>Ga0265292_1001145_pt1 | contig 25510 bp, 25 predicted proteins | sample Munlanlewell296A_FD_189080 | JGI IMG/M metagenome (GOLD analysis project Ga0265292, IMG submission 189080) | Leachate microbial communities from a municipal landfill in Southern Ontario, Canada - Leachate well 296A | ecosystem: Engineered > Solid waste > Landfill > Unclassified | place: Canada... | reverse complement strand
AAAAAGTAAATCGTTTCGCACAAAGTTATGATGCTTTGGCTGATAGAATTTTGTATGACATTATTCCAATTGTTGTTCAAGTAAGTTTCATTTTGTATATTCTTACAAAAGAAAGACCAGCACTCGCTTTGGTTATTCTTATTTGGCTTTTTGTTTTTATAATTTGGAATTATAGTTTTGCAACATGGAAATTAAAATATGACGCCTCTCGTGCGGCACAAGACTCACTTTCTAGTGGAACACTCGCGGACTCTATTAGTAATCATCAAACAATTGAATTATATAAATCACAAAAGATAGAAGAAAAAATATATAGTGATGTTACAAATTTGCAGGCATTATATACACGATTTTCTTGGCAGTCAGCGAGCGTGATTGATGGTATACAAGCATTGCTTATTGTCTTGGTAGAAGTAGCCGTGCTTTATGTGGGGGTTGATTTATGGTCAAAAGGACTTATGAGTATTGGTTTATTTGTACTTGTTCAAACTTATGTTTTGCAACTCGCCGAGAGACTTTGGTCTTTTTCTCGCGTGGTAAGAGATTTATATGAAGCATTTGCTAATGCAAAAGAGATGGCAGAAATTATGACGTTGCCACATTCTATACAAGAAAAAAAGAATGCAAAAGTTTTAAAAAATGCCGAAGGCGAAGTTTCCTTTGTTGATACAACTTTTTCTTTCAATGGAAAAAATGTTATCAATCATATTAACTTAACAATTAAAAAAGGGGAGAAGGTGGCATTGGTTGGAGTATCAGGTGCGGGCAAGTCCACTCTTATAAAATTATTATTTAGACAATATGACCCAGACAGTGGGATGATTTGTATCGACGGACAAAATATAAAAGATATAACTCTAATGTCTTTACGAAATGCGTTATCACTTGTGCCCCAGGACCCAGCATTATTTCATCGTTCACTTTTGGAAAATATTCGATATGGAAAACAAGATGCAACTGATGAAGAAGCGAGAGCATCAGCAATTCTTGCACACTGTGATGATTTTATTTCAGAGCTTCCACTTGGTTATGAAACTTTAGTGGGAGAGCGTGGAGTAAAATTATCTGGTGGCGAGCGTCAGCGTGTGGCTATTGCACGCGCATTCCTTCGTAATAGTCCGATACTTGTTTTGGACGAGGCGACATCTTCACTTGATTCTCATTCAGAAGAAAAAGTTCAAGACTCACTCATGAAGTTGATGGAAAATAAAACAACAATTGTTATCGCGCACAGACTTTCTACAATTAGACGAGTCGATAGAATTTTAGTTTTGAAAGATGGAGCAATTGTTGAAGACGGAACGCACGATGAACTTTTGGAAAATAAAGAGGGGCTTTATGCAAAACTTTGGGATATACAGCAAGGCGGATTTTTGAAGGACGAGGAAGATGAGGAGATTGAGAATGAGAAGTAATCAAATTAGTTTGCAGTGAGCAGTGGATATGGTACAAATTTTCAATGAAACAATATCCAATAATCAAAAAGGATTCGATGACACTGGACCTGCCTAGCCGGCGAGGCAGGTTTCAAATCCTCGCCTTCGTGATTACACTTTGGCGAGGCAAGCAAGTTTGGAATGACAGGCAAAAGGGAATTTCGTAATTCAAAGTATTAAAACTAATAACTAATAACGAATAACTAATAACTGCCCAATCATTTATCAAAAAACTAAATTAATGTATACTTATGGGATACTTTAGACAATAAACTTTTCTCTCCTAACTATTCACAACTATGTTTAATCTTTGGCCATATCTATTACGTCTCGCTGTTGCTCTTTATTTTATTTATCCTCATGGTCAAGCTCTTATGCTTGGCGTTGGGAAAGTAAAGATGTCTGTGTTCGGCTGTATAAATGAATACATTCCTCAAGCTGTTGCCTTTACTTTATGGCATGCATTTTTCGTAATTCTTGGTATTCTTATTTTAATCTGGCCACGCCCGATACTTCCTCTTGTTGTTGTTCTCCTCATTCTTTCAAGTCAGCTTTATATTAATTTTTCTCTTCACAGTTATACTAGTGCAAATATGTTGCTCTTCATTCTTTCTCTCGTAACTTTAGCACTTATTATTTTCCACTCAAGACCACAGTTTAGATAATTTTGAATTACAAAACCATGTATTTTGTGTCATCCTGATGAAAATCAGGATCCAGTGTCCTGTAATTTCAATACAACACTGGATTCCAAATCAAGTTTGGAATGACACGAATTCAAGTTTTATAATTCGAAACAGATAAACAAAAAATGCACACCAGGGGTGTGCATTTTTTGTATCTATTTCCTTAAAAAGTCTGCCGACTTTTTAACCCTCATTATCATTCGTAACCTGCACTCTTAATTTTTTAAATGGGTTTGGTCTACCTTCAACATTAATATGGCAGTTAAGCTCAAAGTCAGTAGTGTATTGTAGATTTATAGATTTCTTGCCAAGAGCTTTGGTTCCACCCGAGCTGATAGGGACTGTTCGTAATGCAGTAGACATTAAACGGTTTGCACCATATGGGTCATTAGCATCTGTAGTTTCATTTAATAATTTTAAAGAAAGAGTGTCCGCAGCCGCCTTAAGAGCATTGTCTTTTGGATAAACACAAGACCCACCAGCACAAACAGGGGACGCAGTTATGTCACATGCTGGGTCAGGTATATTTATACCCCAAGTAAGAGTACTTACAGTTCCTGATTTTATTGTTACAGGTGTTGCCTCAAGAGTTATTGAATCTGTAGTTAAAGGTTTTGGGTCATAAAAAATAGTTACCGCCTCCTCTGCATCTCCAGAAAGACATTTAATTTGATAGTTGCCCATCACTGATCCATAATCTGATAATTTAATTGTTACCGGAAGCGTATAATTCCCAGAAGCAATAAGAGTTCCATTACGAGTAATCTTATAAGAGTCGGCATTTGAACAAGAAAAAATAATTTTTCCGCTAGGGTCATTATTTGGTATAAGTACCGGGTTAACTATTGTAGGCATAACGCAACCAGCATTTTTCGATCCATTAATACAAGAATAAACACAACTTTCGCTTACATAAGTAGAATTGGTATTAGTAACTGGTAATTCTGGGAAAGCACAAGTAGGATATGCACTTTTTATTTGATTTCTAATTACTGACCCTATAACGTTATACCCAGTAACCGCATCACATGCCACCGTAACATCTTGCGTAAGTGGCAAAGGACAAGTTCCTAAATTAAACGTCGCAGTACAAGTCTTATTTGTGTCCATTGTTACCACACCATTTACAGAACAGTCTCCACTCCATCCAGCGAAAACAGAAGTAACGGAAGGGAGGGCTGAGAGCGTTACTGTGTTGCTTGTATTATATATACTTGAACAAGTCGCCCCACAACTAATTGTCCCTATTGATGAAGTAACTGTACCAGTACCGTTGCCATCTTTAGTAACATTAAGTGTTGTTGCACACAAAGACGCTGTCGTGGCAGATTTCGCTACTGTTGCAGGTGATGACCCTACGAAGTTATTTGCTGTAACCGTATATGAATGACTACTTCCAAACACCAATCCTGTATCTGAAACTCTACAAATATTATCTGCTCCACAGATAGAAGGGTCTTTAGTAAAAAGAAAGGCGCCATCTCTATAAACTGTATAAGTTGTAGCTGTAGACATTGCATCCCAAATAAGATTTATCCAATTATTTCCACAAGTGCTTGGACCTGCTGAAAATGTGGTTGGAGTTGAGGGAGGGACGGCTAAATTAAATGTTGCAATACAAGTTTTGTCTGTACTCATTGTTACGCCACCATTTACAGAACAACTTCCACCCCATCCAGCGAAAACAGAAGTAACGGAAGGGGAGGCAGAGAGCGTTACGGCATCATTTGTGTTATATACACTTGAACAAGTTCCTCCACAATTAATTGTTCCTGACGGTGAAGTAACTGTACCCGTACCGTTGCCATCTTTAGTAACATAAAGTATCGGACAGGCAGATGATACCGTAGCAGACTGTGTCGCTGTTGCGGTAGAATCCCCACCACTGTTATTCGCTGTAACAGCGTATGAATGACTACTTCCAAACACCAATCCTGTATCTGAAACTCTACAAATATTATCTGCTCCACAAACAGCGGTAAGATTTTGAGCAACCCCACCTCTATACACCGTGTAAGTTGTAGCTGTCGACACTTTATTCCAAGCAAGAGTTATCCAATTATTTCCACAAGTACTTGGGGTTACAGAAAATCCAGTTGGAGTTGATGGGGGAATGAGAGTACAGCTTCCCGAAACATATGTGTAAGTATCAGTAACTCCATCACAACTGTAAGTTGCGCTACCCGTGTAAGTCCCATTATTAAAATTAAGAAAAGCTGACCCACCATTTGCTATAATTCCAGTTGACGCATTACAATTTGTTAACCATGTTTTAGTTTGGTTGGTGCAAGAATTGGGAGTGTAAACACAAGTGTCACTTACATAAGTAGAATTTAAATTAGTTACAGGAAGTGCAGGGAAAGCACAACTTGGGTTATCGGTGTAAGCACTTTTATTTTGACTTCTTGTTACTAAACCAGTAACACTATTACCAGCAATTGGATCACACGCCACTGTAACATTTTGTGTAAGAGGGGCAGTACAAACATTTAAAGTAAATGTTACATCCACTGTACAATTGGACGTGATAGAATTTGTTATGTAATTACCACCAGTTGTTGGAATAGTATTTCCTCCACAACTACCCGCGACGATAGCAGAGTATCCAGGGTTTGGAGTTACAGTAAAACTCGCAGTGCCACCAGAATTTACAGTTTGTGGAGTATTTGGATTTATATTTCCGCCCGTACCATTACTCGGGGTAACACTCGGAGTAACCGTATAAGTTGTTTGACTGCAATTAAAAGTTATTGGATTATTAACAAGACTCATGCTTTCATTTGCAGGATTTCCCGCTGTATCTATTCCAATAGCATAAGCATATGCAGTGTGATTACCTACAGTTAAATTCGGTATCTGATAGTTGTATCCATGATTACCTGTAATACCAAATACAGCATTTACATCAGCACGTAATAATGTTGTTAGACCTGTGTTATATCCAGTTCCTGAGCCAGCTGGGCCATCAACATAAATATGTATTCCATCAGGTAGAGAAGTATTGTCTGCGTCATATGACCAGCCGGATGCCATTCCACAAGTACCTATTGAGCCAGACGATACCGCATCGATAACTCCAGTCGGTAAATTATTTGATTGAATCACACAAGTATTTCCACTCTGAACATATCCGCTATTACATGACCAAGTACATTCGCCGGCAGGAGAATAAGCCCAAGTCCCATTTACAGTCATTGCAGGTCTGGAAGTAAAATTTGCTCCAGTCGGTGTAGTGCCAGAACAAGAATAAAAAGTGGGAGTACATTTTGCTCCATCCCATGCGGTTCCGGCGGTACAAGTACCAGTACTATAAACAGTGGCGAGAACAGTTCCAGTGGATGAGTCTTGACGAATTTGATAACAGCCACCAGCATTCGGTGAGCCATACGGAACAGTTACTCCACCATTTGTGTTATATGTTACAGCACCAGCCCCCTGCGATGTGTATAAGCCTCCTCCGCAATCAGTTAATGATGCATAAGTTACATTTGCTGAAGTCCAAGAAACAGGAGACTGACAAGTCGAAGCACCGGAGGCGATAGTACAGCTCGGTGTGGAGGTGAAGGATGCAGATGGAAATGCGACAGCCACACAGCTAGTTCCACTTTGTTGATACCCACTATTACATGACCAAGTACAAGCAGAAGTTCCAGGTGCGGAGTAAGTCCAGTTTTGATTAGGTGCGGAAGCCGTACTATTTAATGTAATACTTCCAGATGGCCCAGTAGGGATTGTTCCTCCACATAAGTAAGTAGGAACGGCACAGGTACTTCCATTCCAAACAGTACCCACTGTACAGTCCGCAGTGCCAGCAACTGATGCAAGAGTTCCAAGGTCAGCACCACCAGCGGTTACATTATGAATATAATATTTTGGTTTATTTGCTTCGAGAGTAGAAGCAGGAGCGTATGGAATAGTCACACCAGGTGGACCATATGTTACAGCTCCAGGTCCATAGCTTCCATATAATCCAGTTGGGAATGTTGAAGATGAGTCCGTCAATGACGCATAAGTTACATTTGCCGAAGTCCAAGAAACAGGAGACTGACAATTCGAAGCATTTTGTGCAATCGTACAACTCGGCGTGGAGGTGAAGGATGCGGAGGGAGGTGCGACACAAGCAGTTCCATTCCAAAGAGTTCTGCCAGGAGAAAGAGATCCCCCACAATCTTGTACGGTAAGAAAAGCTGTATCTGCAGTTCCAGAGGAAGGGTCTGTACAGGTAAAAGGCCAATCTATTCCTACACTATTGGCAACAGGTAGGCTAGTTGAGCCCACGCTATTTCTTACAGAATCTTTCCAAGCAGAATATATTGTAGTTCCTGGAGTATATCCAGTAGATCCAGTACATTGTGTTGCACTACCACCGACAGACCAATTAATAGTAGGAGCAGTACCACGTTCAACAGTTACATAATTACCAGCATAAACTGTATGAATAGTTATTGTTGATAATATTATTGTTAATAATATTTTATAAAAAAATGCAAAAGGTTTATACATATTATGAGTATAGTATGTATATCATGTAAAAAAAGAGGCCTATCAACAGTATGTCGTCGATAGGCCTCAGGATTTTCCCGCAGGGATGCCAGCTCAGTTCATCGTGTAGCTGTTCATGTAATCAATGTTTCCGTCTTTTGCCAACGTGCCAGCTTTCTTAATTGTGGATACCCCAGTCTTCTTATTCAGAGAATAGAGTACCCAGTTCGCGGCCTTCAAGGTGTAGAACCACTCGTCGGGGGTTTCGGCTTGAGAGGCCCAGCTAGGTTGTTGGAGGACTGCATCAATTGGTGTCACGGCATGCCAGATGATGTTCGCCGGAACCGTACCAGTGAACTCATAGAGCCCGTTGTTCGTCGGGTCAATGTACAAGTCATGGCGACCGCCCCCAGTTGCGTCTTGGCAGTTTGTCAGAACCTTGCCCTTCGTTTGTGAAAGGAAGGACGGGTCCATAATCCAGCAGAGGCTGAGTGGCCAAAAGCCGGATGTGTACTTGGTCATGTTTTTGACAGGGATGACATCAGTTCCGGTGACCACATACGGATAGCCACCAGTCCAAAGCAAGTACACCGTTGCCGGATAGCTGAGGACAGGGTCTGTGCAAACGCCGTTGACGACCATCTGTCCAGCAACAGGGCAGGACACTTTGACCGTAGCAGACGCCGTCGTCGTGCCATTGCCGTTGGTACACGCATATGTGAACGTCGTGTCCACCGTCAATGCATCAGACAGACCAGAACCGGTCAGGTTGTTGGAATTGCTCCAATTACCTGATGTGACACAAGAGTCCGGTTTGCCACCAGTCCATGACCAGGTCAAGGTTGCCTTGCCACCAACCCATACTGAGGGAGTGGCGGTCAGGACTGCCTGAACTTGTCCCACGCACGTGGTACCGCTTGGGGCGGAACCAGTAGCGCATGAACCCGTCGCGGTCAAGGTCTTCGAGACCGTGCCACCAGCACCGGTTGCCGTCAGCGTGTAGCTGTTGGCGCCTAGGAGCACATTGACGATGATGGTGTCTGACGTTTTTGCGGACAGTACCTTTCCAGCGGCATCGGTCAGAGTGACCGATGTTGCGTTGGCTGTGCTGAAACTTTCGGTGACAGTGCAGAATCCGTTGCCGGACTGCACATCACATTTTTCCGCTGTCAGCGCCGCTGTTATCGTTGGTGCCGGTGTCGTCACCGGTGGGGGAGTTGAACTCCCACCACCCCCGCAGGCTGCAACAATTGCCAGAATACCGGCAGCGATTGCGAGCTTGCACGCGGTCGCGAAGCGACCGCGATTTTTTTGATTGAGATTGGTTCTCATTTCACTTCTCCAGTTGAAAAAAAATTTAAAATAGCTGAGCATACGACGAAGAATTCGTCGCGACACTTTTGTGCAGTCTTTGTGTAAGCCTCTCATTGCAGTTGAAACTGTAACGAAAACCTTATTGAAAGACAATGCTCTACCCCGTATTATACTCTTTTTATTCACATTTGTCAAGGTAGCATGTTTAGTTGTGGAAATACTTAGAAAATACCTAAAAAACCTTTTAAAATCAAGGACTTTTCGAAATTTTGATTTGCTTTTGGTAGAATTGATTGACATCTTTTTTATGTGATATATAATATAAGTATATTCAGACGAAAAGGGATCCAAAAGGTGTTAGTGCCTTCGGAGCCCTTTTCATTTGTACTCGTTAATATATTTTATTTTATCTTTAATATAGTCATTTTCTAAATAATCAAAATATTCAGAACCTAATGTTTTATACAATGAAGATGCAAATTTTTTATTTGGAAAAAGTATTTTTTTAAATCTATCTTTAGCCATAAGATATTTTACTATTTTAGTGTAATCTCCATCGCCGGATACAAGTACTATTTTAGAGAGGGTTTTATTTTCTAATAAATTTTTCATTATTTCAAATACAATATCTGTATCTACATTTCCTTTCTTTTTTGTACTTAGACTAGAGTTATGGTCTTTGAACACAACAATAAAACCTGCTTTTTGTAAATTATTATATAAATCTTGTTGTATGTCTGATATGTATCCTAAAAAATAGTATGCCTCAGTTACATCGTATTTATCTTTTAAATGTGTTCTAAATTTAAAGTGGTCAACTTTCCAGTTGGTTGCCGTTGTGCCAAGATGAAGATTTTGTCCATCTATAAAAGCTAAATTATTTTCTTTTGATGTTTTCATTATTAAAAATAGTTTATCATATTAATACAAAGTTGCATGCTGTCGTGAGTGTTTTGTAATGATATTTTTGCAACTTGTACGTATATTATAGATTTTGATATACTAACATTACAAAGTTCCGAAAGGATCCGAGAAACCCAGTCTTACGACTGGGTTTCGAACTTCTAGGAAAACATTTTTTGCAATACATATTTTTATGTGATTTTGTAAATTCAAAATGATATACTAATAATACTACACCCGAAAAAGACGTTTTGTACGTCTTTTTCTTTTTGTTATTTTGTTGCAAATAATGTAAATATAATTTAATCTATAAACATGCCTGTGGGCGAAAGCCCTTTCTCGGATAAGTTTTACTTAAGCTGAAGGCAGGCATAACAAAGTTACCAACCAATACGGTTGGTATTTTTGTTTTCTAATATATACTAACTGTATATCTGTAGGTGAAAGCCTCTCCCTAGCTAATGATATCTATAAGCTAGCAATAGATAACAAAAGCTGTCCTACCGGACAGCTTTTGTTTTTGTAACGATCATTTGACACTGGACCCGCCCGCCGGCGAGGCAGGTTCCAAATCCTCGCCTTCGTGATTACACTTTAGCGTGGCAAGCAAGTTTGGAATGACATACAAAAGTTGTTTATTTCCGTTGCCTGCACCAACCTGCGTCGGCGACCTTTCTTTGTGTATAAACTTGAAAAGTTTTGAGAGTTACGGGGTATACTTAAAGTAAGAAAGGTTCCTCGAAGTAAGCAGACGGGATATCAGAACCTTTTTATGTCGTCGCTCGGATGAAATATAAAAGATTACTTTTTTACTTCACTCCTCGCTAGCCATAATAATTATTTTTTAATTTAACAATTTTTTATGTCATTTTCATTATTTAAAAACAAAATCGGGCTTAAGTTTTTTGTTGGAGTTTTATTTATTTTAGGAGGAGTTGGACAGGCTTCAGCATTGAATTTTGCTGTTTACTTCCCTGATACTAGTTCTTACGGGGGTGCTAATTTTTGGCAAACATGTTCTGGTAATATAAATACTGGTGCCGTCAGTTATCCAACAGGAAGTAGCTTAATGGTAAATGGATTATTAGAAAGCACTAATATAGAATTTATTTCTTCTTGTGAGTTATGGTATTTGGCGGATAGAGGTTTTTTGGATGTTGCCGTCCCAATTACCCTTAAAGCCTCTTCAATCTCTTTTACTACAAATGCAACAACCCTCGCTTCTCTTGGTATAGATATTGTAGGGACACAGAACCTAACTTTTGCCATATCTGATGGTGGACGTAGTGGCTATAATCAATTTCCACTTATTTTTGATGACAATTCAACCATGACAACGGTTGCTTCTGGTGGTGTCGGAACATTTGATTTACCTGTTGATGTTACATCAGGCACTCCACCTGCTGTTGATGTTTGGCTCGGGTCTTTAAATGAAATGAAATCATTTGCTTCCAATGTAGTAGGAAATGTTACTTCGTATTTTTCTTCACCAGTTTATGCACAGAATAAGGTGGCGACTGATACGGATAAGACAGCAGTAAAAACTCCGACGGCTACTGGTGTTATTTTAGCTGATGTAAATATTGTGGACGTAATAGCTACTTCCACTAATGGCGTATTTTCTGGAAGATTTTCTATACAAGGAAAATTGGGACAACAAAATGACGTGCATTATGGTGTGATGGTATTAAATGATAAAGATACAATATTAGATGCGAAAGAATTAGGAATAATTTCAAAAATAAATCAAGGAGAGACGAATAGATATACATTAAAGTATTCACTCCCAACGTATATTTCTGGAAGTGTGAGAGTTTTACTTGTTGCGGAAACGGCTAAAGGTTTAACTTTAAGTCATAATCAGATTTTTAAAGGAGACATTGCTGGAGAAAAATCTAATTTCCCTTGTTCATTTATAGCAGGAACAAAAGTTTCGAAAGTTAGTAAAATAGAATGTTCGTCATCAAAAGATACATCGCTTACTGTTAGTTATGGAAAGAATTCAATTTTTGCGACGCCAAATCTAACAGAAACGATTAATTTAAAGGCTGGTAAAAAAGTTGTGCTTTCTCCAAATGTTGCTCCCGGGGAATATTTTGCAACGATAGTAACAAAAGCTGGAGATAAGAGAATTTTGCCATTAACAAAAGATGGAGTGTATGGAAATATTTCTAGTATAGTTGTTCACACTGGAAATAAGGCGAACGTTGTTAAGGTTGCTGTTTTTGCCGATGTTTCTACGTCGAGTGTCGCCATTGTTAATCTTGTAGGAGCAAATAGTGAAGAATGTGGAAAGGGCGAGACAGACGTTAAAGGAGTTGTTGCAGAATTTAGTTTTGAAACTAAATGCAAAACAGGTACTGTAACGGTAGCCCTTAAAGATAAACAAGGTCAAGTATTAGGTCTTTCATCAGAACCTTTCTCAGTTTTGACTTTTGTCAAAGCAGGAGAAAAGGGAAAGGGAAATACATCTAATACTTTAGCATTGGTAAGTTTGGTGGGGCTTGTTGGTGTATTAGGATTGTTTAATTATTTTAAAAAGCGAGATGGAATTGGAGCGAATAAAGGTGGAGATACTGGAGTGAAAGCATAGAGGAAGGGAAACAAGGAAAGAGTTAAAGAGAGAAAATCCCCGCGGCCGAAGACCGCGGGGATTTTCTCTCTGTTTAAAGTTATTAAAAATATGCTACACTAGGGCCACTTATTAAATTTCAAGCACTAAAATGAAGCAGAAAATTAAAGCATTTTGGGTAATAGTTATAGCAATTGCGATTGGTTTTTATTTGGTAAATCCGCCAGCTGGCGGAGGAAAGGATTTTGTTCTGGGACTAGATTTAGCTGGTGGCTCATCTCTTACTTATAAAATAGAGACTGACTCTTTGCCAGCTGGAACTGATGCAACAGAAAGTGTTGACGCACTTCGTGATGTTATTGAACGCCGTGTAAATCTCTTCGGTGTACGCGAGCCATCTGTTACAACTTCGTACTCACGTTTATCAAAAGAGTGGAGACTTATTATTGAATTACCGGGTGAGACAGATGTGGTTAAAGCAGAAAAAATGATTGGAGAAACTCCAGTTCTTGATTTTAGAACTCCAAAGGCTGGGGTAACTGCAAGTTCAACAGCGCTGGATATTGTAAATAATTTTGAAAGAACAGCTCTTACTGGAAGATTTTTGACTAAAGCATTAGTAACTTTTGACCAAACAACAAATCGTCCGATGGTCTCTCTACAATTTAACGATGAGGGGGCAAAACTTTTTGCAGAAATTACAAAAGCAAATGTCGGCAAACAAGTAGCAATCTTTTTAGATGGCGAAATAATTTCTTCACCTGTTGTTAATGAAGAAATTACAGGAGGTAAGGCTGTCATTTCTGGAACTTTTACAGTTGAAGAAGCTCGCACATTAGTTGGAAGATTAAATGCTGGAGCATTACCACTTCCTGTAACTCTTTCTGGAACAACTGTTGTTGGACCAACTTTAGGAACACAAGCAACAGCAGCTGGAGTAAAAGCAACAGAGATTGGATTTCTTTTGGTAGTTATATTTATGCTTTTCTGGTATAGATTGCCTGGATTTATGGCGTCTTTAGGACTCGTTGTTTATTCGCTAATTATGCTCATGTTGTTTAAATTAATTCCTGTTACATTAACCTCAGCTGGTATTGCAGGATTTATTATTTCTGTTGGACTCGCCGTGGACGCAAACGTTTTAACTTTTGAAAGAATGAAAGAAGAAATTAGAAATGGAAAAGGATTAATTGACGCAGTTGATGCAGGATTTGCTCGTGCATGGACATCTATTCGTGATTCACATATCGCGGCGATTATTGTTTCTGTAATTCTTTTCTCAATGGGGACATCAGTTGTGAAAGGCTTTGCTTTCACATTTTTCCTTGGTGCGGTAGTTTCACTTATTTCTGCACAATTAATTACTCGCGTATTTATGCAAGCGATTGCAAACAAATCAAATAGTCGATTGATGAAGTTTTTATTCTCATCTGGTTTCCACAGTAAATAGCATGTATTTTAGAATTATCTAAAATCTAATGTCTAATGTCTAACAACTAACTATCACTACCATGTTTATCGTAAAATACAAAAAATTCTTTATCGGACTCTCAATATTGCTTGTCATCGGTGCGGGATTATTAATGAATACTTATGGAATAAAAAGAGGAATTGATTTCACTGGTGGATCAGTGATTGATATTACTTATGAAAAATCTGTGCCAACACTTGATGCAAAAACTTTTGCTGACGCTGATATGACGCTTTATAAGACAGGGGACAATACATATCGTTTTGTTTCGACAAAAACATATGAAGAAATTAGTCCGGTAATTGGTAGTCTTGGAAACATCGGTAATGCTACACCATTTGTCTTCACACAAGTTTCAACAGTTGGCCCAACATTAGGAAATGAAATGACAAAGAAGGCGATTATCGCAATTGTTGTTGTTATATTAGCTATTCTTGCTTTCATCGCGTTTTCATTCCGTGAAGTTTCTCTACCTGTCTCATCTTGGAAATATGGAGTGATTGCAATGGTTACACTTCTTCATGACATTATTGTGCCGACTGGAGTTTATGTAATTCTTTCACATAAATATGGTGCGGAAGTTGATACGCTTTTCGTTATTGCGCTTCTAACAATTATTGGTATTTCTATCTCTGATAAAATTGTGGTATTCGATAGAATTCGCGAGAATTTGAAAAACAGTGGTAAGAAAAATTCATTTGATGAAATTGTTGGCATGAGTTTGATGCAAACTTTTACTCGTTCAATTAACACTTCTGTAACTGTTATTTTGGCGTTACTTGCACTTTATTTCTTCGGTCCAGTTACAACAAAATGGTTTACGGTTACATTGATTGTGGGAATGTTCGTGGGGACTTATTCTTCGATATTCGTAGCTAGTCCACTACTTACAGTCTGGAATAATAAAAAGTAAATAAATTCCTTCATATACTTTGTCGCTACGTAATTTTTAAGAGGCGTCGTACTAGGTGTACGCCTTCTCTTAAAAATTACTAGGCTCCTCGTCTCTGAAGTTTTTATTTACTTTTCTGGGTAAAAAGTCATAAATTAGAAAAATGCATTCCCTCAGGGAATGCATTTTTCTTGTGTTATAATTAATCTATGGATCAAAAAATACAAAATGTTTCGAAAAGAAATTTTTTAGATTATTTATTTTACTTTCTTTGTTTATTACCAATATTAGTTTTGGTTTTTTTACCTTTTTTCTCGATACACGGAGAAGGCTCCGGGCTAGTTTTTGCATTAGCGGAAATATGTGTTTTATATATTGGACTATTGGTGTTAGTTTCATGGTTACGAGCGTATGTATATTATAAGAAAATTGAAAATAGCCCAGAGTATATTCCTATCTATGCTAGATATTCTTCGCTTTTTGTTTTGTTATTTTGTTGGTTTTTATTTTTCTCTGTTCTTGCTTTTAATAATACGTATACTTTAAATAATATTGTTTTCAAATTTTCTTTGTCCAGTATTATTATTGGAATCCCAGTATTAGTTTTAATTTTTATTTTTTATAAAATTTTTAGAAAATAAAAGACGGTGATATTTTTTGGTTTAATGTCAACGTTGACAAATGTATATACATTGTATATACTTTATTTATGACAACAAAAGTACAAAAGTGGGGGAATAGTTATGCAATACGAATTCCAAAAGGAATAGTAAAAGAAACACGCCTTAGAGAAGGTAGTAGTATTTCTTTTTCTGTTGAAGGGGACAATATTATATTGAATCATTCAAAAAAACCAAAGTATACACTTGATGAATTACTTAAAAATTTTGATAAGAAAACTCAACATAAATCATTTGATTGGGGAGCAGATGTCGGTAAGGAAATTTTAGAAAAATGGTAAAAATAAAATACATTCCAGCTCGTGGGGATATTGTTTGGATTAATTTTGACCCAATTAAAGGTCATGAACAAAGTGGTCGTAGACCCGCTATTGTTATTTCTCCAGAGAGATATAATCTTATGAGTGGTCGTGCTCTTTTTTGCCCTGTTACATCAAAAATCAAAGGGCATGTTTTTGATGTTTTAATTAATGGTAATGATATTAAAGGGTCAATTCTCACTGATCAAATAAGAACCTTGGATTTTAATAAAAGAAATATTATTTTTATTGAAAAATCATCAATTAGTATAATAGATGAAGTAGAGTCAAAATTACTGACGCTTATACGGGTGTAATATCAGGAATATAGTATACTTAAAGTATGAAGAAAATTAGTTTAAGAAATGTAATTTGGAAAGAAGGGAAATATTATGTGAGTAGTTGTCTAAATGTAGATGTGTCTTCTTTTGGTTCTACCAAAAAAAGTGCAGAAAATAATCTTAAGGAAGCACTTGAACTTTACTTTGAGGAAATTGGTTCTTTTAAGAAGTTAACAAAAATGAAGTTTGCTGTAATTAGTTAGCTTGTGATACCATAATCTATATGACTTACACATTTCGTACTATTATTGAAAAAGACGGGAAGTTTTTTCATGGTTATGTACCAGCTCTTTTGGGTTGTCATACTTTTGGTAAAACAATAGAAGACACTCAAAAAAATCTTAAAGATGCAATTAGGGTTTATATAGAAAGCATAGCAAAAGAAAAAAAATCTATTCCGCAAGATTCTAGTTTTGAATCATTCCAAACAGTGGTGCTTTCTAAAGAATATGCCTAAACTTCCTATTGTTACACCACAAAAACTTTTAAAAGTACTTGAGCTTTTGGGGTTTGTACGTGTTGGTGGTTCTGGTAGTCATAAAGTTATGAAGCACGAGAATGGAAAACGTACTACGATTCCAATGCATGGTAAGGATATTCCGAAAGGTACACTTCTTGCCATTTTGCGAGATTTGGAAATTACAAAAGAAGAATTAATAGTTTTATTAAAAAAATAATCATGTCTCCACAAAAAGAAGCTTTGTTTTTATTTCTTAATCATTATTTAGCGATTGCTACGTTTATAGGTTTTGTTTGTGTAATTATTTGGACAGCAAAATTAATTTTATTAAAAGCCGGAGTTCTCGAAAAATATAGATGGACTTTTGAATTATTTTCATCCTATGTTTTGCCTATAGGATTTTTTGTTTCATTGTTTTCGACTTTAATGTCTCTTTTCTATTCTGATTATTTAGGAATACTTCCTTGTGGTTTGTGTTGGTTTACTCGTATATTTATATATTCACAAGTATTTTTGTTTGGAATGGCTTGGTATAAAAATGATAAAAAGATTTTGGATTATATTTTATTATTATCCGGTGTCGGATTAATTATTGCTTCATATCATGAATATTTACAATTAGGATATTCGGAGTTTATCCCATGCCCAGCAATTGCTTCTACAATTGATTGTGCGAAGCCAACTTTCATTTCATTTGGGTTTGTAACATTTCCATTTATGGCGGTAGTGTTTTTCCTTATCACCATACTACTATCTATAACTTATAAGATGAGTAAAAAGTAAAAATGAAAGTCGCCACTGTAGTCTTTTTAAGAAAAGTATTATCGACTACTGACAAAGAGGCGAATGAAATTTGTCTCGCAGAAAAAGTAGACGATGTGCATACAGATACCGCCAAAGCTAAAGGCACTGCTGGAAAATTATTTGGTTATGGAGGAAAACAAAAAGAAGGAGAAACTTTAGAGCAAACGGCAATACGTGAATTACAAGAAGAAGCTCTTGTTGTAGGGAAAGAAGAAGACCTTACTCCACTCGGGTATATTGATTCATTTTTTGAGGGGAATGAAAGTAGTGAGGCAAATATGCGAATTTATTTTTACTTTTTGGATAAATGGGAAGGGGAACCAAAAGAAACTGAAACAATGATACATCCAGAATTTGTGGTTATTAAAAATATTGATTGGAGAAAACTCCCAGAAGGAGATGGGTTATTTCTTCCTCATATGTTGAGAGAAAAGATTGTGATTGGTGAGTTAAGAAAAGTTGGTAATTTTTATGAGTTTAAATCTAAGAGAGAAATCGATATCCCTGCTTAGCCAAAGTTTCCTTTGAGATAAATAAAATAGAAAATAGATGAAATAGTTTTGTTTATTTTGGCTAGCGAGTAGCTAAATAGAAAAGTACTCTTTTATATTTAGTGCGAGCGACGACATAAAAAGGTTTACCTCGTCAGCTTGCTGCGAGGAACCTTTATTTATCTATACCTTGTTTTGAACACCAGTTGATGCACATAGTCAGCACCTCATCTCTATTCATATCTGTAGAGTCGATAATAAAAGCGTCATCCGCTGGGTATAAACGTCCAACCGGCTTATTCATGTCGCGCTCATCACGAGAAATTATCTCTTCAAGAATTTGTTCAAATGTTTTTCCACTTTTAACATCTTGTTCATCTTTAAATCTTCTTTCAGCACGAACTTTTGCATCAGCATCAAAATACATTTTTACTTTTGCATCTGTAAAAACATGTGTACACATATCTCGCCCTTCTGCGACTAGGCCAGGGGCTTGTATCATATTTCTTTGACATTCAAAAATAGCAGTACGTACCTCCGGTATGCGACTTACAATACTTGCTGGGTTGCCATATGTTTGAGTTCCAATAATTGGCCACACATCATCACCATTTATAATTACTTGTCTATCTTTAAAAGTTGGTTTTATATTTTTTGCAATTTCTATAATTCCTAAGGTGTCATCAAGCTCCACACCTTGAGTCATAGCTTCATACGCAACTAAACGATAAAGCGCACCAGAGTTTAAATAATTAAAACCTAAATACTGAGAAAGTTTATAAGCAATAGTTCCTTTACCGGAAGAAGCTGTACCATCGATGGCAATGATTGGAATCTGATTGATATTCATTAAATTCTATTATACCCTAAAAGAGCTATGTTTGACAAGGGAAAAATGGAGAAAGGTCTAAGGTCTAATTCCTAATTAATCTAATAAAATGCGGGTTTTTGTATTTTTTAAAAATTAAAAATTGATAATTAAAAATTAAAATTTATGTAATCATGAATTTTTTTCGGCCTTAGAAATTAGGTGAATTAGACCTTATCTTTTGAATCAAAGTAATAGGTAATTATGTACTGGATATCCTCCTTGACTTTAGGCCTTACATCATATAGAATAGTCCTACTTCTTGCTATGCAATTTGTAGAGCAAGAATAATTTTTTTGATAGGTACATTGTCAAATCAATATAGAACCATTTTGAATTAAAATATGGTGTAGATTTTTTAGGAGCAAAAGCAAAATTTAGTTGGAAGAGTATTCGTATTCTTTCTGCGACCTTCTGCGTTTGGTCTGCGAAAGTCCGCGCCATTTTGTAATCAAAATGGAAAACATTACACATAGTGCATTAGTGCATTTATTTTTCTTTTGTCACACTCTATTAAATAGAGTTTGATCCTAGCTCAGGATGAACGCTGGCGGCGTGGATAAGGCATGCAAGTTGAACGGAACTAATCAGACGGAAGTATCAAATGAGTTCAGTGAGTAGCAATACAAGCAGAACAAGTGAGATATGGAAGACTGACAGTTTAGTAGCAAACGAGGTAGTAATATTTAGGAACGCACCCCGAAGTCACGAATAGCCCACCGAAAGGTGGAGTAATACGTGATAGTATCGTAAGATTAAAGATTTATCGCTTCGGGAGCGGCTTAAACAGTATCAGCTAGTTGGTAAGGTAATGGCTTACCAAGGCTATGACGCTTAGGAGAGGTGAGAGCCTGACCTCCACCGATGGGACTGCGACACGGCCCATACACCTACGGGTGGCTGCAGTCGAGAATCTTCCACAATGGACGAAAGTCTGATGGAGCGACGCCGCGTGATCGATGAAGTGCTTCGGTATGTAAAGATCTTTTATGAGGGAAGAAGTTTATTGACGGTACCTCATGAATAAGGACCTGCAAAACTCGTGCCAGCAGCAGCGGTAATACGAGTGGTCCAAGCGTTATCCGGAATTATTGGGCGTAAAGGATGTGTAGGTGGTTGTATTAGTCGGATGTCTAACCTCTGTGCTTCACATGGAGACAGCATTCGAAACGGTACGACTAGAGTATGTTAGGGGTAAGCGGAACTCATAGTGTAGGGGTGAAATCCGTTGATATTATGGGGAACACCAAAAGCGAAGGCAGCTTACTGGAACATTACTGACACTGAAACATGAAAGCGTGGGTAGCGAATGGGATTAGATACCCCAGTAGTCCACGCCCTAAACGATGTTCTCTCGCTATAATGAGTATCGACCCTCATTGTGGCTTAGCTAACGCGGTAAGAGAACCGCCTGGGAAGTACGATCGCAAGATTAAAACTCAAAGGAATAGACGGGGACCTGCACAAGCAGTGGATTATGTGGTTTAATTCGATGGTAAACGAAGAACCTCACCAGGATTTGAAACCTAACTGAAAGCCTAAGGAAACTATGGCCCTCGCAAGACAGTTGGACAGGTGATGCATGGCCGTCGTCAGTTCGTGGTTTGAACTGTTCCCTTCAGTGGGGTAACGAACGCAACCCTTATCGTGTGTTACAAGTGTCACACGAGACTGCCCCGTAATTTGGACAGAAGATTCCAGATATTAGACATTAGATTTTAGATTTTAGATATGTATTTATCTAAAATCTAATCTCTAAAATCTAAAGTCTGTGTCTTGTGGGTAAATTACGGGGAGGAAGGAGAGGATGACGCCAGGTCAGCATGTCCCTTTGACATCCTGGGCTACACACATAATACAATCGCATAGACAACGGGTCGCGACGGGGTAACCCTGAGCCAATCCTTCAAACTATGCGCCAGTTCAGATTGTGGTCTGCAACTCGACCACATGAAGCCGGAATTGCTAGTAATCGCGGGTCAGCGAAACCGCGGTGAATACGTTCTCAGGTCTTGTACTCACTGCCCGTCAACTCAAGGGAGCCGGGGGCACCCAAAGGCTTGGCTAGTCCAGGACTAAGGTGAATTCGGTGACAGGGAGTAAGTCGTAACAAGGCACGGCTAGCGGAAGCTGGTCGTGGATTAATTCAATGTGAAATTGTTCTACATACGTTTTAGTACGGTGTACGAATCTTGTCGATTATTTAGTTTTAGATATGGACTTAATTGGTGATCCATAACACCAGTTCGCGTTACAGCGAAACGTAACAAAAATCTCGAAAGAGTTAGAGTGTGACAAAAGAAAGGTAAAAGTTAGGCTAATGTTTCTATTTGTAATGTTTTTAAAAATTAAAATTCTAGCGAATTACTTTGTCGTACTATAATTTTTTATCATTCAACGTACTATATGTACGTCTCTTTCTAAAAATTCTGTACTTCGCGTACTTCATCTAGAATTTTAATTTTTAATTTTGATAACTGAAGAATAGTCTTCGGATTTTTGGTATTTAATATAATGAAAATGGGGGCGGGTTCGCTCCGCGAACCCGCCCCCAGTAACCACTCAGCGTTGTCTGTGCTGTAAAGCACTCCGCACAATTGCATCGCTCCTCCTTTTGATTTCAGGAAGTCCGATTTTTTGTTTTTTCTTTTTCACAACGGTTTCCCAAGCTTTTGGTTTGCCGTCGTTCTGTGATGTAAAGATCTGGAGCTTCGCTCGCAGTTGTCCCTGAGAAAGAAATAGCCGATTGGCAAATTTGTAATCAGGGACTTCGTACAGATGGTGCTTTATGCCATCGGAGCACATCGTTAACTTGAATTTGTCCGTTGTTCCATGTAGTCCATCCATCGCTCTTGCGACGAATTCATTGCTCGCGCTGTCTAAACAATGAATGAACCACTTAGTGTTACGTATTTTAGTCATATAGACTCCCAAAATTGAATGAACATGTAAGTTATCCTACTGATAAAAGCTTACTTTGTCAATAAAATTTTTAGGTAAACTATTTTTAGTTTGTGGTAAACTCACAATATGAAAGGAATGGAACAACCACCAGTAATAGAAAAAGAAAAGGTCGAAGAAAAACCAGCTAAGAAAATTTTGCGTACAAAGACAGAATTTTGGGCTGATAAGGATCCAAGGTTGGTGGATGTTGATTATGTAGATAATGTAAGATAAATTATTTTTCTGCTATACTTTTAATATATGAAAGAACAACAACCAATGGCAATCCCTAATAAGATAGATGCAGATGGAAACATTAAACCAGTTGGAAGAAGAGGGTTTCTTCGTGGGGTGACAGCAACAGTAATAGCTGGTGTTTTGGGTCACGAAATTATTAAATCTCCAGAAGGTCATGAAAGCGCTGGTGCTTTGTATGAAAGATTTAAAGGACAAGAGCACAGCTTTGCTTCTGCAAGAGACGCAGCTAATTTATTAACCGCGGAGATGGAGATGGAAAATTTATCTTATGTAAAATTATCAGGGGATTTTCCTAAAAATGATCGCATAGGAATTTTGAGAGATTTTCTAACTCTACACTTAAATACAAAAGGGGTTGGTGAGAAGTACGGGAATAAGGACGACATTTTTTCAAAAGGTATATATAATAAAGATAACCTTTTATATATAAGTGCAGTGGCATCAGCTGTTTTAGATTATAAATATAGAGTTGTCCCAGAAGAAAAACAGCCAGCTCAAAAAGAGGATATAAATAAAAGAATTTAATAGATAATTCCCAAAATATCTATTTTATGTTAGTATATTTTGACTAGAAAGGAGAAATTCTTTTTGCTGTTAAATGCGCGGTTAGCTCAGCTGGTAGAGCACTCGACTGATACTCGAGCGGTCCCTGGTTCGAATCCAGGACCGCGCACCAATTTAAAAGCCCCGATTAGGGGCTTTTAAATTGGTGCGCGGGAAGAAAGAGAACTACTTCTCTTTCGTCTGGATTCGAATGGTCACAGTGATGTTTTGCTAGCAAGCAAAACCACGAGAGGCGGACTGCGAGTTCGTCGAGTGGCGACGAGACGAAACTTGTAGGAGAATCCAGGACCGCGCACAAAATATAAAAACACCCTTTGGGTGTTTTTATATGCGGTCCTGGATTCGAACGAGGAAAGGGGCCGGGAAAACGTGTTTAGTTTTCCCGTGGCGGAAGAATCGAAACCTTAGCGGTTTTCGAAACCGAGAGTGAGTGAAGCGAACGAAGGTTGTGACATTCCAGGACCGTGCACCAAAAAAGAAAAGCATTTCGTGTACGAAGTGCTTTTCTTTTGCTAGTATAGAATCATGGAAATTCGGAAAGTCTCAATGAAAGAATACTCAGCACTCCAAGTTGGAGGAATGGGGGATTTGGTTGTGGTTAAAAGTGAAGAGGAATTGAAGGAGGCGATAGAGCACGCGAAGGCTGTAGGCCTTCGCGTGCATATTTTAGGCTCTGGCACCAACACTTACTTTGCCGAAGACCTTTCAAAATATCTTTTCTTAAAATTAGAAATCATTGGATACAAGATACAAGATACAGGAAGCAAGAAACAAGGAGGGTCTGATACGAATAACGAAAAACCTGCCTCGCCGGCGGGCGGGCGAATAACGAATAACGAAGTATTTTTAACTGCTTTTGCGGGCGAAACATTTGATGATATTGTAAAATATTCTGTCGAACAAAATTTATGGGGAATAGAAAATCTTTCACATATTCCTGGCTCTGTCGGTGCAGCACCTGTACAAAATATTGGAGCCTATGGAGTCGAATTAAAAGATACTTTAGTTTCAGTTCGAGTTTTTGATCTAGAAGCAAATTTGTTTAAGGATTTATTAAATAGTGAATGTGATTTTGCTTATCGTGATTCTATTTTTAAACACAATCCAGGTAAATATATAATTATTTCCATCACTTTAAATTTAACAAAAAAATTTAAACCGGTACTTGAATATAAGCCACTAGACTCGCTACAATGGAAGGCCGATTTAACCTCGAAAGACGTCCGTGATTTAGTTATCGCCACCCGTCTCACAAAATTACCAGACTGGAAAAAGTTTCCAAATACTGGCTCATTTTTTAAGAATATAATTATCACAAAAGAAGAATGGGAGGCCTTAAAAATGACTTATCCGGATATGCCAGTCCATGAAGTCAGAGGTGGGTATAAAGTGCCTACTGCGTGGCTTATAGAGCATGTAGCAGATGCTAAAGGGCTAAAAGTGGGAGATGTAGGCACTTGGCCAAATCAACCCCTTGTAATCGTAAATTATGGCAATGCTGACGCTGAGGAAATAAATGAATTTGCTTCAAATATACAGAAAAAAGTTGAAGAAAAAACCGGTATAAAATTAGAAAGAGAAGTGAATTTTGTAAATTAGTATTTGTATTTACTTTATAGACTTTACGGACTTTTGACTTTATGGACTGAAAAGATGACTTTTGCAAATTATATTTTACATAGGTTTCACCTATGTAAAATATAATTTGCAAAAGTCATCTTTTTATGTTATTATACAGAAGTCGACAACACGATGACGTGTTGCCGATTTTTTTGTTAATCCTTAAGTCGAGCCTTAGTCTCGACGTTTACAACTGAAAGTTCTTTCGTTATGCAGGCAACAATAGATAAAACAAAACTAAAAACTGTGGAGACTCATCAAACAGTAACCCAGATTGGTGAAGTGCGTCTTCCAGAATTGTGTCCTCAAGTGGGGACAGGTATTTTGCGCAGAGCGCTTCACAAAGTGAGATTGGTTAAACCCCTTTCACAAGTTGGATACCCTAGCGGTATTCGTTGTGAAGGTGACTATAGGGGATAATCCCCACAGTTCACCATCAAGCCCGGCACTTGCCCGGGCTTTTTTTGTTTTCCGATTTGAGTCTCTTATCGGAAAACAACCCAGCCTCACGGTGTGAGGCTGGGTCTGTGATAAGAATGTTTATTACTTAGTGTTTTGACAAAAAGTTTTTTTATTGTTAGGGTAATTTCTGAAAGGAGGGCTAGCAATCATGCAACAAGCTCTAATAGTACAAAGCGGTACGGAGGCCGCTCAAAAAAGTCTCCAAGAGGCCCTTGCCTGCTTAGGCAAAATTGTCAGGCTGAAACGTCGCAACAATACTGTTTATGTAGCCCCGTTCAGGGATGAAGCTCATTCTCAAGCCTTGTTTGATGATGCTGAAATCTACGGACAGCTTCGCATGGGTGTGAGAATCATCGGGATTGAAGTCTTTAAGTACCCACTGCAAGACTTTTCATCCTCTGAATCAGAAAAGTGCTATGTTGGGTTGCGGTTTATGACCGCTCCATCAGTATTCTGGCCTTTTCCAGCCTGGCAATTTGACCTCACTGGAAAGTGATTGGGATAGCCGGTCTTGGGTATTTGAGGGAGTTGCGCTTGCGCGACCCCTCAAATATTTTTTTATGCTAGTATTTAATTTATGGAAACAAAAGGAACACTTTATATTATTCCCACACCGATTGGTAATCTCGAAGATATGACTCTTCGAGCTATTCGTATTTTAAAAGAAGTAGATTTAGTTTTGTGTGAAAATACTTCTGTCACTCAGAGACTTTTTAAAGAATATGATATCAATACTCCAACAAGTATTTTTTATGCGCAGACTGGAATAAAAAATATTGAGAAATCTCTCGCGTTATTAGAAGAAGGTAAATCAATAGCATTAGTGTCCGACGCTGGTACTCCAACTATTTCTGACCCAGGAGTTCTTTTAGTTGATAGAGTGAGAAATGAATTACCAGATGTTTCGGTTGTTGCACTTCCTGGAGCATCGGCTCTTATTACAGCACTCGCATCATCTGGTATCTCATCTTCCAATTTTACATTTTATGGATTTATGCCACATAAAAAAGGAAGAGATACTTTATTTAAAACAATTAAAGAAAGTGAAATGACTTCTGTTTTTTATGAATCGGTTCACCGTATAGAAAAAACTTTAGAATCACTAACAGAAATTTTGGACCAGCCCGCCGGCGAGGCAGGAGAAAAAAGAAGAGTCGTTGTTGCCAGAGAGCTTACAAAAATTTATGAAGAAGTTGTGCGAGGAAGCGCAAAAGAAGTTAAGGAACATTTTAATAATCACAAAGATCATTTGCGTGGAGAATTTGTAGTTATAATAGAGGGCTGTAAGTAGATAATATAACCAATTTTTAATTTCTAATTTTTAATTTTTATTTATTAAATACTAAATGCATGACCGCGCCTACGGCGCGGTCATGCATTCCATTAAAAATTAAAAATTAGAAATTAAAAATTTGGCCAATACAAATCTCATTATTTTCAAGTTTTTAAACACTTTCGCTTACTTAGCACATGTTGTATACTACCCCCATGTCACCTTTAGGAATTCAACGAACCATCGCTATCCTCCTTTTTATTTCCCCTTGGATTTTTATTCCTGGTATTTATAAAGATATTTTTTTTATAATCGCTGGTATTTTACTTTTCGTCAGCACTCTTGATTTAAAAAAGCGCCCAAAAACTTTTGAAGACCCGCATGAAGAAAGTGTTATAGAAACTCCTAAAGTAGCATGAGAATTAAAATTAGTATTGCTACTTTTTTAATTATTCTTTTTTTCTGGATAGCAGATAGTGGGTATCGTCATGTTTCTTTTTTAAATAATATCGGAAGTTTTGTTTACACAGCAAGTTCGACTAATCCTTTTAAAATAGAAACCCTATTAGGTTCAAAAACAGTTAAAGCCGATGAAGAAATAAAACCTGAGGAAAATAAAGCAACGAGTACAGTGCGAATTGTTACTCATATCAAAACACCAGAACATGTAAAAGCAATTTATATGTCGAGT
>Ga0265292_1001144_pt1 | contig 25523 bp, 17 predicted proteins | sample Munlanlewell296A_FD_189080 | JGI IMG/M metagenome (GOLD analysis project Ga0265292, IMG submission 189080) | Leachate microbial communities from a municipal landfill in Southern Ontario, Canada - Leachate well 296A | ecosystem: Engineered > Solid waste > Landfill > Unclassified | place: Canada... | reverse complement strand
CGAAAACGGGAAAAAATTGGAACTCTCAGAGTGGAAAAACGATCAGCGTCACGGTAAACGGTGTGAATGGGACTCAACAGGTCGATTGACGGTAAATGAATTCTATGCCCAGGGGAAACTAAAAAATTCATCGGTAACAATAAAGTAACGGCCAACAGCATGTATCATGAGTTCAAATATAAACTCGATTTTTATTATCAACAGGCGTTAATCTACCTGCTGACACTGATTCTATATGCTGGTGTGAAAGGGACGTTTGTCGAGGATAATTTCACTCTCGTGTTTGACGATCCGATCATGTATATCATCGCCTTTTTCGTCGGAGTGGCATTCGTCACCCTGCTGCTCAATCGTATTCGAAATAGGAAAGTGATTATCACAGACGATGAGGTCATTTTTCAGCATAGGTTTAATCAACATTCTATCGCATTTCATGAGATAGAATGGATCCATGTCGGTAAAGAACGAACAGTGCAAACGGCAGGGCGATCCCAGATTATTATGATCAAAGCGAAACACCGCCGCCGCGTTTTCAGAATACGTCTTGGCCGGTATGAACGTGAAAGAGAATTGCTACGGTTGATTGAGTTGCTTTCAGAAAAGACACCAAAACGGCAGAAACGATTTCAATTCAAAAGGTCGTAATGGAGTATTGGTATTGATACGCAGTTGAGATTTGTGAGCGGTAAATTATTCAAAATATCATGCTATTCCGAAACGAAAAAACAAAATAACAAAAAACAGGCTCGTGCATTTTTAATTTTTCTCTGCAACGTCTCATAAACTCAATTACTTATATATTCAACGACTTCTATGTTCTCTTCAATTAAAAAATTACACTTCGTCGGGATCGGCGGAATTGGAATGAGCGGTATCGCAGAAATTCTGCTCGATCAGGGATTTAAGATCAGCGGTTCGGACCGTGCGATGAGCGATGTGACCGAACGCCTTCAGTCGCTCGGTGCCACGGTTTATGAGGGACATGTAGCCTCCAATATCGCAGCCGATGTTGATACACTGGTCTATTCTTCCGCAGTAATTAATGATAATCCTGAAGTACAGGAAGCAATCCGCCGAAAGATACCGATCGTTCGACGGGCAGAAATGCTGGCGGAAGTGATGCGTCTGAAATACGGCATCGGTATCGCCGGCACCCACGGCAAAACTACTACCACTTCCATGACAAGTTTAGTGCTGATGGAAGGTGGTCTCGATCCGACGGTGATCGTTGGCGGGAAACTGAGCGGGCTCGGCGGAACGAATGCACGCTTGGGCAAAGGAGATTTTATTGTCGTAGAAGCGGATGAGTTCGACCGTTCGTTCCTTTCACTGACGCCGACCATTGCTGTGATGACAACATTGGAAACGGATCATCTAGATTGTTACCGCGATCTGGAAGATATCAAGAGCGCATTCATCCAATTTGCAAACAAGGTTCCGTTTTATGGATTTATTGTGCTGAATCTGGATGAACCAGCACTGCAAGACATCTTGCCGCATCTCAGCAAGAAAAAAATCATCACCTATGGTTTGCAGTCACCGCAGGCCGATGTGCAGGCGGTCGATATTCACCATAAGGCGAACACGACGACATTCACGATTGTTCAAGAGCACTCGGAATTAGGACAGATCACATTGCAGATTCCCGGAAAACACAATGTACAGAATGCGCTTGCTGCCGTCGCTGTCGGATTACATCTCGGCGTTCCGTTTGAAAAAGTAAAAGCAGGCATAGAGCGCTTCACCGGAGTGTATCGCCGGTGGGAAAAGAAGGGTGAAGCAAACGGCATTGTTGTGTATGACGACTATGCTCATCATCCCACTGAATGTAAAGCAACCCTGAGCGGTGTAAAGTCCGGTTGGCGGAACCGTGTGGTTTGTGTATTCCAGCCGCACTTGTTTTCGCGTACCAGGGATTTTTATGAAGAATTTGGAAAAGCATTTTTGTTTGCGGACGTGCTCGTTGTAACGGATGTGTATCCCGCCCGCGAAGAACCGATCCAGGGTGTGACGGGTGAATTGATTGTGAACGCTGCAAAACAGTACGGTCATAAAGAGGCGCATTATGTGCAGGAAAAAAAGAATGTGCCGACATATCTGAAACAAATCACCAAAAGCGGCGACATCGTCATTACGATGGGGGCAGGGGACATCTGGAAATTCGGTGAGCAGTATCTAAAAGAAATAAAATAAATTTATGGTAAACGAAGAGAGTATCGAGATCGATCAGTCGGAGGAAGAACAGCCATCGCACGGAAAACGAGTGTATGTCTACGGTACTCTGCTGATGGCATTCCTGCTTTCTATCTTCGTCGTTAAAGCGAATTGGCAACATCACGTTCCGGTTAAGCAGGTAACGGTTGAAGGGATCAGCGTCATTTCCAAAGATGAGATCGTGCGGTTGATGAACCTGCCGCCGAATGTACCGATGTATGAGGTTGATTTGACTGCAGCACAAAAAAATATTCTCTCAAACAGTTTTGTTAAAAACGTGGTGATACAGCGCGATGCTCCTTCCGCGCTCCGCGTGTTGGTAGAAGAGCGCAAGCCGGCAGCGATCCTAAATGCGAATGAATTGTATTATCTCACTTCAGACGGTACTGTGCTGCCGTACATTGCATCGGCAGAAGCATACGACATTCCGGTGATCAGCGGTATGGATTCGCTCACCGGTATTACGGCGGGACAGCGACTTCTGAATGCGGATATTCGCGAGGCGCTGGAGATTATCACGGCATCGAAATATACAAGTGAACATCTGTTTCACGCGATCTCTGAGATCCGTCTCCGTAAAGGACGCGACCTGGTGCTCTACTCGTTTGAATCTGGAATTCCGATCATTTTTGGAAAAGGTGATGCGGTCCGGAAATTGGTGAAGTTGGAAGCCTTCTGGCAGCAGTTTCTACAGAACAATGCAACATCGGATATTCAATATATTGATATCCGATTCGACGATCAGGTTGTTGTGTCACGAAAAAATTCGTAGGAAGTACCGTACGAGATCTCCAGCATAACGCAGATTGATTGGACAGGAAAAGGAAAACAATGAACGAACATATTTATGTCGGACTAGACATCGGAACAACAAAAATCTGCGCGATCGTTGCATCGGTCGGTGCAAATAATGAAATCAATATTCTCGGTATCGGAAAAAGTAAATCGGAGGGACTGACCCGCGGTGTGATTACTCATATTGAACGCACCGTAGAGTCGATAAAAATTGCGGTCAATGATGCTGAAGCGCAATCGGGAGTGAAGGTTCAGTCTGTCGTTGCCGGAATCGCCGGAGATCACATTCAGAGTTTCCAGAGCCGCGGTGTTGTCGCTATTAGCGGAGCCGAGCAGGAGATTACACAGGCGGATGTGAATCGCTTGATTGAGGATACAAAGAAGATCGCACTGCCGTCTGACAGAAAGATACTGCATGTTATTCCGCAAGAATTCATCGTGGATGGACAGGATGGCGTGCATGAACCGGTGGGAATGTCTGGTGTGCGCATGGAAGCTACGGTGCATATTATCACAGGCCTTGTGACGGCAACGCAAAATATCATCCGCTGCGTTCAGCGTGCCGGAGTGAGTGTCAGCGATATCGTGTTGGAACCGTTCGCATCCAGCGATGCCGTGCTGGATGGTGAGGAGAAAGAGGTCGGCGTAGTGCTGATCGATATCGGCGGAGGAACCACTGATCTTGCAGTATTTGCAGATAGAACGATCCGCCACACAGCGGTGATCGGTATTGCCGGCAGCAAAGTGACGGACGATGTCCGACGTGGACTGGGAATTCTGACCACGCAGGCGGAAGAGATCAAATTAAAATTCGGCCACACACATATTTCTTCCATTGCCGAAAATCATCCGTTTACCATTCCAGGCATTGGGGGACGGGAACCGATGACGATTGATACGCAGATGCTTTGCCAGATCATTCAGCCTCGGATGGAAGAAATTCTGGAAATCGCTGCACTGGAGATTAAACGGTCCGGTTATCAGAAGCATCTTTCCGCTGGTGTTGTGTTGACGGGCGGAGGCGCATTGGTAAAAGGAACGGCAGATCTGGCGCGTGAAGTGCTCGGCATGCCAGTGAAGATTGGTATTCCGCGCGGATTCCGCGGTGGGTTTGTCCGCGAAATCGAAAATCCGATGTATGCTACCGGCGTGGGTCTTGTTCTGCACGCCATTAAAAACCGGGCACGCGGTGTCGCGTCCAATGTTGCCGAGACGAAAGTAAAAGGGGACAAAAGAAACATTATCGATAGAATGAAGGGCTGGTTCGACGAACTGTAAAACAATTATTATAACCAAGAATATCAAATGTAAAAAATAATCAAAACAACCAATCACTAAACCAAAAGGAGTAACTATGCCAATTGAATTTGACAGCCCTGCAGAAAATGGCGCAAAAATTCGTATCGTCGGTGTCGGCGGCGGCGGCACAAATGCCGTTCACAGCATGATCACCCGCGGATTGAGCGGCGTAGATTTTGTTGCGATCAATACCGATGTGCAAGCGTTAGAACGAAATTCTTCTACGACCAAGATCCGCATCGGCAAAAATCTGACCCGCGGCCTAGGAGCGGGTGCAGATCCATCAGTTGGACAACGTGCAGCGGAAGAAGACAAAGAAGAAATCGCACGAGTGCTCGCAAACAGTGATATGGTATTTGTCACGGCTGGTATGGGTGGCGGAACGGGAACCGGTGCAGCACCTGTCATTGCAAATGTGGCGAAGAGTCTCGGCGCTCTCGTAGTAGGCATAGTAACGAAGCCGTTCACGCATGAAGGTAAAAAAAGAATGGCTCAGGCCGATTATGGCATCGAAGAACTGCGCAAGCATGTCGATACGCTTATTGTTATTCCGAACCAACGGTTGTTGACGATTGTTGATAAAGCGACACCGATTGCTCAGGCGTTTGAAGTGGCAAACAGTGTCCTTTATAATGCGACACGAGGAATTTCGGATATCATCACGGTACCAGGATTGGTCAATCGAGATTTCGCCGATGTTAAACGCGTAATGCGTGATATGGGTGATGCATTGATGGGGACTGGAATCGGAACCGGCGAGAACCGTGCAGCCGAAGCGGCGAATATCGCCATTTCAAGTCCGTTGCTCGAAGGAGTCGATATCAAAGGAGCACAAAAACTTCTTGTGAATATTACCGGCGGTCAAAACCTTACCATTCAAGAATACGACGAAGCGATCGCTATCGTCTCTGAAGCAGCCGGAAACGACGCCGAAGTACTTGCCGGAGTTGTTGTGGATAATAATTTAACAGAAGAAATTATGGTTACCGTCATTGCGACCGGTTTCAACAAAAAAACAGTCACACCGCAGCAACAGGATCGATTTGCTGCCGCACGCACCCGCGGAATTCAGGTCGATCACATACCGACCGGTGTACGTGATTTGCAGAAGTTCGATACACCAACCTATATGCGCCGCGGTGTAACAGTGAATCCACTTGTTGCTCAGGAAGAGACAAAAGTCCACTCTATCGAACCGAATCAGCAGGATCTTGATAAGCCGGCATTTTTACGGCGAATTATGGATTAACAAAAAATGAGTGAAAATAGTTTCTCCAGTGTTTTGTCATGATTCATTATTGCTTCTGAAATTCCTAATTGATTGTCAGATGAGCATTCAAGCATCATGTTGAAAAATATGAAGTTGCAGTGTTTAACTGAGATTATACCTCATCAAAACGCCCTATCAATTTCTTGGTAGGGCGTTTGCATTTTTAAAAAGAAAAGCCAAAAGCTTGACATTTTCATTGAAAATGCTAACATTCGCTTACAAAAATTGCAAAGAAAATCATTTATGAACATACTCTACCGATCACTGGTTCTGGTTGTTCTTTTTGTTTGTTCTTATTCCTATGGACAAGAATCGACAATTGATCAATCGTACGGATCCTCTTCTGCCACGCTTGATGCTGTGTTTCCTAAATTCAATCTTGCCATGGATTCGATTACATCACAGCTGTTTACGGCATCGCGGGAAATATCTTCCAACGTTCAGAATCTTCTTATTTATAAATTGAAGATTAAATGGCTTTTGCGCAGCGAACTGAAAGCAAGTGAACTCCAGTTTCTTAATTCGTACTTCGAAAACAGATTGAGAATCGCACTCGCTAAAGATCGGCGCTTTGTGGTGTATTCCGGACATGACTTAAGGACATTATTTGTAAAAGCGACGGATTCCACGCTGCAAGTAAAGAATACCTACTCTGAAGAACAATTGCGAACGTACGCAAAAACGCATAATATCCATGCTATTGTGTCGCCGGAGTTTTTGGTCACCGAGGATGAGATTTTTTGTTATCTAAATGTGAACGATTTGAATTCAATAAATATTTGGAATCGGGAATTTCGCGGGAAACTCTATCTCTATGCGCCTCCTTCTATTAAAGATGTTTTACGCGAAGAACATGATCTGAAGAAACTCACCGGATTACCGCAAGGTCATTTTACTTCATCGTTCATTTCCATTAAAGCGTTTAACGGTGACACTGCACTATCATCGTCGCGACAGGCATTTCTCGCAGTTGGGTATAAATTTAACGATGTTGCAACCATCTTCAGCAATATGAATTTTTTTATTGATACGAAGATTGTCTATGGTCCGAATTTTGGCGGAATAGGATGGACGCTGACACCCGGGTTTGGTTTTGAACTATACGGCGATGGAGAAATCGGCAGGAAGATCATACTATTGAACGTGGCAGGAGGGTATTACATAGAGTCGAATGTGTTCACTACGGCAATTACTGCAGGTGCTTCGGTAAAACTGAGCCGACTCCTTGGAATCTCTTTTGAATATCTCAACTTTGGCAACCCTGGTAAAGCGGGGAATATTTATCCAGCCGGCAACGGGTACATCGGCCAAATATATTTCGTCTTATGAAAAATTATTTCTCAGCTTTTATAATTTCGATGATCTTCACATGCGGATTGTTAATCGCACAGGTTGATGCTGATTCAACGCAACTGCCGGATCAGGAAGAACTTCAGGTTCCACCGCTCGAACAGGAACTGCAAAATGCGCCGCAAGAAGATCCGGTGCAAAAACAGAATGTACAATCTGACCAACAAATCGTTCAGCCCGAACAGCGCCAGCAGCAGAACCAGATTCAGACACCATCGCAGCAGCAGGGAAATCAACCGCAGCCGGTGCGTCAGCAGATCCAACAATCTCCGTTGATGGAAGAACGACCCGTTCTGTCTGCGCCGACAAATGTAAAAATGACCACACCGCTGATTAGTATTGACCTGATCATGGATCTCTATAATAAAGATATTGATTTTGATATCGAATACAGCGGTTCGACCGGTGCGGGTGTTTCAAATCTTGGTAAAAAACGGCCGAGCGAACAAGAGGTGGAAAAAATGGTGACGGAGCAGATGGATACAACCTCCGGACAGAAGAAAAACGGTAAAGATAAAAAATCTGGCAAGGAACAGAATCGTGAAGACGGTTCAAAACCCTATACCCCAGAAGATGCGAATTATAATAAGGCGATGATCAGTTTAAACAATGCTCAACAATTATTTGCATCACGTCGATATGCTGAAGCGCTTGCCGAGATCAACCGTTCCATCACGTTCGCACCGAATATTGCACTTTCCTATTCGGTGAAAGGATCTGTCCATTATATGCTCCGTCAGGTTGCAGAGGCAAAACGTAGCTGGGAGCGTGCTCTCGAACTCGATCCCACAATGGATAATGTCCGTGCGATATTATTACGAATGTATTAAAAGGAGCAAAGATCAATGAATTCAACTTTTTTAGGATATGTCCTCTTTGCACTTGCGGCGTATTTTCTGCTCATCTTCGGAGCACCGGAAAATGAAGCCTCTATCAGACAGATGCAGCATACGTTCTTTTCTCCCGTTGTCGAACGATATATCCATATACCAGGATTCCTGTTCGTAACAACAGGTGTCCTTGCGTCGATCCTAATCAGCTATACGTTTAAGGATGTTTGGAGAGCATTCCGATCGTTATCGTTCATTTTTTTCAAGAATAAAGTTGCGTTCCAGAATTATATTAATACGTTGAAAAGCATTTCTGAATATACTCAGACGCGTGATGTAGAAACGCTGGAAGAATTTGCTAATTCAATTAAATATTCCTTTTTGAAAGATGGATTGCTGATGCTGGTCAACGGTTATAAAAAGGAAGAGATGCAGGATATTCTTCAGGCCAGGCTGGAAAATGAAATGCATCGAGAAGAAGTTGATGACGATGTGTGGAGAGCGGCTGCCCGGTATTCACCGGGTTATGGGATGTTGGGGACAACAGTCGGTCTGATCCAAATGTTCTCGGCAAATATCGATGCGGCCAAAGGATTTGGCCCGATCATCGCCGCAATGTCTGTAGCGTTTACCACAACATTATACGGACTGCTGTTCTCGAACTTCGTCTTCCAGCCGATTGCCGATAAGATTGAACGACGAAATACAGAAGATGCGTTGTTAAAGGCGATGATCATCGACGGACTGGGAATGATTAAGGAGAAAAAACGTCCGACATATATTGAAGAAAAATTAAGTTCGTATGTACCGCACGCACGGTCATTAACAACAACCGCGCAGATTGCTGTGCTGGAAAATATTAAGAAATAGTATGGCCTGGAAGTTAACACATAAAAAACGTGGCGAAGAGGAACACTGGCAGGTTAGCTATATCGATCTGTTGACGGCGATGATCGCGGCATTTGTGTTGCTGCTCTCCATGTCCAAACCGGACCAGGCAAAACTGGATGTTTTTGCCGCTGCTGCAGATGTGAAAAAGAAAAATCAGGAAAACCTTTCAACGCTGGCACAACAATTGTCGGAAAGTATAAAAAGAGATACAACACTGACTAATCAGGTGACTGTGGTGCTTACCGACGACGGCATTGAATTACGTTTTCTTTCCAGTTTGTTGTTTCCGATTGGCAAAGCCAAATTGCAGCCCGATGGGTACGATGCAATCCTAAAAATGATGCCGAAATTGCAGGCATTTGTTATTGCCAGAAAAGCGTATTTATCCATTGAAGGTCACACCGACGATCAGCCGATTATCGGAGGGAAGGAATTTAAATCCAACTGGGAACTTTCGGTTGCTCGCGCCAACGAAGTAGTGCATATGCTGCAAGATTCCGGCAAGGTCGACGTTGCCCGGCTTTCTGCAGTAGGATTTGCCGATGCGCGTCCGGCGAATAAAGAACGAGATCCAGAAACGGGTACTTTCACCGATGATGCTCGTGCACAAAACAGGCGTGTTGTTATCCGAATTTATTATTATACCGAAGCACAATCCGACTAAGAACATTTCAGTGAGAGGTTTATGAAACAGCTGGTTGTACTATTTTTCCTCGTCATAGCAGGCGCTACTTCGCTGATCGCCGATCTGGAATCGCAGAAAAAGATCGTTGAAACGGAAGTCGAATCGCGCATCAGCATCGAAATCAGGAAATATTACCCCGAATTGAAGTTCTTGCTGAATGCCGATGCGTCAATCTCAGAAGAATTTCCCGCAGAAGATGAGCGTGATGCCCGCGATCTGATGCTTCCCGGAGTAAAAGGATTTGAATCTCCAAAGTCTCAGGTGAAACCAACATATGTTCTCGACAAAATCGTTGTGCGGCTGCTGGTGGATAAGAATGGAACCAAGAGTGACGGAGAATTATTACGGCTATTGGAAAATATTGCATTTTATGCCGGTAAACTCAGCAGAACCCGAGGTGATCGTGTTGAATTATTGGAGATGGCATTTCCGGAAGTAATGTCGAAGTTGCAGCAACAGATGGCGTTGCAACCGTCTCAGACACTGACGGAAGAAAAATCTTCCGAGAAAGAAACTGCAGGAAAGGATAATACTCCGTCGCAGCAGCAATCCATTATTTATGTAGATTCTTCAAAACAAACAACACAGGAGCCTATGGAATCCGCTTCGCTTTTTTCCCCGACGAACATCCTTTTTTTGGTGCTCTTCCTGTTCCTCGTTGTATTGGTCGTATTATTAATGAGAAAAAACAAGGTCGACACGATGCGATTTCAGCAGCAACTGGATGATGTGGCCCGTCGTCAGGAAATAAAGATACCGGATCAGAAGGAAGAAATGATGATGATGCTTCCGGAGAATATCCAGCGTGCGAATGAAGTGGCTGACAGTGAAAAATTAAAATCGAACATCGTTACAACCTCTGTTGGTCGTCCCGACTTGCTCACAGCGGTAATACGCGATATGATGACCGATGAACAACAAAAGGCGAAATTACAGACGGCATTATCCCAATTCGGACCGAGTCTGTTGAACATGGCGCGGGAGAATATTACGCACGACGATTATAAAGTGCTGCATCAACTTGTGGTGGAATCACCTACCAAGAATCTTTCCGAGACACTGGAAGCGTTAACCTATTTTCAGAACCAGCTACAAATAAAACAATTTACCGTCAGCAAGCAGGAGACGAAAAATCCGTTTGTCTTCCTGGAGAAGATGTCCGAACCGCAGTTGTATCTGTTGATGAAAGACGAACCTGCGGGCATTGTCGCCATTATTTTGTCTCAACTGAATGCATCGCAATCCGGTAGTTTGATGCGCAATCTTCCCTCAATGCAGCAGGGAGAAGTAGCGCTGGAATTGGCCAAACTGCAGCGTCTTACCTCCGATACATATCTTTCGGTTGCTCGTGAATTGGCAACGAAAGCGTCAAAAATTCCTGCTGTAAACAATGTACAGATGGCTGGTACAGATCTGTTACTGGATATTTTCGATAATCTGGATGAAGGTGCCGAACATCAGATCAGCGAATTTATCAAAGTGATGAATGTGGAATTGTACCGGGATTTGGCATCGCAGCGTGTGTCGTTTGCCGCTCTCGATACATTGGACGAACGTGTACTGCGTCAGATTATGCGCGATATTCCTGGTGAAGAGATGGCGCTGGCATTGAAGAACGCCCCACAGCATATCACAGACCGGTTTTTATCTGTGCTTCCGTCTAAAGCAAAAACAATTCTGCAGGAACATATTGATGGCATGGAATCTGTTTCTCCGACAGACGAACAAAAGATCCGACGCCGTATTACCCGACTGGTTCGTGAATATCTACGGATACAGAAACAGGGTGGTCCGAGCGCGGCATAATGTTAGCATCAACGGTAGTAATCCAAGAACCCAAACAATACTGTTTGGGTTCTTGATTTTTGAGGCGAAGTGTAAATCTACTGCAGTAAACCGTGCATTGTCTTTCCTTGTTGAATTCTCTATCTTAGATCAATTATGTGTTCATCGTTTAAGCACACCCTTCTATATTTTTGCATTTTCCTCGTGGTTGTTGGCGATTGCGCCGCCCAGTCAAAACGCATTGAATCCCAGTTCCGTATTGCCCGGTTGAAATATTCCGGCGGAGGCGATTGGTATAATGATCCGTCGGCGGAAGTGAATTTGTTGAAATTCGCACAACAAAATGCAGGAATTGATACCGACCCAAAATATGAGTTTGTAGAGATTTCTAATGACAATTTCACCTCATATCCTTTTATCTTTATGACAGGTCACGGAAATGTGGTGTTCACGGATTTTGAGTCGAGGCGGCTGAGAACATATCTTGAAAACGGCGGATTTCTTTATATTGACGATGACTACGGTATGGATAAGGCGATTCGACGGGAAATGAAAAAAGTCTTTCCTGAATACGATCTGGTAGAATTACCAAATTCTTATGGATTATATTCGTGCCTTTATCAGTTTCCCAACGGAATTCCGAAGACGCATGAACACGATAATAAACCACCTCAAGGATTCGGCCTTTTTCATCAGGGGCGATTAATCGTTTATTACACGTACGAAACCAATCCCAGTGACGGATGGGTTGACGCCGATGTGCATAACAACCCGCCCGAGAAACGTGAAGAAGCATTACGGTTCGGCACAAACATTATCGTTTGGAGTTTAACACAGTAGGTCGCGGATTCATCCGCGGCATTGTTCAATCGTTACCTTAATTTGACACCCCTAACACAACATATTGTTGACCAGATTACCTCGCGGATTGACGCGACCCGCCGGACGTTGTACCGGCAGGAATTGTTCACGGCAGCACTGAAGACATTTTCCGTGGTGGGACTTCTCGGAACGTTGATTGTCTTTATTGAATCAATTGCAGAGTTCGATGCTGCAACGCGGACAGTCCTTTTCTATACGCACATTTCTCTTTCCACGGTGATTGGTGGATGGCTGATATGGAAGCCGCTGCTCCGTTTTTGGGGAATCCTGAAACCACATTCGGACAGGGAAGTGGCAAGAATGATCGGAGCCAAGTTCGAGAAAATTGCGGATCGTCTGGAAAACATGCTTGATCTTTCCGATATGGTGAAGAGCGGTGATTTCAGCGGTTCGCCCGAACTCATTGAAGTTGCATTAGAACATTTTGGTAAATCTACAATCGGCATCAATTTTTCCAGCACAATTTCCTTCGCGCAATTACAAAGTCTTGCCAGAACCGTCGGCGCTGTTGGAGCTACGGTGACCGCATTGGCGGTGATTCCCGGAACGCCATTTCATGATGCGGCGAACAGAATACTGCATTACGAACATGAATTTAAAGCGCCTGTACTCTTTTATATTACTTCGCGACCGGGAAATATCGATGTTGTGAAGGGTGAAACCGTTACTGTGGAAGCAAATGTTACAGCTGGAGAAAGTTCTGATCCGTTGCCGTCTGAACTCACACTGGCGTTTTCGGAAGAAGGCATGCAGTCGACGGAGAACATCATGCTTCGGGCAGATTCGGTCGGAATTTTTCGGTTTATGTTCTCGCCGATGAAACAGTCGGTTTCTTACAGATTTTTTTCCGGGGATATTACATCAGATCGCTATACAATTACTGTAACAGACCGTCCATTTGTCCGATCTCTCTCCGTATCGTTAACTCCCCCCTCGTATACAAAATTACGGCGGGAAAATTTGGACGAAAATGTCGGCGATATTCTCATCCTCCCGGGAACTTCTGTACGATGGATGGTTACTCCAAGTAAGCCTATCTCTTCTGCTACCATCGTCTTTAGCGACGGTACCGCATTGACGATGAACAAACATGAGAACGTGTTCACTGCAGAACTCTCACCGTTACGGCCGTCATCATATCGCGTTGAACTGGAGGATGAAAAAGGGAATAAGAATCAAAATATTATTGAATATTCGATCAGCATGCTGACAGATGAATATCCGTCAATCGCAATACTTTCGCCGGGAAAAAACATTGATGTAACGGAAGCCATGGTACTACCGATGGAATTTACTGTTTCGGATGATTTTGGTATAACGCAGTTGTATCTGAAATTCCGCTTGGCGCAGTCAAAATACGCCTCCAGCGAAGTGGAGATGGGGACAATTCTTCCGTTCGATACGCTAACAATCAAAGAGGGTGTGTTGGAATATCTGTGGGACCTGTCCCTTCTTGGTCTTGTACCGGAAGATGTTGTTGAATACCATGTTGAAGTGTTGGACAATGATGCGGTCAGCGGACCGAAATCGGCGCGGTCACAGACATTTCTGATCAGACTTCCTTCCCTGGAAGAAGTATTTTCCGATGCAGAGAAGACGCATGACGATGCGGCAAAAACGCTGGAAGAGTCGTTAAAAGAAGCGCAGGAATTGAAAAAAGATCTGAAAGAATTGTCCGACGATATGAAGCGGAATCAACAGATGGATTGGCAGAAACAGAAAAAAGCGGAGGAGGTGCTGAAGCGGTACGAGGAGATCCAAAAGAAGGTGGACGATGTGAGTAAATCTATCGATGAGATGACGCAGAACCTACAACGGAATAATACGCTCTCCAAAGAGACACTGGAGAAATACATGGAATTGCAAAAGACACTCAGCGAATTGAACTCGCCGGAATTTCAGAAAGCGATGAAACGAATGCAGGAAGCGATGCAAAATGTCTCTCCTGAGCAGATGCGAGAAGCCATGCAGCAGGCGCAATTCAACGAGGAGCAATTCCGCCAGAGTATCGAGCGGACGATGAATCTGCTGAAACGCATCCAGATTGAACAGAAAGTGGATGAAATGCTGAAGCGGGTCGAACAGATGAAACAGGCGCAGGAGGAAGTAAAAAAACAGACTGAAAAGTTGTCACAAAATGATTCTCAAAAAGCGACGGAGCTTGCGCAGAAACAAGATGAGCTTAATAAACAACTCTCCGATATTCAAAAGGAATTACAAGAGCTGCAGAAGAAAATGCAAGAATTTCCGAAAGAAATGCCTCTAGACAAGTTAGAAGACGCGCAGCAGGCTGCACTCGATCGTGAAATGCAGAATGCTATGAAACAGAGTTCGCAGCAGCTTCGCGCATTGCAAACGGAACGCGCTATGACATCGCAACAGCAGGCAAGCAGCGGCATTAACGAGATGCAGGAGCAGCTCTCGGAATTGCAGGAACAGCTGTTGAATAATCAAATGCAGCAGACAATGAACGCATTGCGGAAAGCAATGCAGGACTTGTTACAAATCTCCCAGAAGCAGGAACAATTGAAGAACAAATCCAAAACGTTGGATCCGAACTCACAACAATTTCGCGAGATCGCTCAGCAGCAACAGAATCTTCAGAACGATCTGAACAACGTAGCGAATTCGCTCGCCGAATTGTCGCAGGAATCTTTCGCAGTTACTCCGGAGATGGGAAAACAGATCGGCCGTGCGATGGGGCAAATGCAGCAGGCCATGAACGGCATTGAACAGCGGAATGGACAATCTGCCAGCTCCCAACAGAGTGAAGCTATGGCATCTTTAAATAAAGCCGCCACTCAAATGCAGGGCGCCATGCAACAGATGCAGCAACAGGGAGGCCAAGGAGGCGGATCGTTGATGCAGCAATTGCGCGGAATGGCGATGCAACAACAACAGATTAATGCCCAGACCCAGCAAATGGGGGAACAGGAAGGGACATCCCAGCAACAGATGCGCGAAATGGGTCGATTGGCGCGGCAGCAAGATGCTGTGAGAAAATCTTTGGAACAATTACAACGTGAAGCGGAAGGGACTCCGGAAAAAAGCAGAATCATGGGAGATCTTGATAAGATTACTGAAGAAATGAAAGAGGTGGTTCAGCAACTAGAACAGCACCAGGCCGATCCATCAACATTAGAGAAACAAGACAGGATTCTATCACGGTTACTGCAGGCGCAACGTTCCATGCGTGAACGGGATTATGAGCAAAAACGAAAAGGAACAAGTGCTGCAACTCCGCCAACGAAACGCCCTGCGGAACTTGCTGGCCAATTAAATGCTACACAACTTCAAAAAGATCTTCAACGTGCGCAGGAGTCGGGATACAGCAAGGAGTATCTCGAATTGATCCGAAAATACTACGAAGCATTAGAATACAAACAAGAGTGATATGCATGACCAATCAGCTGAATGTACTGGTAGTGGAAGATAATGTGATCAACCAAAAGGTTGTGGTGAAAATGCTTGAACGTCTGCAAATTCATCCGTCCGTTGCTGTGAACGGAAAAGAAGCAGTCCGTATCATTTCCAGTCAGCCATACGATATAGTTTTTATGGATATACAGATGCCTGAAATGGATGGATTGGAAGCGACGAGAGTAATCCGTGCGATGGAATCGACGGGTTCGCATCCCATTATCATTGCACTTACTGCCAATGCCATGATTGGGGATCGAGAACGATGTTTAGATGCGGGCATGGATGACTATCTGGCAAAACCAGTCAAACAATCGGATATTGAATCAATAATTCTAAAATGGTTCCCTGCATCGACTGAACCGCACGGGGAAGTGTTGTTACCTGTAACGGAATCAATACCATCAAAGATCGATCCAAAAAGGATCGAACAGATTCAAGAAATTGGTGACAGCGGATTGTTAAAGGAACTGTTGATGCTATATCTCGAAGATCTGGATCAGTTCTCCGACGGTGTAACATCGGCTGTCTCCGACGAAAATTTCAAACTAATCTATGAATATTCTCATAAATTAAAAGGTTCTTCGGCCAATCTCGGTATTGAATCGATCCGTGAGGCGTGTATTTCCATGGAAACATTGGCCCGACAGAATAAGAAAGATGATATTGCACGTCACATCATTGTTATGCAGCAATTGATGAGTGAAATCCGGATGTATATCACTCAAACCTATCTGTAACTGTTGTTCATTTTCTTCTAGCCAAAAGTTCCGTATATTCATCAACATTTTTTCACTTGAAGGGATTTCAATGAAAGGCATTGTTCTTGCAGGCGGATCCGGAACTCGTTTGTATCCGATTACGAAGGTATACAGCAAACAACTAACAATTATTTATGACAAGCCGCTGATTTATTATCCTATCTCAATCCTGATGCTTGGAGGGATTAAGGACATCCTGATCGTTTCAAACAAAGAAACTATTCCGATGTATCAAACATTATTCGGAGACGGTTCCCATCTCGGAATCTCGATCAGTTATGTTCTGCAATCCGCTCCGAACGGTATCGCCGAATCATTCATTCTCGGCGAACACTTTATTGCGAACGATAGTGTTTCGCTGATTCTCGGGGACAATATCTTTTATGGACAGTTGGATTTCTTTTATCATGCGCTGCAACGGAAAGATGGAGCTACGATTTTCGGATACCGTGTGAACGATCCCGAACGGTACGGCGTCGTGGAATTCGATAAAACCGGTAAAGCAATTTCCATTGAAGAAAAACCAAAACAGCCGAAATCGAGTTTTGCTGTTCCCGGATTGTATGTGTATGACAACCGTGTTGTGGAAATTTCTAAGAACATCAAACCGTCTCCGCGGGGTGAATTGGAAATCACAGATGTAAATACGACGTACTTGAACGAAGGGAAATTACGCGTGGAAAAAATCGGCCGTGGCGTGGCGTGGCTAGATACCGGCACTCCGGAAGCATTGCTGCAAGCGTCGAACTTCTTCGGCGTGATCGAGGACCGGCAGGGTTTAAAAGTAGCGTGTCTGGAAGAGATCGCATACCTAATGAAATTTATCACGCGCGAACAATTCGAACAAGCGATTAACGGTATTCCTCGTTCAGCGTACCGTTCTTACCTGGAAAGAATTTTGCACGAAGAGTAATTATGAATTTTCAAAACAGTCCGTTAACCGGCGTTGTTGTAATCTTTCCAAAAGTGATTCGCGATGACCGCGGATATTTTTACGAGGCATTCAGCAAACAGCGATATGCTGCTGTATGCGGAGATGTTGATTTTGTGCAGGATAATGTTTCCGAATCCCAAAAAAATACTGTCCGCGGATTGCATTATCAAATAGGGGAATTCGCACAGGGGAAATTGTGTAAAGTCCTTTCCGGCAAAGTGATCGACGTTGCTGTCGATATTCGTTTCGGATCACCCACATTCGGAAAATATTTTGCTGTTGAGTTGTCCGACGAGAACAGCGCACAGCTATGGATTCCTCCGGGATTCGCCCACGGATTTTCTGTGCTGTCGGAGACAGCAGTATTCCATTATAAATGCACAAATTACTACTCCAAAGAACACGAACGCGCCATTCGGTTCAACGATCCGCAGTTGAATATTCAATGGAATGTCCGGGATCCGCTGGTTTCTCCAAAAGACCTCATTGCTCCCCTCCTCTCAGACATCAAGAGAGATTTCATACTCGGATAATTGCTTTATTCCGGTAAAATTCACAGTTTACGGTCACGAGACGCCGGAGAAATCCTGTCAGAATGTGCTTACAGCCGTGATGTATGCATGTGAACATCGTTGGATGCAGAGAGATATCACTGTTCATCCGCGCCTCACGATTTCCTTCCTCCTCCGGATGTTGCCAAGCAGTATCACAAATCACGATGTGTGATTGCACTAACAGTATCATTGCGATAATTCTCTTACTTTTTTCCGTCTATATATGAACATGATAGTATGAAAGGACAAACGATATGGATCGTTTGGTACGCATTCTTTTTTTCATATCAGCATTCGTTCCCGGCCTGATTCAGGCACAGCCGGACTCTGTCTCCGGGTCGATCACAGCGGATACGGTGTGGACGCTTACAGGCAGTCCGGTGACGGTGTTGCAAACAGTTACAATTCCGAGTGGCGTTACGTTGACAATTGAATCCGGTGTCAGTGTAAAATTTGATACCAATACCGCCTTAATTGTTGCGGGTAAGATTATTGCGGATGGTGTCTCCTTTACATCGAGCAAACCGGAATTTGTCGGTACCGACGTACGAAGTAAAACTGTATTGCCGGCAGCGCCGTTGGTTCTCTATGCGGCTCCGGGAGATTGGTACGGCATTGAATTTAAAAATAGCGCAAATGTCGGATCGGTCTTTCGTAATTCTTCCGTCAAGTTCGGCGGGGCCGGACCGAACGCGGCAAATATTTTCTACGCCATCGGAGCCCCTGGCATTGAACTGCGCGATTGTTTTATTGCTTACAGCGCCCTCCACGGCGTCAATACTCAAACGGTTTCCCCGTTACTTCACCACTCCATCATCACCTCCAACCAGGGGTATGGTGTTTTTTGCGATCTCTTCTCGAATTTTACGCTGGATTCATGTGAGATTTCCTACAATACCATCGGTGGCGTCAGAATTCCGACCAACTCCGCACCGTCCATTTTCCATTCCACCATTAATGATAACGGGATAGGGATTTTTATCGATAACAGTGCGGTGCCGGTTATTCAGGGAAATATTATTCAGTACAATAATATTGGTATACAGTTTACTGGAGTTGGTGCAGGGCAGCCGAATATTTCCCAGAACCAAATCAAGTTCAATTCAGCATGGGGTTTTTTAAATACCAGCTCTAGCACAACTGTGTTAGCCGAAAATAACTACTGGGGAGCACAAAGCGGTCCGAATAATTCCATCACGAATCCCACAGGACTTGGCAATGCCGTTAGCAGTCGTGTAGACTTCTTTCCCTGGCAGACACTACAGGCAAACAAAGTGGTCAAAGATATTTCTGGAACAATATCAGGAACATTATATCCCGATACGGTATATCGCGCAATCGCAAATATTACTGTTTCGTCATTGCTGGCCATCCTTCCTGGCACTACTATCAAACTGAATAACAATGTCTATTTTTATGTTAGTGGAACATTGCAGGCGGTGGGAACGGATGATTCTTTGATTGTCTTTACCTTCGATGAAGATATAACCTACGGCGGTTCAGTACCGTCTCCAGTTGCGGGAAATTGGGGAAGACTTGAATTCAATAGCGCATCATCAAACGGCTCTGTGTTGAGAAACGCTTTAGTCATGTACGGCGGTGTCGGCAATGTCGGTAATATTTATCTAAACGCTTCTTCGCCATCGCTTTCAAAGATCTATACAACAAACGGTTCGAGTTATGGATTACACGCAGTGAATTCTTCGGCAGTATTGGATAGTATAACTGCGACCGGGAATGCAAATAACGGTATATCGGTAGGGAGCGGAGTGGTGCGTATTTGGAACAGCACCATGCATGGTAACGGGTCACGCGGTCTGATCGCTTCAGGTTCAGCCAGAGTCTCTGTGCATTTTTCTCAAATAACCAACAACTCGTTAGATGGAATTATTGTCGATGGGCCGAGCAATGCAACACTGGATACGCTGGAATATTCATTAATTGCCAACAACGGCAGCAACGGTGTGTATAACCATCTGGCATCTGGTATGCAATATATTCGGTTCAACCGTGTGGAAGGAAACAGCGGTAGCGGAATGTGGATGGATAACGTGAATACAAAAATCCTGTTTGAAGGTGATACGCTGCTGAACAACGGTGTGGATGGAATTGTCTCTTCGAAAGCAGAATTTCTGAATAATGTGTTCATCGGAAATAATTACCCAATCGGACTTACCGGGACAATGGGGAGTACATATTCCGGGAATGTCTTTACCAATAATCTGTTCAATGCAATTTCTATCCGTCTTTATAATCTGGAACTGTCTGACACACTGAAGGGAACATTTCCGACGGGGATAACAACTAAATCGTATGTGTTTGTTCAAAACACCAGTGGCGACGGAATTGCAGTCGGCGCTACGCTAGTGATTGAACCGGGTGTTATTGTGAAGTTTGGCGATGGCATGTACTGGAATATCGACGGTACACTAATTGCCAATGGCACAGCTTCCGATCCGATACTTTTTACATCATATCGTGATTCTTCGTACGGCGGCAAGACGATTGCCGCCAATGACTTTGCAAAACCTGCGCCGAATGATTGGCGATACCTGCAAATGTTCAGCACGTCGAATAATTCTCAGTTAAATCACTGCGTCTTTCGGTACGGCGGACGGGATGGGATTGGCATGGTGTATACAAATTCAGTGACATTTGCCAATCAATTAAAAAACCTTACGTTTGTCCGTTCAAGTAGTTATGGTCTGAGAATGTACAGAACTGTTGCGACACTCGATACCGCAAGAGTGGATAGCAATGCATCTCATGGAGTATATATCCTCGGTTCAAATCCTGGCTCTGATATTATTGTGAGAAACAGTGTTATACGATATAACGGCAATTCCGGTTTATATGCAGATGCAGGTTCGGCATTCCGTGAAGTGTCGAATTGCTGGATTCAATATAATGCTCATCATGGTATCGTTGTTTCGGATGGACAAATTCTGCAGACCTATGTCAATAATCTTGTCCAGTATAATGTGATTGATGGTTTCCATTTATACAATCCAAATCTTTCAGTGTACGATGTGCAGTTGATTGGGAATACTATTTCGGATAACGGCAGTATTGGTGCTCTCACAACTGCTTCACGCTATATCAGTAATATTATCGAACGGAATAATTATCCTCTGGGTGTGTGGGGAAAACTTGGAAACATTTATGTGAACAACAGCAATGTGGATGGAAATAGTATTTCGCAAAACACTTTCAATAAGGCGATTGCCATTGTTGGCTCGTACCTGTGGGATACTATCCGGACAGCGTTTCCTGCCGCGATGTCTTCTAAGACATACCACGTTATTGGAGATATTGCAGTCAATACCGGCGATACACTGGTGATTGAACCAGATGTGAAAATCAAATTTGTGTATCTAAACAGCGGCACGTATTCAATCGATCTCGATCTTTACGGGACATTGATTGCCGAAGGCACAATCGGACAACCTATCATCTTTACATCATGGCGTGATTCTACTGCGGGAGAAAAAACATCAGCGGTTGGCGACACCACCACACCGGTGCGGGGAGACTGGAATTCGATCTTATTCCGCAGCGGATCTGGAAATTCCCGTGTTCGTCACTGTGAATTCCGGTACGGAGGAGATAACGGATATCAAATGGTGTATTTTGAATCAAACCTCTCTTCCTTGCAATTTGCTCAGAACTCCATCCAATTCTCCGATGCGAACGGCATAGCGGTGAATAACACCGCATTGATCTTCGACTCATTGTATATTGCCGATAACGATAATACCGGACTCTGGCTGCAAAACAACACGGCAGTTCATGCGGTAATTAAAAATTCCGTTATCCTTCGCAATGGCTCACACGGCATTTATAAAGAGGGAAATGCAAAACTTTCTCTAGTGGATAATTGTCAGATTGCAATGAACAATGGTGAAGGCATTTACGCAACGAATAATCAGGTTGCGTTGACCGTTTCTAATTCTCGAATCCATCAAAATACCGGTCATGGAATCTATAATTATACATATAACAACTTGATTGATACACTGAACCTTTACGTAAACAACGTAATCTTTAATAACGGCGGTACCGGCATCATGTCCTCCCGTGCGTATATTGTCTCCGATTCAATTTACGGCAACAAATATGGCATCGGAGTAACAGGTCAATTAAGTCTTGCGGGAACAGGAACTGATCTGGGAAATTATTATGACGGAAATGTTATTCAGAACAATCAACGCAATAGTGTTATAGCGGTAGAATATTTTGTGAAGGGAAATTTGGGATACCGGTTTCCACAAGGATTGAATCCTGCCGTATATGCGGTGAGAGGTGATTTAGAACTTTCTTCCGGAGATACACTGTCGATTGCACCAGGAACAATTCTGAAATTTGCAAAAGATTGGGGGTTGTCCAGATTTTATGTTTATGGAACGCTCCTTTCCAAAGGAGTGGAGAACAACAAAATTGTTTTTACTTCGTGGAACGACGACACGTTCGGTGGTGATAATAATCAGGATACGACACAACCGAAACCGGGAGATTGGAGCCGGATGTATATTGCCGGCACTGCATCGAACGCAACGGTGGTAAAAAATACCATCTTCCGGTACGGAGGGCTCAACGGATACTCCATGGTGGAAGTGAACAGTTCGAACGCATCCATTGATTCATCGTATATTTCATTTGCGGGAAACACCGGACTGCAGCTGACACATTCGAATTCCATGGTGCTGGCAAATGAAATTCACCACAATCCAACCGGTATTTATATTAACGGCACATCGAATCCTGTTATTAACTATAATAATATTTATCAAAACACCTACGGCATTGAGGCATATTTAACTAATACCATCGTTAATGCGGAAAACAATTACTGGGGTGCCGCCAGTGGTCCTAAAAAAACAACCGGACCGCAAGATTCATTGAAAAATATTTCAGGAACAGGAAATCAAATATATGTCTCCGGCACCGGCGATGTGGATTGGAAACCGTATCTCACCGCCCGGCAGGGTATTTTGTTCGGCGACGTAAGCGGTAACGGTCAAATTAGTGCATTTGATGCGTCGTTGGTTTTGCAGCACGATGTAAATCTTATTACACTGAATTCCGTACAAAAAATTGCCGGGAACGTAAACAGCGATTCGCTTGTGGATGCGTTCGATGCATCCTATATTCTACGGTATGTGGTCGGTTTAATTTCCGGATTTCCTGGGTTGGGAAAAATGTCTGTGGAAACCGATGCTTTCTCTGCATTCACATTTAGTATTGAGAAGGCGTCCGAACCGGGTCAGTTTGATCTTGTGATCAGTGTAAATAAGCCGGTGAATGTATTTAGCGCGTCAATTGGACTGCAATTCGATACGCTTCTGCTGAAACCAGTGACAATGTCGCGCGGTGCAGCGTCGGATAGTATGTCGTTGGTGCATCATTTCCCATCCGGACGCGCTAATATCGCACTGGCGGGAATATATCCATTGAATACTGCAGGTGATATCGCCCGCTTCCGGTTTGTCCTGTTGGATGAAGGAAAAGCAAAGGAGTCTATTCTCTTTACAGTAAGAAAATTTTTTCTGAATAATATGGATGTGACTGCAGAGGCAGGAAACATTATTCTGAATGTGAACGACATTGTTCAGCTCCCGACTGTTTTTGCATTGGAACAGAATTATCCCAATCCATTTAATCCAACGACAACCGTTAACTATCAATTGCCCGAAGCCGGGAACGTGAACATAACGATCTATAACGTTCTTGGGCAACGTGTTCGCACAATGATGAACGGAGTTCAATCTCCCGGTTATTATTCACTGCAATGGAACGGAACAGATGATTCCGGCAAGCCGTTATCCAGCGGCATGTATCTGTACCGCATGGAAGCCGTTACCGGTGCAAAACAAAAATTTGTAAACATCAAAAAAATGCTTTTGATAAAATAGTTTCATCGTGAAATACCTGAGGTGCCACTGAAGAATTTTTCTACCATATTCATACTATGGGTATGTAGTTTCACTGTATTGTCAGCACAGACAACTACGCTGCACTTTTCATTTTCCGATGGTATCGGAAAGCGAGGGGAAACCTATGCGTATCCATTGAAACTGTCTGACACGCTTACAGTTGCCGATTCTCTCTATTCGGGGCAATTGACAGTCACTCATAATAATACGGTGTTCGACATCGTCGGCATTCAAAAAACAGGAACGATGTTGAGCAGTGTTGCCGATGTTCAGTTTAATCCTGCAACCGGAATTCTTGCCTTTTCCAACACACAGCCGATTACCGGAACCGGTATTTTTATCGACTTTCTCATCACCATCAAACCTACGGCATCCGGCACTTCCGTAACGTCGCTGCAGAATATGTTGATTAATGAAGGAAATCTTTCCAGTACCATCAGTAATGGTTCTATGCGACCGATGGATATTTTTATCACTCCAAAAAATCCACCACAGGACAGAATTGTTGGTGATACGATCCAGTTTACCGTGAGCGGAGATGTCCATCCTCCGGTAACGTGGTCCGTAGGGGATACACATGTTGTTTCTATCGATGGTTCTGGACGCGTCATCGGCAAGAACATCGGTCAAACAACCGTTATGGTAACGGATACTCTTGGATTATCAGACCATTCGTCACTGTTCCCGATTCATCCTGCAACGCTGCGGTCATTAACAATTTCGGTACCGGAAACGACGGTGATGCAGAACCTCACGTTTCTTCTCCCTGTGAAGGTTTCCACCGTAACCGGGCTCGGCATTACCTCGGCTCAGTTTAGATTGTCGTATCATCCTTTATTGTTGATTCCTCTCGGTGTTGTGAATGCCGGAACAATGACGAGTACATGGACTGAACCGACGGTCTTTTATGGAAGCAATTACATTGATGTGGCACTGGCAGGTACGGAGGCGTTGAACGACAGCGGCACACTAGTGTATGTCCAATTTAAAGTAAAACGGTATGCGAATTTTAATGCGCCATTGTCGCTCAGCAATGTCCTCTTTAATGAAAACCTGAATGCAACGATCAGCAACGGCTATTTCTATTATAAGTCCGGACCGGTGATCTCCATTTCCGGCACGCCAACAGATATGATTGTCGGGGAGACTGCCCCGCTCTTTGCATCGGGAGGAACGATGCCATACCGTTGGAAAATGCTGTCGGATGTGTCGATTGCGTCTATTGATTCAATCAGCGGATTGCTGACCGCCAAACAAAAAGGGTATGCGGTATACGCAGCAGTCGATGCTAACGGATTTGACGGTATTGATAGCATCTTGATCGCCGATGTTCGCTTCCGATTTCTCGATACAACTTTTATCTATACTGATACAATTGACTATCCGATTACAGTCAGTTCACTCACTGGTCAATCGGTCGTCTCTACGCAATTCGTTCTCCATTTCGATACATCAAAGATCCGCTTCGTGTCGGCGCTCCAAGGAGGGACACTGACAAACGGTATGGCAATGGAGATAAACGATTCTGCCGGATTACGATTTGCGCTTTCGAGTGTTACACCGTTGAGCGGTGCCGGAACGTTTATTGTGCTGCGGTTTGCGTCAAAAGGATTGTTATCGGTCGGCCATGTTCAACCGATGTTTTTTTCGCAAATGATGTTAAACGAAAATGGCGCAACGTTAAGAACGTACACGCAAAAGCCAGGAAGTATTTCCATCACCAACGTTCCCAATTACCCGCCTGTTTTTACCGCAAAGCTTCGTGATACGACAATCAACGAGAACCAAATACTACAAGTGCAGTTGAGCGCATCCGATGCGAACGGCGATTCTCTTCTCTTCGGAATATTTAACGGTTTAAGCGGAATGACAATGACAGGAAAGGGTTTCTTTTCGTGGCAGCCGAATTTTGCACAATCC
>Ga0265292_1001143_pt1 | contig 25531 bp, 26 predicted proteins | sample Munlanlewell296A_FD_189080 | JGI IMG/M metagenome (GOLD analysis project Ga0265292, IMG submission 189080) | Leachate microbial communities from a municipal landfill in Southern Ontario, Canada - Leachate well 296A | ecosystem: Engineered > Solid waste > Landfill > Unclassified | place: Canada... | reverse complement strand
TTTATCATTAGTGAATTTGTTTTTGTGCTTCAAAATTTCCAAAATCGCCTGATTTAATTGTTCCGGGTTTTTTGGTTCAGTAATTATGCCCATTTTTGTCAATTTTATAGGCATTCTGACACCGGGTAAATTGGAAGCGATCACTGGCGTTCCGGCAATCATCGCCTCTGCCTGAACCATTCCGAAAGCTTCAGTTTGGTTGATTGATGGCAAAACGAGAACGTCAGTTATCTTATAAAAAGCGCTTAACTGTTTGCTCGTTAAATTTCCCAAAAATAAATAACTAATTTTATATTCTTTTAGCATCTTGATTATTTTGTCGTAATAAATATTTTCACCGGCAACATCTTTCCCATAAGGACCGGCAAAAATAAGAGTAATTGTTTCATTGTTCAATTGTTTCATTGTTTTAACAAGGTTTTCGAGTCCCTTTTCTGAAGAAACCCGACCCGCATAACCGACCCAAGTATTATTTTTCTTCAATTTTGACAATTTGTTTAAAAATTTTTTATCTTGCCAAAATTTTTCAATTGGCGGTAAAATATCCACTATTTTGTTAATTAGTTTTTTAAAATAGGGGAGAGAATTAATATAATCTTTTGTATAAACAACAATTTTATTTGACAAATGAAGTTGCGCTTTCACCGAAGTATTTAAAACAAAATTAATGATCTTTGTTATCAGATTTCCTTCTAAAAAAACCTGGCAGTGAAAAATTGAAATAATTTTTTTGCCAAATATTTTTGCGATTATTGCCAAAAATAATCCTTCAAAGTTGGGTTGATTTAAGATTATTAAATCAGAATTCTTAGCATAATTGTAAAAATAAATTAAAGATTGAGGGGAAATAAAACCTTTGGAAATACGAAAAAGAAATGGCATCCGTTTGATTATTAATTGTTGATGGTTAATTGATAATTGTTTGTTATCAAAAGGAAATGTTAAAACAGTCACTTCGTTTTTTTTAGCTAAATAGGACAATATTTTTAGCGGATAAGTCGTTACCCCAGATGTGTAGGGATAAAAATATGGAGAAAAAAAAAGGATACGCATGCTAATTTATATTGTTAAATTGTTAAATTGTTTCGTTGCCAGTCGATCATAGGCTTGATGCCTTTTTTGAAATCTGTCTTTGGTTTCCAATTTAATATGTCTTTTATCTTTGAATTTTTAGAGACAAAATATTTTTGATCACCCAATCTGGACTTGTCAAAACCGATCTTAATTCTATAACCAAAATGATCTTTTAATATGTCAATTACCTGGAGTAGAGAATAGGCATTTTTAACGCCCCCGCCAATATTAAAAACCTGACCTTTTATTTTTTTTATGTTTTTAATTGCTAATTGATAAGCATCAATTAAATCTTCAACATAAAGCAAGTCCCTAATTTGGTAACCGTCTCCAAAAATAGTTAAAGATTTTTTGAAAAGAAACTGTTTGCTGAAAAAAGCTACCCAGCCTTGATCTTCAACTCCAAACTGGAATGGTCCGTAAATACAAGACTGACGAAATACAACCGTATTTAAATTATAGACCCGGCCGTAATCTAAACAATAAAGATCAGCGGCTCCTTTAGAACATCCATAAGGAGAGATAAAATCGAGATTCTCCGACTCATCAATACCGTTCGGATGCCAAACGTCCTGGTAATTTTTTTCTTTAGAATTTTTTTTGAAGCGATGATTATTTAGATCACCATAAACTTTATTTGTTGAAGAATAAATAAAAATTGCTTTAGGATTATTTGTTCTGACTGATTCTAATAATTTAAATGTTGAATAAATATTTGATTGAAAATCTTTTTCTGGATTAATCATTGAAGTTGTAACTGCGGTTTGTCCGGCCAAATGAATTATAACATCGGCTTTTTTTATTTCATTAAGATATTTATTAGTATCAATAACATCCGTTTTAATAATTTTTACTTGAGGATAATTATCCTTGATAAATAATGCATTTTTATCAACATTTTTTCGACTAAAATTATCAACAATTGTTATGTAATTATTTTTATTTTTAGAAAAATATATTGCTGTATTAGTACCGATAAATCCAACTCCTCCAGTAATTAAAATGTTCATTCAGTTAGTTTTTTAATTTTAGTAATAACTGAATTTAAGCTAGGAAATTTATTGGGATATTTTTTTCCTCGGTCAAGAATATTATATATCCAATAGACCTTAGCTTTTGAATTTAAATATGACACAATATCCCAATTATCTTCGATATATAAGTCTAATTTTAATTTACTTATCATTCTTTCTTTAAATAAATATGGCTGTTCATTATTGTTATTAAAATAACAACCCGAAAAATATTTTTTTGCATCAAGCTTTTTTATCCACCGATTAAAATCATCTTCTAATGATTCGTTTCTTCCTGTAATAATATAGGCTTTTATTTTTTTTGTTTTTAACATTTGTTTTAATTGGTCATATCCCAAAGCTGGACCAAAGACTACTTTATGAAATAATAACCAGACAAATTTTTGTAGGCGAGTTTTTGGATAATGAAATTTATCAGCCTCTTTTTTTAAAAATATTTTTTTTAAAAAAACAATAATAGGTCGTACAATCCTTGCCGGGTTATACAACAGAACGCCATCTAAATCAAAACCGACTCTTAACTTTTTATTAGTCATAATTATAAGTTGCCCTGTACCAGATCAGAGATCGGTGCAGGGCAGTTCATGATTGTTTTTTCATCAGTGATAAATTATACTAAAAACCATGCTACCGGTACTGTTAAATTTAGGATTTCTGAAGATTTATACTTTTGGGGTATTTTTGGTCTTGGGATTCTTTTGGGCGATATTTTTACTTTGGAAAAATATTCGCTTAACATCATTTAAAGAAGAAGATGTTTTTGATGGATTATTTTTATCAATGTTTGGTGCTCTCTTTTTTGGACGATTGATATTTGTATTTTTAAATTTCAAAGATTTTGGTTTTAACTTATTAAAGTTTGTTCTTATCAACGGTTATCCTGGGATATCTTTTTACGGATCAATTTTCGGCGGTCTTTTTATTTTGTATTTGTTTACCAACTCGCGAAAAATAAATTTTGCTGATTTGATTGATTATTTGATTACTCCTCTTTTTGTTGCTCTGGCTTTTGGTAAAATTGGCGCTTTTTTTTCCGGGGTAGAGGTTGGCACAAAAACAAATTTTTTATTTAAAATTAAATATGTTGGTTTTGATGGAGCACGACATTTAGTTGGTTTATACGAAGGATTAATGTTGACAATCGGTTTATTTATAGCCTACAGAATTTTGTTTGAAATAAGAAAAGAAAGATATTATAAAGGTTTTCTTTTAAAGTTCTTTCTTTGGTTTTTGGCTTTAACTACAATTCTATTTGACAAAATCAAAGACAATCATTTATACTTCGTAGGTCTTAGTTTAGACTTTTTGGTTTCATTAATAATTCTGTTGACAATCAGTTTTCACTTTGTATATTATTTTAGGAATGGAATTTTAAGTTTTATAAAACATTATGGACAAAAAATTTTCAAAACAATTCGTGTTGGGACAAAAAAAAAGGTTGGAGGAGGAAAGGAGAAAAAATCTTAATCAGATAGAAGATCTTAAAAAAAATGATCCCTTTGCCGATCCTGACCATGCTTCAGATAATGCGGCTGTTGACACTGATGTCCGTGAACAGGTTGGCCATGATACCATAGAGGCTGAAATTAAAGACTTAAAAAAAAGAGCTACAGAAATAGATAACGCCTTAAAAAAAATTAATAGAAATCAATATGGCTATTGTGAGCGATGTAAAAAACCGGTTCCTCAGGCAAGACTAAAACTAATTTTGGAAGCCTCGTTTTGTATTGACTGCGAAAAACGTTTGAGAAAGTAAGAATAGCTGTTATACTCAATTTCATGGGTGAGATTTCGTTATCTTTAGTACTAAATTTCTTTATATATTTATCAATTCCTTTCGCCTTAGCCATTATTGCAAAAAAAGCTAAATTGTCTCCTCTAATCGGTTATATAGCTGGTGGTTTAGTAATTGGGAATCTATTTCCGACGATGGTAACGAGTAAAGCCATATTAAGTTTTGCTTACTTTGGAATAGTTTTTTTACTTTTTACTTTAGGGTTGGAAACAAATTTTAATAGGATTTTTATCCTAAAAAAATTTATCATTATAGGAGGGTTACTGCAGCTTTTTTTATCAATGTTTCTTGTTTTTTTATTTAGTTTATTATTTAAATTTTCTCTTCTTGAATCCTTTTTAATTGGAATAGCTTTATCATCTTCATCAACTACAATTGTTGCAAAAATAATTCAGGATAGGGGAGAAGAGTCCTCATTTATTGGGGAGATTGCCATGGGTATTCTAATTTTTCAAGACATTGCTTTTATTCCGTACCTAATAATATTTACCTCAATAACCAGTAAAGATATTTCAGCCTGGACGATTATTAAAGACACAGTATTTGGTTTAATTAAAGCAACTGCCATTATTACTGCATTGTTTTATTTTGGACAAAAAATTGTACCCAAAATTTTTAATAAAATCGCTAGGATTTCAAGAGAATTATTTGATCTATTTATTGTTGTCTTTATTTTTTTTGTCGTTGGATTATCAATAGTTTTAAAAATCCCGACTTTAATTGGGGCGATGCTGGCAGGGGTATTATTAGCGCAGACAATAGAGCATTATCATATCTTTTCTGAAATTAGGCCACTTCGCAATCTTCTTGGAGTAATTTTTTTTGTCTATATTGGTAGTCATATTGAACTACGCTTAGTAATTCCCTATTTACCATCAATATTGTTATTTACAGTTGGAGTAATAATTATCAAAGCTCTGGTAATTCTGGTTATATTTCTAGCTTTGAAATTTCATTCAAAAACAAGTTTTAACCTGTCCATGTATCTGTTCCAAATAGATGAAGACGCTTTTATTTTAATGTCATCGGCATATCTAACTAAGATAATTACACTTGAAAAATATCTGTTTGTAATTACTTCAGTACTAATCACTTTTATTCTTACGCCAGTATTTATTAATAATAAAGAGAAGTTTTATAGATCAATAAGAGAATTTATAAAAAGATATATACATTTTTTGGAAAAATTTATTGCCTATAGAATCGATAGTAATCAATCTCCAATTGATACTTTGGAAATTAAAAATCATGTCGTGATCTGCGGTTATGGCAGAATAGGAAGTTATATTGGGCGCTCATTGATGTTGGCAAATATTCCTTACGTTGCCATCGACTATAATCTTTATCAAGTGGAAAAAGCAAAAAAACGAGGCACCAATATTATTTATGGAGATCCAGCAGATATTGACATTCTTGATTATGCCCAAGTTGAGTTAGCAACAATAATAATCTTAGCCGTTCCAGAAAGATCAGTGCAAGAGGCTATTGTCCTTAATGCAAAAAAACTTAATAGAGATATCTACATTATAAGTCGCGTTCACAGACAGGCCGATCAAGTACGGATGAAAGATATGGGTGCAAATTTGGTTGTTCAACCGGAATTTGAAGCTTCTTTATCAATTATAAAAAGAATTTATCATTGGCATAAATTAGACAAAGAAGATATTATAAATAAGATAAGAAGGCTTAGAATAGAACACGGAATCGCGTAAGTTAAAATTCAAATGTCAAAAGTCAAAAGTAAAAGTCAAAATTCAAAAGTAATCATCCTAATTTTCTTATCGATTTGTTTATTTTATTATTTGTTTAAATCCATTACTTCTTCGGTGTTTTTGAAAGGAAGAGATAAAGTCAACGTAGTTTTTTATGGAGAAGAAGCACGCTTTTATTCGTTAGATCGAAAGAACGTCAATTATCTACTAACCTTTTCAAATTTAGTCAAAGTGGTTGTTCCGGGGGGTTATGGCGAATATAAAGTTGGGGCGGTTGGTAAGTTGGCTAGTCTAGAAAAAAAGCCCGATATTATTAGAAAAACTTTTTCGGCAGCAACTTCGACTTTAGTAGATCTCTATTTTTACCAAAAAAAAACGACTATTTATTATGATAATTCCAATTTAAAACAAACGCCAAGTTTTATGAAAATTTTTTTAACGAATTCTAATACCAACTTAGTTGACAAGCTTTTTCTTTTCTATATTTTTTCAAGTAACAATAAAGAAAGTTTCCAAATAGTTGATTTGAGCCCTTTTGAATCAGGGGGTAATAACAACATTTTTGACTATGATTCTTTTTATAAAAAGTTTCAAGGCAGTTTTTTCCAAAAGGCCTATAGAAATTATGATATCAATGTTCAAATTACATATACAAAAAGTTATAAAACCGCTCAATTGATTGGTCAGATGATTGAAGGAGAGGGGATTCGCGTTGTAGATTTGTCAGACCAGGGAAATAATTTATCTAAGTGTTTGTTAGTCAGTAATAAAGAAGTAAGTAAGTCAAAAACATTTTTACAATTAGCAGATTTTTTTAAATGCAGAACTCAGATAGGGGAGACAATCGTATCTGATATAATTTTGGAGTTAGGGGATCTTGAGGAAGAATGGGCTATTAACTAAATATCAAATAACAAAACTCAAATAACAATTGAATAACAAATTACAAATAATCAATAACAAAACTGTTTTGACATTTGATATTTGTTATTTAAAATTCAATTGATGTTTGTTATTTGTCATTTGTTATTAAATAAATATGTTTTTCACTTTCATAATAATTCTCATTTTTGCTTTCATCCTTGCCCTTCATTCAATGAAGGACTTTAACGTCCCTGCAGAAATTAATCGTCTTGTGCAAGGAAAAAAAATCAGAGGAAAAATAATTTTTTTCAAAAATAAAGTAGTTCATTATCGCACCAAACGAAGCTAACCGTTACTCTTCACCCTCCTCACTTTTTTCTTCATGGTCAAAGGGTAGGTAATCTTTTTCTTCATTATTCAGACTTTCGGCGAGCTTTTCTAAATCGAGCAAACTAATTTCTTCGCTATCTTCCTCATTATTTTCTTCTCCGGAAGAATTTTCCATTTGAGAAAGATTGATGCTTAAATCTGATGGAAAGGCAATATATTTTATCATTTTGACACCTTTTTTTTCTTCTTTAATAAGAACTACCGTATGTTTTAAAGTAGTCTCTTTGATATAGACTGAGAATATACCACCATTTTTAATAAAAATCGCCAATCTTTTTGAAAGATCATCAGGAAGGCAACCAGCATATTCTTTATTTTCCGTTCTTATTTCAACCCTTCTTTTTTTGTTTATTAAAAAAACTTTCTGACCAACAGCGAGCTTTGCAAGAACATTTTTTGGACCACAATTAACTAAGTTGACAGTTTTAGTTTTGCCGGGAATATCGACAAAAAGTAAAGGATCAACTGGAGGAGCGTTTAAGTAAGTTAATTTTTTTGATTCTAAAATTTTTATTTTTTCAAGGTTTTTTTTAACAAAAATATTATTAGGCTGAATTTTTAGAGCTTGTAAATAGTATTGCTTTGCCTTTTTTATTTTATTGGTTTGAAGATAGGCAAATCCAAGTCGAAGAAAAGCTTCAATATTTTTCTTATCAACTTTGATAATATTTTCGTTAAATTTGATGGCTTCCGACCATTGACCATTCATAGCATTATTTATCGCCTGCTTTTCAAAACTAGAAATATCTTTCATATTATGGACAAGTATATTTTAAAATTATCAATTGTCAAGTATAATAGGAACTAGTTTCAAGTTTGTCAAGTTTGTCAAGTTTTTCAAGTAAAAAACTAATTCTTGATAAACTTTATAACTTTATAACTTGATGAACTAGGCTTATGTCAGGACACTCAAAATGGGCTAATATTAAAAGAAAAAAAGGGGTAAATGACAAAATAAAAGCAAATGTCTTTGCCAAGATGTCTCATTTGATTACAATTGCCGTTATAGAGGGTGGGGGAATTATTGATCCAGTTAACAATGTTAAACTGCGTTTGGCAATGGATAAGGCTAAGTTTTCCAATATGCCAAAAGAAAATATTAAACGGGCGATTGAAAAAGGATTTGGACCTAATAGAATAATGCTGAAAGAAGTAATCTACGAAGGCTTTGGTCCATACGGCGTTTTTTTACTAATTTTATCTACCACTGATAATTCAAACAGAACAACATCTGAGATTAGGAATTTCTTGGAAAAAAATTCCGGTAAGTTAGGTACACAGGGCTCCGTTTCTTATCTTTTTAAAAAATGCGCCTTTGTCAGTTTCCAAAAAGCGGAAGTTAATGAAGAGGCGGTTTTTAAGATTGGAGAAGAATTACAGGCTTTTGATATTAATGAGGATGAAAGTCATTTCTTTGTTTTTTTTCCTTTCAATAATTTTGGCTTACTAAAAACCCATTTAAATAATATAAAATATGACTTAGCTGAGATTGATTATCTACCTTCGACTCCGATCTCACTTGATTCGGATAAGGAAAAAAGAATTTTAGATATTATCGAAGCCTTAGAAGATCTAGAGGACGTTCAGCGGGTTTATACTAATCTAAGTTAATAAAGTTCATAAAGTTATAAAGTTTGTAAAGAAAAACTACCATATGTTTAATATAAGGGCTTTAAGACAGTTTTTTGAAAAAAAAGCAATCAAGATCGACAAAAGAATTCGTTTGGTCATTTCTGTTTTGATTTTAGGCTTATTAATGCTTTTTTCTACATTTTTTAATTTTGATAAAGTTATTTTTTTTATGCCGGTTTTTATAATAACTACTTATTTATTATGTTATTTTTCCTTGCTGGAAGGAATAAAAAAAATTGGCTGGTTTGGGCTCTTTTTGATGCCCGAACTAATTACTTTATTTTTTTACTTGTTTTATTTTCTTTTTCCGGCTCGATGGTTAACCCGTCTACCATTTATTTTTATTTATGAAGTGTCAATTTACGCTGTTTTGCTTTGTGCCAACATTTTTAATGTTGGAGTAGAGAAGAACCTTCAGCTTTACAGGGCCGCTTTTTCAATTAATTTTTTTTATCAAGCGGTTGTTTCATTTTTATTTTTTAATGTCCTTTTTTCTTTTAAATATAATTTTCTAATTAATATGATTGGGGCGGGGATAAGCACTTTTTTATTGAGTCTTCAACTATTCTGGTCAATCAAACTTAATCGCTATCTTGATAAGGAGGTCCTTGTCTACTCTGTATTAACAGCTCTATTAATGGTAGAAACGAGCTTAATAGTTTCTTTCATTCCTTTAAGAACAGTTGTATATGCACTATTTTTGACGGCAACCTATTATAGTGTTACAGGAATAATCCATCATCACATTGACGAAAAATTGTTTAAAGAAACAATCAGAGAGTATGTGAGCGTGTGGGTCTTTGTATTAATTATTACTTTGTTGTCTTTGAGTTGGTAAGTCCAAGTAGAGGATAGAGTAGTGGTACTTTCACGAACGTGAATAAATAACCTATAGTAATAATGTGGATAATAGTAAAAAATCAAAGCTAAATTAACTATTTAGATTATAAACACGCTCTAAATATTATTACACTCCATTATAACATTATAATGTAATTTAGCCTCATTTATTAGGTTTTAAATTATTACTACAATCTAAACCTCGTATAATACGTTCCTCTCATAAACAGATACCTTCTGTTTCTGATGCTTTTAGCCTCAAAAACGCTAGTTTAGGACTTTAAAACGCTCTAAATATTTGTTTGTTCAAACGACACAGAGAGAAGGGGTCAGATTAGTGATTAGTGACTAGGGATTAGGGATTAGTTAAAACAAAAACACCATTCAAACATAAAGGAATCTAAGAGAAGCTAAACGACTTCTTCCCCAGAAGGTAATTACTATAAATACTGTAACTTTGACTGAATAACGAATTAATGGATATATATAGTCGGAGAAAAGAACCTATATAACGTCGTAAAATGGAGCTTTTACGACGTTAACCACGACTGGAAGAAGAGAAGTGGCATACTGATATAACAATCTAAATTAACAATAATTAATTTATTATTATCAAATCTATTTTTAATTAATACTCAATTAATCCCCAATTATTCCCTTTTCCGACTGTCAACCCTAAGCCTGCTTTTGTATTCAGTAATCCCCTATTAAATTTAATAGTTTATATTGTCATAAAGACCTAAAAGTAATAATTAACAATTTATTACGTACGTCTTCCCTATTCTTTAGTGAATGGGAGGAGTGTTTGAGATTAAAAAAACTTAAGAATTTCGTTTTTTAGCCTTGGATGGCAGGAGATGACATTATATGCCAAGTGAGGGTTATTTAGATCAAAGTTGATTGGCAAGCCATTAAAATCCATCATTATACCTCCAGATTCTTCGATGATTAATTTAACTGCAGATATATCCCAAATAAACGTGTGACCGTTAATAACGATGTTAAAGACGTTTTCTGCCAACAAACAGTTATCAATAGTCATTGAGTTAATATTTCGATATCCAGCCACGTGAGGATAGATCTTTTGATATGTATTAAAGAGCTTTGTATATACCTCAGGCCTTGAACTAATAAGTCCACTAAGCAAACAGAGTTTGAGTGGTTTATAGGATAACTTCAAAGGCTTTCCATTTTTGAAAGCGCCTTTGTTCTTAGTTGCATAATAAAATTTTTTGTTAGTCGGTTGATAAACTAAACCGGAGATTAGTACGTCATCATAAAAATAAGCAATTGAAATACTAAAGAAATCAAATCCGTGTGCAAAGTTTGTTGTACCGTCTAAGGGATCGATTACGAAAAGGTGTTTTTTGTTATTTCCGGAGATCAGGTTTTCTTCGCCTATAAAACCGATTTCAGATACATCAACACCTTTTTTAATTAAAAGTTTGGTTATAGTTTCTTTAATGATCTTTTGGCTTTCAACATCCGCTATAGTGTAAAAATCCTTGTGAGAAGACTTATAGTTTAAAGTCAAGTTCTTCTTATAGTAATTTAGAAGGATAGTCCCAGCCTCAGCAGCAGCCTGTTTCATGATGTTGATCATGAACACTATTATATACCATATTGTATATATAAGGGTATCTATCGTCATTTTTATGTTGCTCTAATAATCTAAAACTGCATCTTTGTAGGTTATAAGCGGTTGACTTCATAATATAAACAGTTAAACATTAAACTGTTAGAACCTAAAAAAACTATTAAACATTAAACACTAAACATAAATAATATGAAATATCCTTTGGAGGAAAGAGTTGGAAAATTTTCTGAAGATATTATTGATTTGATAAAAAAAGTAAGAATTAATATTACAAATAAGAACATAATTGAACAATTAATAAGATCAGCCACAAGCATAGGAGCTAATTATTTTGAAGCAAATGGATCATCGAGTAAAAAAGATTTTATAAATAAAATAGCGATTTCAAAAAAAGAAGCCATAGAAACACAGTATTGGTTAAGATTATTAAATAAAACAGACAACTATTTAAAAGCTGAGATTACAAATCTCTGGGATGAAGTTAAACAAATCGGAATGATTCTTTCAAAAATAATTTCCAATGTCAGAAAAACTATTTAACGTTTAGGTTTTAAAAGTTTTTTTAACCGTTTAAGTTTTAACCGTTTAACTGTTTAGTCTGGTGATATAATGACTTTATGGCTGTTCTAGAAGTAAAAAATCTGACAAAAAAGTTCGGTTCGTTCACTGCAGTGGACAATATTTCCTTTGATTTAAAGGAAGGAGAGATATTGGGTTTGCTTGGCCCAAACGGTGCTGGGAAAACAACGACGATTCAAATGTTACTCGGAATCACTATTCCTGATGACGGGGAGATAAAATATTTTGATAAAGACTTTTTTCAAAATCGCCAAGACTGTTTACAGATAATCAATTACACATCGGCTTTTAATACTCTTCAAGGCAGAACGACGGTCTGGGAAAATTTATTTGTTTTTGCTAACTTATACCAGATAGATAATGCAAAGGAAAAAATTAAGAAGCTCGCTGAATATTTTGAAATTAAAGACTTACTGGATAGCCATTATAAAAATCTATCAACAGGAGAAAAAACTCGGGTTAATTTTATTAAAGCGCTATTAAACGACCCAAAAATTATATTAATGGACGAACCGACCGCGTCTCTTGACCCGGATATTGCCGATAAAACTTTGAGTTTAATTGAAAAATTTAAGCAAGAAAATAAGATTGCCATTCTTTATACAAGTCATAATATGGACGAAATAGATCGGATTTGTGACCGGGTGATATTTTTGAGTCATGGAAAAATTGTGGCGGAAGATACCCCTCTTAATTTAACTAAAAAAATTGAAACAACAACTTTACGAATAACCTTTGATAAAGGCAAAGAAATTATTGAAAAATATTTAAAGGAGAATAAACAAGAATATAAATTTAGTAGTGACAACATTGTCAAAATAAAAACCAAAGAGAGACTAGTGCCAAAAATTATTTTTGGTATCAGCAGTGAGGGAATTTGGATGACTGATATTGAAATTCAAAAACCAACCTTGGAAAATGTTTTTTTACAAATTTCCCGATCTAAATAATATGTCTTGGAAAAGAATAAAAGCAATAATGATGCATGAATTTTTTATTACTAAAAGATCATTGGAAGTGATTAACGATATTATTTTGTATCCGCTTTTATCGATAATTATTTTCGGATTTTTAACTGTTTATCTATCAGGATCAACTGGTTTGATTATTGGTCAACAGGTATTAATCGGTATGATATTATGGCAGGTTATCAGTATGACTCAATATTCAATTGCCGTTGGTTGTCTCTGGGATGTCTGGGCGAGGAATTTAACAAATATTTTTATTTCTCCGATTTCCAATCTTGAATTTCTCTTAGCTTATACGATTACCGGCAGCATAAAATCATTGATTGTGATTATCTTGGGGGGAATTATTTCCTTTTATTTTTTCGGAGTAAATTTACTAGATTTAGGATTAATCAACCTGATTATCTATTTTATTAATTTAGCTATTTTTGGTTTTGGATTTGCTATCATGGTTCTTGGTCTGATTTTTCGTTTTGGAACCCGTGTCCAGGCTCTTTCCTGGGGTTTGATTGCCATTCTCCAGCCGTTGATGGCGGTGATTTATCCGGTATCAATATTGCCTAAATTTTTACAAATAATTGCTTATTTATTACCACCAACTTATATATTTGAAGCCGCCCGCGCCAATGTGACTGATAAAGGAATTCAATGGTCTAATATTGGAATAGCTTTTTTTCTGAACTGTTTATTTATTTTCTTAGCCGTGGCGTTTTTTAATTTTATGTTTAATCAATCGAAAAAGACCGGTCAGTTTGCCCGGTTGGAAGGGTAAGTTCATAATCCTTTTAAAGAGAGTTTGTTTGAGGAAGCTTGAGTTAGAATGTTGGAGTTAAAAGTATAGGTGATCTGTTTTTTCTTCTGATATTTTTCTTCGGCAAAACCGATTAGTTTTTTCAATAGATCTTCAAATTCGATTCCTGATTTTTTCCAAAGATGGTGATATAAAGTTCCGGGTAAAGTGTTAACTTCATTGGCATACCATTTTTTCGTAGTTTTATCGTAAAGAAAATCAACTCGGGCAATTCCAGAACAACCAAGTACCTGATAAGCTTTAACGGCAGCGTCTTGGATCTCTTTGGTAACTTTTGAATTTAGTCGAGCTGGAATAATGATACTTTGAGTTGCGTTTCCTGTTTGAGCTCCGCCACCTTTTAAATATTTATCTTCATAAGAAAAAAATCCGCTGGAAAAGACCGATTCCTGGAGAAGAGATGGTGTTGGGCTGTCATTGCCAATCAAACAACAAGTAACATCCATTAAATTTTCTACTGCTTTCTCAACGATTACTTTTTCATCGTAATGAAGAGCAACTTCTATGGCAAACTCAAGTTCTTTTTGATCCTTAGCTTTTGAGATTCCAATTGATGAACCTAATCTCGCCGGTTTAATAATGACCGGCCAACCTAAAGATTTTATTTGTTGAATAACATTTTTTTTGTTGACTCGCCATTCATTTAAATTAAAATAAACAAAATCAACCGTTGGAATGTTGTTGGCTTTATAGATCATTTTGGTTAAAACTTTATCCATCGTAATTGCTGATGAAGTGACATCACAACCAACGTAGGGAACGTTCAGTATCTCACATAATCCTTGAAAGGTTCCGTCTTCCCCGTTTTGTCCATGAAAAGCGGGAAAAGCAATATCAAAAACAACGTTGCCTTTCAAAAATCCCGATTGTTTAACAATTTTGCCAGTTGACTTATTAAAATCAATATTGAATGATTCAAGTTTTTTATCTAGATCGGTTGGATTTTGAGTAAAGAATTTCATTGAAGCAAGTCTTGCGTCCGAATACCACTTACCTTTTTTATCAATATAAACAGGGATGACATTATAACCACACTTTTTTAAACCGGAAATAATCAGCTGTCCAGTGATGATCGAGACGTCATGTTCTGGACTGCGCGAGCCAAAAAACACACCAATTGTTTTCATTCTTTATAACTTTATAAACTTTATAACTTTATAAACTCAATTATACATAATTATCCGGCCAGTCGTTTTGAAAAAGCACTACATCGCCGGACTTTAAAATTGTCCCTAAATTATTTTGCGCTTCCATCATTGAGTCAAACCAAATAATATTTTTTTTATCAAATTGAGCATTGATTAATCCTTCTTCAATATTTGGGGTTACAGAATTTTTGATTAAAATTACCAAATTAACAACGTCGTTTAATCTTTGACCGATCCTCTGATGAACTTCCCTGCTTTTATTCCCCATTTCGACCAGCCCTGGGGTAACAAAAATCTTTCTTCTTTTTTTGAATAATGATAAAGTTTTTATGGCCTCCTCTACCCCGTCGGGATTACCATTATAACTATCGTCAATGACGAGAATATTTTTTTCACGATTTAGGATTGGTTGTAGGCGGTGGGCCGGTGTTTTTATTTTTTTCAAACAAGCCTCAATTTCTTGGTGGTTTAAACCAAGTTTTTTTGCCAGGTAGATTACTCCGTCAATTTTGTCTAAATTATATTGGCCTAACAGAGGAAAAAATATTTTTTGATAGATAAACCCGGGAGCATCTTCGTTAAATTCGATCCTTCCTTTTGCTTGGTAAAAGTATACTTCTTGATCGGAGATAAATTTTTTATAGTTATTTTTTATGTGCTTATCTTTACCATTCAAAAGCAACAAGCCGTTTGGTCTCATATTTTGAGCGATCTCAAAAATAGTTTTGACACTATTATCAATTGATTTCAATCGTTCCAAATGAGCTTCGTTAATTCCAGTAATAACTCCAATATGTGGAGTAGCGATTGAGCATATATTTTTAATATCACCTGGGTAATATTCGCCCATTTCAATGATTAATATTTCTGTTTGTTCATTTACTTGGCTTAAAATAGTTCTGGCAATTCCAACCGGAGTATTGATGCTTTCTTGGGTTTTGACAACCCGGTATTTTTCTCCCAAAACTGTGGCAATCAAGTCTTTCATCCCTGTTTTTCCATAACTACCGGCTATTCCAATAATTTTGATTTTATTTAGTTTTTTTAACTTATTTTTTGCTAAAAAGATTAATAGTTCTTTAGTAAAAACGTCAATAGGAAGAAGTAAAACATTAATTATGATCAAAAAAATATAACTAATATATAGTCCTAGGGCGTAAGCAAGAATCAAAGCAATTATTTTATATGGATTATTAGTGAATATTTTACTAATAAAAAACGCTACAAAAAGAATTAAAAGTGAGCTTAGGGCCATGATAAGCTTAATTTTGGCAGTATATTTCAAGGGCTTGCGAAAATCACGCCTGGGCGGAATGCCTTTAGTATTGACAACCGCTTTTATAAAACGCGCCAAATCATATTCTTCAAGTTGGAGTAAAAGCAGATGAAAATAAAAAAATCTGATAGGGTTGAGATACTTCATAATTGAATATTTATCATTCTATAATGTAATTATAGCTTGGATCCCCGTCTTCACGGGGATGACACTTGTTAGTTAATAAAATTAATAAGCACTTTAATAAATTTTTCCGGTTGGTCAAGGAAACTAAAATGTCCTGCCTTTTTAAAGACAACAAGTTTTGATTTCGGAATTAATTTATTCATTAATTCTCCGTAATATAGAGGAGTTGTTTGATCGTTTTTCCCCCAGATAATTAAGGCCGGTTTTTTGATACGAATTAGAAGTCGAGTCAAATTTTCTGAAACTATTTTAGAAAAAATTTTTGAAAGTTTTTCATTTTCTAAATACTCACTGCCGATTAAAAAATACAATTTTCTTCTAAGAGGCTGCATAAAACCGGGTTTAAAAATTGGACTAATAATTTTGGCGATTAATGCTGACATTTTTTTTATTTTTGACGCGGTAACAATTCCGGCTGTGTCAACTAAAATTATTTTGTCTAGGAAATCAGGATTTTCAGCAGCCAATTTAATAGCGATTCTACCACCAAAAGAATGACCAATTAAATTAATGCTTTTTAATCCAAGTTTTTTGACAAACTCATAAACAATTTTTTTATAATCATCAACATCATATACTGTATTTGGAACTTGAGACTGACCAAAACCAGGCAGATCCAAAAAATATAAAGAATAATTTTTATTAATTAATTCTGGAAGTATTTTAAACCAAAGCTGGCTGTCAACTCCCCATCCATGAAGAAAAACCAGAGTTTTGTTAGTAGATTTTTTATCCGGTAAAACAGAGTAATAATTTATAAGCAGATCATTTATTATTACTTGGTTATTAGTCACTTTATATCAATTAAGATTTTTTAACAAAGTTTTAAATTCGTTAAAGTTATTAACGTCAACTTTTTGACCGTTTAGAAAAAAGGTAGGCGTTGAGCTAACTCCCATTTGTTCGGCTTCCCTCAAATCTTCGGTGACGCGATTTTTGACTTCGTTTGAATCGGAGTCCTTTTTGAATTTATCTATATCAAGTTTAAGCTCTTTGGCGTAGTTGACGAAATCCTCTTTTTGAGGATTGTTACTTTCTTTCCAAGTTTGTTGGTTATCAAATAGTAAGTTTGTCATTTCCCAAAATTTACCTTGAATGCCGGCAGCTTCGGCTGCATAAGCGGCCACATTGGCTTTATCATGGATTTGGAAGAGTGGAAAATGTCGATAGACAAAAGTGACCTTTTTAGTAATCTCAAAGTCAGCACTTTCGGAAGCTTCGATAGTCTTAAAAAAGTCATGAGCACCTTTACAGGACGGACATTGAAAGTCACTGTACTCAATTAAAAGATTTTTTTTGTCAGAAGACCATTTAGTATGATCGGTTAATTTTAATTCTCTAGTTTGAGGAAAGTCGGTAACCACAGGTTGGTTAATTAATTTATAAACGCCGAAGAGTAATAGAAAAGTGACAAAGATAGAGATAACAGAGATTGTTAAGGTTTTTTTGTCCATAATCGACTAAACAGTTAAATATTAAACTGTTAGAACCTAAATAAACTGTTAAACATTAAACTACTAAATCGTGGTTTAATATTTAAGGTTTAATAGTTTTTTTAACTGTTTAAGTTTTAACCGTTTAACTGTTTGTTACATTATCCCACAATCAACAGTCCGTACATAACAGCAATTCCCAAGATAAAAGTAAAGATTTGTATAATACTTTTTTTTAGTTTAACCTCTCTCTGAAGCTCTGGGATTAAATCGGAACCGGCAATGTAGATAAAATTACCAGCGGCAAAGGGAATAAGAAATTGAGTGGCACTTTTTGCATAAACATCGAGAGTTAACAAAATAATTACTCCTAAAAACGCGGTCAAAGCCGTAAGAAAATTTAAAAATAGAGCCCTGCTTTTAGTAAAACCACCGTGAAGGAGAACGGCAAAATTACCCATTTCTTGAGGAATCTCGTGCAGAATGACAGCGATGGTTGAGGCAATACCGACCTGAATATTTATTAAGAAGCTGGCGGCAATAATCAAACCGTCAATAAAGTTATGAATCGCATCGCCAAACAAACTCATTATAGAAACTGAACGAAAACGGCTGATTTTTCCGGCTAAGTGAATGTGTCTTGCATGAATAAATTTTTCTAAGATCAAGGAGACAATTATTCCCAAGAGAATATTTATCGAAACAGAAAGACTAAATCCTCTTTCCGCTACCGCTTCGGGTAAAAGGTGAATAAAGACATCGCCTAAAAGAGCACCAGCGGAAAAACTGATAAAGTATAAAAGGATGTTTTTGAGCCTTTTTTCTTTAATAGGAAAGGTGAGGATGCCAACAAAAGCAATCAAGCTGACTACCAAAACACTTGAGAGCGAATATATCCAGATCTGCATATCAACTATTTTACCAAATTTTATTTATTTTTTAGCATCGGAAATAGATACATGATAAGACCTGTGATAAGCATTCCAAAAAAAACTACAGCGAAATAAGGGCTGAGATTATTATGAAAGGATCTTACTAAACCCAAATCAATAAAAGTTAGTTTTTTGCTAATAAAAGTATATTTAAGCAAAGTTCCAGTTCCGGCCATCAAAACACCAATAACAGCAATTATAAGCACTAGCAATCGATGAATCCTTTTTGCTAATAAATATAGATTCGTAGACATCATTAAATTATTTTAACTTATTTTTTGGTTATGTGCCGGGGAGAGGACTCGAACCCCCAATCCCTTGCGGGAACAGGTTCCTAAAACCTGCGCGTCTGCCAATTTCGCCACCCCGGCTTTACTTAATAATTATAGCAAAATTAAAAGGCCTTTTTATTTGAAAAAGAGACTATAAGACTTTAATTTTTGCTAACAATTTGTGGATAACTTTAAACTATAAGATTATCTAATTAATTTGTGGCTAAAATTACCGTCAAATGCTATACTGTAGCTCAAACAGGAGAGGTGGCAGAGTGGCCGAATGCGTACGCTTGGAAAGCGTATAAGGCTGAAAGGTCTTCGGGGGTTCGACTCCCCCCCTCTCCGCAATTTATTTTGGGGTTGACGCTCGTAAATAAGGGACTATAATTGACTTATAATCCATGGAACCAACAGCTTTTCAATATCCAACTCAGCAGTCGAAAAAAAATAAAATGCTACCAATGGTTGTCGTTGTGGCAGTTCTTTTAACTGCTATTATTGCCAGTTACTTAATCATCAATAAGCCAAAAAAAACTGAAGAAAAAAAAGAAGCGGTCGTTGTTGAAAATAAGATACCATCTCCTACTCCCCTACCAAAAATAGATAAAAAAACAGTTAAAATACAAATTCAGAACGGCACAGGCACTCCAGGTCAGGCAGGTTTAGTTGTCAAAGCTCTTGAGGACGCGGGATATAGTTCAGATAATATTAAAACCGGCAATGCAGATAAATTTGATAATTCTATAACTTCAATCACAGCAAAAGATAATTATGAGGAAATTGTTACGGATATAAAAGATTCATTGAAATCAACTTTCGATAAAATCACAGTCGTTTCACCGAACCTTGATAAAGACAACGAATTTGACATCGTGATAGTCACCGGTGGAAAAATATATGAGACGGCAACTCCTACAGTAGGCCCAACTTCAAGCGTCACAACAACTCCAACCTTAACTCCAACCTTAACTCTTACTCCAACCCCATAAATATGAAACAAAAAGTAAAAACGAATAAATCTCCAAAGGCTGTTGGTCCTTATTCTCAGGCAATAATTAATGGTAATTTAATATTTACCTCAGGACAAATTCATCTTACTCCAGACGGGAAACTACTTGAGGGAACAATTGAGGAACAGACGCATCAAGTAATGAAAAATTTAAAAAATGTACTTGAAAAAGCCGGCGTTACTTTTAATGAAGTTGTTAAAACAACAATATATGTAACAGATATGTCTTCTTATGGAAAAATAAATGTAGTATATGGCAGTTACATGACTGAGCCTTATCCAGCACGTGAAACAGTTTGCGTCAAAGAACTTCCTTTAGGCGCCAAAGTAGAGATAAGTATGATTGCAATCAAGAGCGTGGTAAAACAATAGTTTTGGAAACGATTATCAAAGATGGATGAAAATGAAGTATTGGATTTGGAGAAATAAATTAATTTTTCACAGCAGTGTAATTTTTCCGCAAGTTTTTCTTCCTCATCAAAAAAAGAATAATAATTAACAGTGGAAAATAATGACCTAATTCCGGTCCGGTTTGAGACTCTTTATATTTTAAAGAGGCACGTTTTAGAGGTACAGTTAAGCCACCCCCAGGATAATACATATTAGAGATTAGTTCTGTTTCTTCTTTAAACGTTATCCAAAATGGCGGGGTATGTCCTTTGGCATTTATAATTGCCTGATTTGGATCAACCATAGCAACCAATTCCTCTGCCGATTCCCCAGTCATTGCCATACCAATATCACAACCATCAGCTACAGCTCTATCTATATGTGATTTACTTGATATGACCAGATATTTTTTTTCTCCTGATTGCTTATCATTTTCCTTAAGTTCGAGCATTCCTGTTGAAGTATTAATATGATTTTTATCCACTCGTATGTGGCTCTCATTGATTTCTTTTTCAAAATTAGAAACCACTTTTACGTAAGCCATAAAATATCTTAGAACAATATCCGGATCAGCACCTGTAGGTGAAATTCCATTTTGTATAACAACATCTTTAGCTTTGCCATCAAGATATGCCACTGCCCCCGCTAATAATCTTTTTCTAGTGACTTTATTTGGAGTAAAATCTTGTTCGAACCCACCCAGAGGTATAACAATAGAATCAAAAGGATAATCTTTGTTTAAAGGAGACACCCCTTGAGCACAATCGATCCTTTCTCCAGTAATTAGAGCTGTCATAACCCGGTTGGTCGTACCCCAATTTTTTACTGGAGGAATAGTCGCCAATCCAAGAAGTGCAACCAAAAGAGTGTTGTATAACATTGCACGGTAAAATATCCCATGTTCATTCTTGCGCATGGCTGGTATTTTACCCATAAAAAGACAAAATATCAACACTTTGGAATTTTAGTAGACTTTCAATCTGCAACATTCAACGAATGTAAATCAGGTTGTTGGTAAATTTTTCAAACTTTTAATATAATTTTTTATAAGACTTGGAAGACATCGTTGTATATAAATATCTTCATAATAATCCCTATCCACTCTTTGGGTCAGGTCAAAAAAAATGTTTGAAGAAATTATCGAAGTCAACGGAGTTAAAATAAAACGATTTGAATTTATCAGTTGATTAATCAACTAGTCAGAATATACAATCGATTAATCAACTGTGTAAATAGTTTTTATATGTGGTTGCTAAAAAGATATATTCTGTTATACTTAAATCAGATTGTAATGTTCGCTTTTAAATTTTTAAACCCTTGCAGGGTAAACAACTTTTAGGTTCTTCTTCATCATTTTTAGAAGAGCTTCGCGCTCTTACATCTAATTAAAAATTTCTATATTTTATTCTTATGTATACGAGACGTTTTCAGACATCAAGTCGGTTCAGTAGATTTAGCAGGCCTGCCGGACCATCCCGTTTTGGGTCAGGTCGTGGTCGTAATATGAAAGGTGGTAACATTCACGAATTTATCCGCAGAGCTAATGTAAAAAGTACACAGGCTTCCCCTGCTCAAGTAGTCAATGAAGTTTTATTTTCCAGCCTCGATTTACCAGAAACATTAAAATCAACAATTATTCGTCACGGTTATATAAACTTGACTCCGATTCAGGCTCAAGGAATTCCGGCCATTCGAGCCGGCAAAGACGTGATTGGTATAGCAAATACAGGTACTGGAAAGACAGCTGCTTTCTTGATTCCATTAGTCGAAAATATTCTTAAAGACTTTAACTATAAAGCTTTGATTATTAGTCCAACCCGTGAATTAGCTTTGCAAACTCGTGATGAACTAAGAAAATTTTCCGGTAATATGCCGATTTTTAGCACTTTATGCATTGGTCAGTCTTCGATGCAGATACAAATTTCAGGGTTAAGACATAATCCACACGTCGTCGTCGGGACACCAGGTCGACTTAAAGATCTCATAAATCGCGGAGTTCTAAAGTTAGGTATGTTTAAGATGATTATTCTGGATGAAACCGATCAAATGCTTGACATGGGATTTATCCACGATATCAAAGAAATTATTTCATATTTGCCGGAGACGCGTCAATCATTATTTTTTTCAGCAACAGTTTCTCCGGCTATTAGTTCACTAATTTCGTCTTTCGTAAAAAATCCGGTTACTATTTCTGTAAAAACTCAGGAAACTTTAACCAATATTAAACAAGATTTAGTAAGACTTGACAAAAAAATTGGATCAAAAATGGAAAAGCTTTCTTCACTTTTGAAGCAAGAAGAATTTAAGAAAGTTTTGGTTTTTGGCCGGACCAAACATGGAGTGGAAAGAATGGCAAGAGACTTATTTCAGAAGGGATTTAAAGTCACTTCAATTCATGGAGATAAAGCCCAGTTTCAACGTCAACAAGCTATCCGCATGTTTAAAGAAGATGTGGTTTCAATAATGGTAGCTACTGATGTGGCTGCTCGTGGCTTAGATATTGCTAACGTCACCCACGTCATCAACTATGATATTCCCCAAACCTACGAAGATTATATTCACCGCATCGGCCGAACCGGTCGAGCTAACTTAAGCGGTACTGCACTGACGTTTGTAGAAGAATAACGAAAAAAAGTCAAAATTTAAAAGTACCTTGTGTCATCCCCGTGAAGACGGGGATCCAGACTAAATAATCTTCTTGTATAATTGGCTTATGGTCAACCATGGTGACGAACTAGAATTCGCCAAGCAGTTAGCTCTCAAAGCCGGTGAAATTATTACCAAAAACTTTCTTCATTCAACAATCACTACAAAATCAAACTTAACTCCGGTAACAGAAACCGATTTAGCCGTTTCAAGATTGGTAATTGAAGCAGTTAAGAATAATTTTCCAAATCACGAAGTCTTTGATGAAGAATTTCAACATGAAAAACATGATGCAGAATACTTATGGGTTTGCGACCCGGTTGATGGAACGACCCCCTTCTCTCATCACATCCCAACCGCAATGTTTTCACTAGCCCTTTGCCATAATGACGAGCCAGTTGTTGCAGTTACTTATGATCCGTTTATGAAAAGAATGCTTTATACAAAGACAGAGTCACCTTCTTTTATGAATAAAAAAAGAATTTGCGTAAAACCTGGTAAATTTATTGCTGGAGAATATATATTTGGAATCCCTTATTGGAACCGAAATTTTAATACAAATAAATATTTAGATTTAATCTTTAAAAAGAAAGTTTGGGTTACTTATGTAGAATCAATAGTTTATGAAGCGATGATGGTTGCAACAGGGATATCAAAAGCACTAGTGACTGTTGCCGCCAATCCTTGGGACAGAGCTGCTGCCAAAATGATCATTGAAAATGCCGGTGGGATTTGCACTGATGAAAATGACAAAAGACTAACCGTCTTTGGCAGCCCCCAATATTTTATTGCCACCAATAAAGAAGTTCATGATGAAATAATGGAAATCGTCCAGAAATGTCTTCATAAATAAAGTGATGATCTATCGTCAATAATATCTTTATTTGACACTCCTAAAACATACTTTTGTAGGTTATAAGCGGTAGACAGGTTTCTGGAGGTGTATAAAATAAGGACGGACCTAAATCAGGTCCGTCCTTAAATATGCCATCAAAAATATAATTAAAACTTATATCGAAAATGGGTTTTATCACATTTACAATCGTGGAGTTGAAAAAAGAAAGATTTTTCTTGACGAACAGGATTATAAAGTCTTCATTTCATATTTAAAAACATATTTATCACCAAAAGAAGAATCAGTTAATGAATTATTAAATAATAATGATCGTAACTTTGAAAACAAAAATAAAACTATTTCGGAGATTTATACTTTAAATAATTTTTTTAACAAAATTAAACTTATTAGTTATGTTTTAATGCCAAATCACTTTCATCTCGAATTAAAACAAAAAAACAAAAAAGAAATAGAGTCTTTTATGAGAAGTTTAGTTACTAAATATTCAAAATATTTTAATAAAAAATATGAACGGGTAGGACCACTCTTTCAAGGTCGGTACAAAGCAGTATTAATTTTAAACACTGATTATTTACTATATTTAAATAGGTATATACACTTAAATCCAGTAGAATTTTTGCTAAACGGGCAGTTATTAAGTGATTATCCTTGGAGCAGTTATCCCACATATTTAAAAAGAATAACAACGAGTTGGTTAAAAACTGGTTATGTAAATACTAATTTTTTAATAAATGGAATATTTTCTGCAAATCTATATAAAAACTTTGTAGAGAGTCAGATTACAAAAACAGAGGAAGAATTAAAATCTTATAAAGGTCTTTTATTAGATTAGGGACTCTCTTTATAAGGTCCGTCCTTATTAAGGACGGACCTTAATTTGTTATACTTTGTTCAATATGAAAAACAAAGAAGAACGTGCGGAAACTACTTTATTTTTGATTGAATCACTTGATGGTAAAATTTCAACAGGAGATAGCGATAATCTTGATGTTGATTTAGATTTCAAAAGAATTTATGGAGTAAAAGAAGGACTTCATCAGTACTATGAAATAGAAAAAACTACCGATCCTTTCTCTTTTAACACAGGAAGAGTAATGGCGAAAATTGGCGTAAATGATCGTGATAAAGAGCCAATAAAAATGGGATGCAGTTTCATCATCTTAGACAATGAGCCTCATTTAACTGAAAAAGGCGTCGAATATTTATCTAAATGGGTCAAAACTTTGTATTTAGTAACAACAAACAAAAATCATCCTGCGCTTAAATTAAAATCAAAATATGACAACATTGTAATAATATTTTACGATAAAAAAGTTGATCTCTATGACTTACTTTGTAAAATGAGGTCTCAATATGGTGCAGAAAAAATTACAATTCAGTCTGGCGGTACAATTAATTCTTCTTGGATAAGAGAAGGATTAATTGATCATGTTTCAATTATCATTGCCCCATGTTTGATTGGTGGAAAAAATACCCAATCACTAGTTGGTGGTGAATCTTTGCATTCAGAAGATGATTTGAAAAAAATAAAATCATTAAAATTAATCAAGTGTGAGATTCTTAAAGATTCTTACATTCATCTCTTATATGACCTAATTAAAGAAACAAAAATAGATAATAAATAATTAAATAACACAGCGTATAATTGTTTTTATGAAAAAAATCAAAGCCATACTTTGTGATTATGACGGGACTCTGGTTGATGAAAATGGACAGTATTTACCGGAAGTAAAAACATTAATAAAAAAAATCCAGGATAAAAATGTCAGGTTTTCATTGGCAACTGGGCGGGCTTATTACAGCTCAATTAAAAAAATAGAAAATGAATTAGGTATTCAAGGAACACATATTCTCCATGGAGGAGCAATGATTTTTGATTCTATTGACAATAAGATTTTGCTCTTTCAGGCAATTTCTGATGAATCAATCGCAAAAATTATTAAATATCTCTTATCCCAAAAACTTATTTTTTCTTTAGAAGCAAAAAATTCTGTTTATATATCAGAAATAGTCAAAGGAAGTCTCCATTATACGGATATCCCAAATCAGACTCTTAATAAGTATAAAAATAATGAACAAATTTT
>Ga0265292_1001142_pt1 | contig 25548 bp, 20 predicted proteins | sample Munlanlewell296A_FD_189080 | JGI IMG/M metagenome (GOLD analysis project Ga0265292, IMG submission 189080) | Leachate microbial communities from a municipal landfill in Southern Ontario, Canada - Leachate well 296A | ecosystem: Engineered > Solid waste > Landfill > Unclassified | place: Canada... | reverse complement strand
TGTAGGTAAACGTATCCGTTCCGTCAAAGCCGGTATCAGGGGTATAGGTTACGGTTCCGTCGGTATGGGCCACTGCGGTGCCATTGGCCGGATTGCCTGTTATGGCAACCGTAGCAGGGTCAATCGTTCCGTTAGAGTCGGTATCGTTGGCAATGACGTTGATATTTACCGGGGTGTTCTCATCCGTTGTTGCCGTGTCGTTATTGGCAGTGGGAGGGAGGTTGCCGATGGTACTGTCCATAACGGAGAACACATCGGTATTGTCCAGGTAATAACCGCGCACAGTGTCATATCCGATGGCATAGGTTTCCAGTTGATCAGCTCCAGCTCCCCGTGCATATAACGGTAGCAATGTATTCGTGTGACTACCGGAATTCCATGCCCAGTAAACGGTTTCGCCGGCGTCAATCACGCTGTCACCGTCAAGATCATCCCAGCTTGCACGACGACCTTCACCTTCGCTGCCGGATATGATTTTCTCAAGGGCAAGGGTTGGATCGCTCACTTCACCCAGCGGCTGATTCTGGAAGATCCCCGGTCCGGCGGTAAGATACCCGGCTTCATGGTCGCCGGTGACAATAACCAGCGTATTGCTCCAATCGATGCTATCAGCAGGGTCATCAACCCAGTCAATAACAGCCTGAACAGCTTCATTGAAATCGGTCATTTCACCGATCATGAGGTCCATGTTGTTCTCATGGGCAGCCCAGTCAACAGCGCCACCTTCTATCATTAAGATAAAACCGTTTGGATTCTTCTGTAATACCGTTAATGCTGCAATGGTGCTTTCTGCAAGGGTAGGGTTCTCAGCGCTGTACGCAGGGTCATGACGATAGATAAAATCAAATAACCCTGCCAATTTGTTAACCGCGGCGTTGTTTGCAGCAGCCAATAGGGCATCTCCGCCATCTGCTCCCGCCTGACGTTCAACAAAGAAATGCTTTCCCGGCTGGCCGCTTTCAGTGAACAGTTTATCCCGGATTGCGTCATTGATATATCCGTCAGTTCTGTCACCGATAAGCACATCTATTGAAGGTGTTGTCGGACCATGACCACCGGCATATTTCGGGTCGTTTGCAATGGTGCCGGTAGTGTTTGGATCTCCAAAGAGACACTCATCAGCGATGGCATACGTGTTACCACGGGCATCGTTATGGGCGCAGAAGGCCCCCGGTGTTGCATCTGAGACAGGAACCGTGGTGATGGCGCCGACTGCCTTGCCCAAAGACTTTGCTTTTTCCCCTATGGTGTAGAGGCGTGCAGACCCATCAGGAGTAACACTGATCCTTGTGCCTGAGGTCTTGCTGCCGGAATACAGGGCTGTAGAAGCATTCGCACTGTTTGCGGTTCCCTGCATTACATAATTGAAGACCGACCATGCCTGGGTGGTGTTATAGCTCCCTCCGTAAGGGAAGGTGGACATCCAGTGATTTACCCATGCAGGGTCAGATTGATAGATTGGGGTGTCACCAGTGTATGTCTTGGTGGCTTCAATGTGCTGTGGTCCCCAGCCATCTGCTATCAGGAGAATGATGTGCTTGGCATCCTGAGCATAGGCAGAACTTCTGCCTCCCATAAGCAAAATTAAACAACAGAGAATGCCCATCAAACAATACAGACCCCGACTGATGTGCATCTTTTTCTTGTTGTACCTGCTGTGAATCTTTTGAATCCTCATTTTGCCCTCCTCCTCTTCATCCAACCAAATTCATATGAAATTGATTATTCTCATTATCGTTATTTAAAAACAGGGTAACCCTGTATGTATGCTTTACGATATTCTTATTCTTGTTCCAGTAGCTCTTCATACTTTTTGAAAACATCAATATATATTCTGATGCTTTCCATCTCATCTAAATTTGTATCTGTCATCGCACGTTCCACAAGCATGTAGATCCTTTCTAAGTAGTAAAGCAGGCGATAAACTTCCCCCAGAGAAGTAATACTTTCTGCAATCTCCGGAGATTTTAAGGACAAGTTTGATATGAAAGATGGCAAAGCTTTATTGATTTCCAGTACAAGATCATGAACAGATATCCTGTTTCTGTAAGGCCGGTAAAAAAAATAACTGTAAAAGTCAAATAACGCGCTGCGATATGCCGCATGTTCCCAGTCGAGAATTTTTATGCTGTCTTTCGTATTGAGTATATTTGCGGAACAGAAATCACCATGGGTAAACACAAGATACACAGGGTAATTTCGTCCGGCATTAAGTTGTTCCGTGGTTGAATGGAAAAACTTTTTGATCTCAAGGATTTCTTCCTTGTAATTTTCCCCAAATTCCTGTCTGAATAGTCTGCTGCCTTCAAACATTTCCGTAAGATCATTTGTATATTCCGTTACATTTACCGTCACTGGAGATTGAAGCGATATCAATTTTTCTATGCACGGAGTTATTATGTGATGAAATTTATTTGCTACTGTAACGGAATCATCTGCCGGTTTATATGAATGGTCTACATCAAGATGACCTTTAATATAGTCTTCTTCATACCATAGTTCCTCAATATTCCATCTTCTCAAAGAAGGAGCGAAATCCATTTGCGAAACTATCTTCAATCTATCTATTTCCTTTAAAACACTATTTTTATCGACATTCCGGTCAAAAACCTTTATTACCACGTTTCTACTGAAATCAAATATTTTATACCCCTGATGGGCGGCCTTGCATATCTGCCCATAAACAGGAAGGGTAAGAGCTGATTTTGATATTTTCTGAAAATATTTATACCGTATTAAAGCAAGATATACGAAAAAATTATGCCTAAAAGCACGCCATTTACGTTGAAGCAAAAAAAGAATCTTGTGTGCTATTTTGCGAGGATATGGTCTATAAACAAGATCCAGGGTACTTTTTTTAAGAAATAGTATCCAGGCTAAAATAACAGGATTCTGCTGTAAACAATAATAACGATCATTTATTTTTACATATTTGTATTCTGGCATGAGAAAATATCAGGTTCTAAACCGTCGCGGAATATTGTCGGCATGGATCAGATCACCCCGATGCGCTTTAAGGAAGAAATAGCATAATCAATATCTATAACAAGAGAACGAACATCCGGGCGATTACTATCCCAAAATGGCCTATGGCAACACATAATATAATGTGATGAATTATTATTTGTATAATCAAGCAGGTAGTAATTTTTGATTGTCGAGGAATGACAGAGATATATTTGTGTAAATTTATTCAATGAAAACATATTTGTATGATGGGCGGAACCCAATGGCCCTATAATTACGCTATGGCTATTGAACAATACTACTTCTTCAGCAAACGCTAATTCCTCCGGATAGATGATTTTTACTTTGTATTTTTTTAATTGGTTCTCCAATTTGCGCTCGTTGAGAATCACTCTGTGTCCGAGAGGCAATTTTCTCCTGGATAGGTAAACCGGCTGATTTGTATGTTTTATTTCTCTCGAATTGAGAATACTTTCTGCTACTTTTATTGGCAACTTTCTATGAATAGTAAAAATCTCACCCCGATTTGTCATAGATGGAAGGGGAATTATTACTTCAGCGAGCTGAGCAACATGATCTAAAATAATGATACGATCTTCTTGTATAGGTAGATTTTTAAATATCTTCTTGATGAAATCAATTTTTAAAGTTGATTTGTTTCCGTGAAAAAGAAGGAATGAATCAATCTTATGTTCTTCCAGTAAATACCAGAGGCGCCCAATACACTCTGTTAAGAAATGGCCGTAGTGAGCGACTATGGGGCCTCCATAAATATACGAATCATTTAAATAAATCTTTTTCAGGGATGGATCATATGGCTTTATTGCCGTTATCATTTCTGATTTATGAGTCCCCCGAAACAGGCAGGATTCCTTGATGATGTCATCATTGTCACTATACAAACCGGAATTGACAAGCGGATTCCCGTTACATGGATGATATGTTGCATTCTTGTAAATTACATATTGAGGAGTAGTGTTTCTCATTTCCAAGTTGGTGCAGTATTCATCTATACTTTTAAAACCATAAAACTTTACATAGCGGTCATCATTAGTATCAGGAAAAGGTATGGTATACGATTTACCTTTCTCCTGAGCGTATTTCCAAAAGGTTATTTCATAAAATCTGAATGGTAATACAGACAATAGTGCCCGTAAATATAGATGAATGTTCAGCGTTTTTAAAATTCGAAAATATAGACGGTAAAGATATCGTCTCATTACCATATTCTTCATTTAGATTAAAGATAAAGTGCCGCTTCTATCAAGATAATCGATAATAATGTTCACACATTCATCAATAGCATTAATCTCCGTGTCCACGATTATCTCAGGATCTTCAGGCTTTTCATAGGGCGACGATATCCCTGTAAACTCTCTCACCTCTCCCTTTCTTGCCCTGGCATAGAGATTCTTGGTATCCCTCCTCTCACACTCTTCAAGACTGCAGTGGCAGTATATTTCGATAAAATCACCTTTTTTGACGAGACTGCGTATTCTGTCGCGATCCTCCCTATAGGGTGAGATGAAGGCTGTAAGGGAAATAATTCCCGCATCGGTGAATAGTTTACACATCTCGCCTATGCGTCTTATGTTTTCTTTGCGATCTTCCTTTGAAAAAGCGAGATCGCTATTGAGACCATGTCTGACATTATCCCCGTCGAAAACGAAGGTGCTACAGCCTCTTTGATGCAAACGTTCTTCAACCATATGGGCAACCGTTGATTTCCCCGAGCTGGATAGCCCCGTGAACCAAAGGATGAAACTTCTGTGCACGTTCAGATTCTCACGTCTTTGTCTCGTTACCGTTGCATGATGCCATGTTATATTGCAATTATTCATGTTATTGTAGATATACCTCCGGTGAAAATATAGTAAAAAATCTATTCAGCCCAATCTATTTTTCGTATTGTCATCGCTTGACTGTCACTGACGTACCGCTCAGATTATTAAGGTATTCTTCTTAAGAAATAGAATAGTTTAATGTTTCCAGAATCTCTTTGAATTCTGAATTTAAATGACTAATTGTCTCTTTTTTTAACTTCCGCATATGGTCTCCGGGAACTACCTGTCTTTTATGGGCTTTGACATCTTCCTTATCAGTACGAAAATCTGTTTTTTCCAGTATAGTATCCAAAGTTTTTGCGCTGACGTTGATATGCATAAACTTTTGAAGACTATCCAGCCATGTATTAAAATCCTGAATCATATCTTCATACTTCGATACAAAAACATTTGGCTTATCTGCGAATGTAAACAGATATGTCCTGTATCTGTCTCCAAAGACCGTTGATTTTTCGATGACCCATTCGTCAATAGTTTTACTTAATGTTTCCCTGCTTCTTTCCTCGACAAAACCTTCTTTGGCAGGGTTGTCATACAGTTCATAGGCATGATGAAAATAATATGATGTCAGAACATCTCTGGGGTCCCGGAGCATTAACAGGATTTTGAAGTCATCAAATTTGGGAATGGATAAGGTAAACTCCTCCCTGTCCAGTCCGTAAAAAGGCCCATAGATGTACCCAAGTCTCTTAAATACATCATGTGTATTTTCCCCGTATAATTTCCCCCCCCTCCACAGATAGCTCGCCAGATTGACATACGTCATGCCTGTATCTGATGCACATTGTCTTAAAATATCCAGGATAAACTGTGACGCACATCTGTGAACTGTAAAATAAATGATGCTTTGGTTTGCATTATTCGTTACATGTTTACCCTTGAGAAGAAGCAATTCGTCAGGAAAATTATGCTTAATATATCGTTGTCTTTTTACGAAAGTCTTTATTCTTGAGATTACATCCAGATTCTTCCTGTTATTCATTTCCGGTTCTCCTTATTGGTAATCTCTCAATCATGATCCATTACTCCCGTATCGGCCATAAACTGAGTCTCCCATTTCAATAGCGGTCTCACTACGCCTCCCAGATTCCCTATATAATTGACCCTTGCCGAGTCGCCATCCAGACTATCAATGACTTGAAATGCGACCGCATCATTTACCCGTAAACGACGGATCTCCGGATTCAGTGTTCTGATAGACGGGCTAACAAACATAAGACCTTCCGACAGAAAATTCCCGGGAATACAGGACGTGCTGACATAACGACCGGCCGGCCGGGGACGATTAATCCATGAAGGATGGTTTTCAATAGACTCAAAAAGTTGTATGCCATCACTGTTAAATAAATGATAGTAAACCAGGAATATGTAATCAGGTTTTAGCACTTCATATTCCATTTCGATGTAAACAGGCTTGCGGATATCTATTGCTTCTGAAATCAGGCCTTCCCCTGTCTTAACTCTTACAGCACACAGCCGGACCACTTCGTCACCCGGCGCTTCATCCAGGTTGGTCCACTTGTTTTCGGCCTTTGTTATTTTCTCTGAATTCATATAGACACTAACTATCTGATGTGACGGACCATCCGCCACTACGCTACCGTTATTAAGGAGGATAGTGCGCGGACACAGTCTTGTAACTGTCTGCATATTATGTGAGACAAAGAGGACGGTTCGACCCTGCTGTCCGATATCCTGCATCTTATTTAAACACTTTTTTTGAAATTGTATGTCACCTACTGCCAACACTTCATCTATGAGCACTATTTTAGGCTCCAGATGGGCGGCAACAGCGAAAGCCAAACGAACTCTCATACCACTGGAATACCGTTTTACCGGTGTATCGATGAATTTCTCAACTCCGGAAAAGTCTACAATCTCATCAAACTTTCGGTCTATCTCTTTCTTTTTCATTCCCAATATGGAACCGTTAAGATATACGTTTTCTCTTCCGGTTAACTCCATATGAAAACCGGTTCCCACTTCCAGAAGGCTGGATACTGTTCCGGTGATTTCAGCACGCCCGGCTGTTGGTTCGGTAATTCTTGACAGAATCTTGAGGAGTGTTGATTTCCCGGAACCATTCAGCCCTATAATTCCCATGATTTCACCTTCTTGTACCTCAAATGAGACATTTCTGACAGCCCATATGATACCGGAACCATTATTGTCCGGATTAAGTTTCATATCATCAAATTTGTAAAGTGAACGGTATTTGCGATAATTTTTTAAAGGGCTTTTAATTACATTGAACAAAGTTTTTGCAAGGGTATCATGCATATTTTCTTTCAGTCCAATACGGTAGCACTTGCTTAGATTTTCGACTCTGATTGCTTTTCGGGTTGTGCTCATTAGAATCCCTTCGCAGCTCCTTAAACTCTCAAATCACATCAACGATAATGCGTTCCATCTTTTTAAAATAGAACGCGCCGGTTATAAATAGAATAATCCCAATGCTGAATCCGGGCCAGATATAGTGCCAGGGTATGGGTGTACCGAGCAAACAAGCTCTAAATCCTTCTATTACCCCTACAATAGGATTTAATGAATAGAACATGCGATATTTTTCCGGTATCGATGATGCAGAATAGATGATCGGAGCAGTGTACATCAACAATTGTATGGAAAAAGGCATTATGTACTGAACATCACGGAACCGAATAGCAAGGGTGGAGAACCAGAGACCGGTCGAAGCGGAAACGAGTATCATCATCATCAGAAACACCGGCAGGAACAATATGTTCATAGTAGGGAAAACACGGTAATACAGCATGATCGCAAAAACGATCAATAAGGAAATTCCAAAATTAATCAGCTTTGATATAACGGGCGTGATCGGGAATATCAATCGTGGGAAATATATCTTTCCGAGCATATGCTGGCCCGCTACGAGACTTTGGCTGGATTGAGTCATTGATTGTGATATGTAGTTCCATGGGATAACGGCGACGCTTGAAAATAGAATATAAGGTATGCCGTCCGTATTTACCTTGGCGACTTTCCCAAAAATGATAGTGAAAAGGATAATCTGTACGAGTGGCTGTATTATAGCCCAGGAGAATCCCAGTACGGTCTGGGCATACATAACCTTAACGTCACGCCACGCAAGTGAAAACAACAAGTCCCGATATTCTTTCAATTCCCTGAAATCTATTGCCTGCCAGCCTGAGTGTGGCTTAATAATCGTAACCGGGGTGCTATTTATGCCGGACTCATTGATACCATTTCTCGATTTGATCTTAATCATTGTTGTCTTAAAACTCCTATAGGCATGTTTATATGACAATCTTGCTTATTGTCCGGACAGCTTTTATTAAATCTTCAGGCGTGCCGATATCAACATAATTGCCGTCTTTGAAAATTACCGGATCAACCTGCATATCATTTTCTATGGCAGCCTGGATAACATCACCAACAAACATTTCTCTTTTGGGTCCATCTCCGGCGTTATTTTCGAATAACTTGCATTGAGATAGAACATAGTCATGCATGAATTTCGTAAATGAAGGACTCCAGACAGCGATTCCCCAGGCATATTTCAAATGTGTCTCAGAAGGTTTTATATGAATTGAACGGATTCTTCCACTGTCATCCAAGTCCACCATATCCGTCTTATGCGGATGGGGGGTGGAAAAAAGTCCCAGAACAACGTCTGCATCGGATTCTCTTTGCCTGGTAAGTAATTTCGAGTAAGCGTCTGCCGGCTTAAAAATAATATCCGGGAATCCTAAAGCTATGATTGCATTTTGCACAAAAGGATATGCCTGATCCAGAGTATAAGGCACGCCGTAAGGCAAGTCCATCATAAGATAGGCAAGATTCATATCCAGCATTTTGCCGTCACCAAAATATGCCGGGATATCCCACTTGCCTTTGCGCAATATTATATAGGCCCTCTTAATGTCCGCTGCCCGCATATTTTCTAACAGAAATTGGCTGATTACCTTAGGATAAAAGCTGCGGCTATTGTACCCGATAGGGTATAATTCTTTGCTACAGGGCAACAGAGGTAGCCGGGATGCTTTCCCGGCAGCCGGTATAAGGCCGATTACTTCTCTCCGGGAATTGAAATTCATATCTTAAAAGAATTATTCGGAATGCTCTTTCAGAAGATCGCTCTTTAGTAGTATCCGGGCTGCCCGTTGAATTGTGGCGAACTCTACCCCGGACCTTTCTGTAATATCCAATAATGTATTTTGCCCATCTGATAAATTCAGAATCCATAATAGAGCCATTTGATCGGCTATTTTATTGCTGCCGCCACCTACTGACTCATACAATCCTCTTCTGCCTAATTGCGGTTCACATTTTGGATTTGTACTCATATATGTTTTATTATTCTCAAGAATATTCAGAACCGAAAGATACCTTAAAAATGAGTCGGACAGGTATGAAGGTTGAACGAAATCCAAATTATCTGCTGATGTATGATATTCGGGATAACGACCATAGGGTGTCCTCATGAGACAACCGATGGGAAGATTGAAACCGGGAGAACAATATTGACGTTCATCATAACCGTACGGAATAAAATCAAGCACTTCGAAATCATTGCCAGAGTCACGTAATGCACAAATAACTGCTCTATCAATTTCCGCATTACCGGAGCGGCTTTTCTTGTACGTAAATTTGCCGGCGTCTCCAAGGCACGCGGCCACCAGTCCGTGTTTTATCTTTGCAACCTTGTTTTCATTGAGACAAAGCCATGTTATTGAGCCGATGGTCCCGGGAATAAAGAGAAATCTATAGGAGTATCTTAAAGGCTTCCGGGTCAGGTGTTTTGCAAGCAATGCGGTGATGGCAATCCCCGACAGATTATCATTGCAAAGGGAAGGGTGGCAGATATGGCACGATATGAGCACTTCCTCTGCTTCTTCTCCTTTTATGTAATATTCGCCATAGGTTAAGTGACCATTTTCAAGGGATGTGTCGATGAATACTTCATACTCGGTATCATCGAGTCTCACGAACTGATTATGGCTTATGCAGAATCCCCAATTTTCCTTATAGTATGAAGTTCGGTAGGGGATCCAGTCAGGATAATCCGGTAACGTGAAAAGGTGATCCTTGAGTTCCTGCAAAGACACTTTTTTCTTAACAGGGACGCTGTAATTGAGAATATGCAGGTTGCTTTTGTTGAAATCGATTATCTTCTCACCCTTTGAATTTCTGACATATGCGTCCTTTATATTCCATTCCTTCGGCACAGTCCAGTCAAAGACTTGCGTGCCTGACGGAACTTCATGAACTGTCAGAGGAATATGGTTCTTCAGAATGCGCAATGTCTCTCTGACCCCATTCCCTGTAATACTCCGGCACAGGGGGTATAATTCCTCAATCAGCCGGTACATTTCTTTCCCGAGATCTTTAAAGTTAATAGATTTTATATTGTTTATATCCATTGCTTACATATATACATTAAGTGTTATGTCTGTAACACTTCATTACCTCTGTCATTGCGATCCGCCTGAGGCGGAGTAGCAATCTCACGACGAGATTCCTCGCTTCGCTCGGAATGACAAAGTAGTTCGGAATGACAAAGTAGTAAAGTTATATAGGAGATATGACATTAGTATTTATAAAGAAAAATTTGGGTATTGCATATCCTTTTCAGAGATAACTGCTACTTCAATAGGCCACGAGATGTTAAATGATGGATCGTTCCATCGTATGCCTCCGGTATATTCAGGCATATAGAATTCTGACATCTGGTAAAAAACCTCGGCATCCTCTGATAAAGTGAGAAATCCATGGGCAAACCCCTCCGGGATGTATAGTAGTTTATTGGACGATGGGTGGATGAGTTGATGAGTATAAAAATTAAATCCGTAAAGATTAACCGCAACCCACTGACAATATGTCGGAGAATCCGGCCGCAGGTCTAAAATTACATCATATATTGCTCCGCGTATACAGCTCACCAGTTTAGCCTCTTCATAAGGGGCAATTTGATAATGCATCCCGCGAAGTGTACCCTTATTTTTGTTATAAGAAATATTGCACTGCATAACATTGGGATTAAGTCCATGAGATTCAAATTCCCTGCGGCAGAAGGTCCGTACGAAAAAACCACGATCGTCTTCGAATTTTTCCGGCTCAATGATAAATGCACCTTTCAGTTTGGTCTCGGTGAAAATCATTATTTAGTAAGCAGTGAGCCGTAAACTGTTAACTGCTTACTGTTCACAATATTTTTACCTCCGGTATAAGTACCACAAACTTTCCTCCCCAGTCGCGTATATGCGACATCTGTTCCATAATCTCTTTCTTGAGATTCCAGGGAAGTATTAGCAGGTAATCGGGCTTCGTCTCTTTGACTTTATCCGGATGGTAGATAGGTATATGGGTGCCCGGCAAATAATGTCCCTGCTTATGGGGGCTGCGATCAACTGTATAGTCGATGAAATCCGACCTGATGCCGCAGTAGTTGAGGAGAGTATTCCCCTTGGCCGGTGCTCCATACCCGGCTATCGTCTTGCCTTCCTGCTTTGCATCGATAAGGAATCTCAATATTTTCCTCTTCGTTTCTTTTACCTTTTCAGCGAATGAACTGTAGAATTCCATACGCGTAAAGCCTTTGCCCTTTTCAATATCCCGTAAGCGGGTTATGCTCCGGCTAATGGATTGGGAAGCATTTTCTGAATGACATGCATAAATCCGCAGAGAGCCGCCATGGGTGGGTAACTCATCAACTTCAAAGATATTGAGACCGTGACTCGAGAAGATATTTTCCACTGTAGTAAAAGAAAAATAGGAAAAATGTTCATGGTATATGGTATCAAACTGATTTTCCTCCACGAGGTGCATCAGATGAGGGAATTCCATGGTAATGATTCCCAGTGGTTTCAAGATAATCTTCATTCCCCGCACGAAATCATTTATGTCAGGCACGTGAGCGAGGACATTATTGCCGATTAACAGATCGGCAGATTTATTGTCATCAGATAATTCGATTGCTGTCTGAACTCCGAAAAATTTAACTAGGGTCGGAATGCCAATACCCTGTGCAGCCTGTGCAATATTCTTTGCAGGCTCAATACCTAATACGGTTATGCCTTTTTCTTTGAAATATTGAAGGAGATAACCGTCATTGCTTGCTATCTCGATGACCAGGCTGCCTGAATCAAAGCCAAATCGATCCACCATGAGATCAGAATAATTCTTGGCATGCTGAAGCCATGATTCCGAATAGGACGAAAAATAGGCATAATCACTGAAAATATTATCAGATGACTGGAATTCTGGTAATTGAACCAAAAAACATTTTTCACAAACATAGGAATGAAGGGGGAAAAAAGGTTCCATTTTGCAAAGTTGTTCTTCCCTTACGTATGAATTTGCAAACGGGGATACCCCCAAATCTACAAATGTAGATGTCAGTTTATTGCCACAGAATCTGCATATATGTTCAGTCTTCATCTTATTTCAGAGTGGGCGATAATTTATAATCGAATACTATGTCAGGTTGGCAGGTATGATAGTTCCACACAGGGATGTGGGTCAGTACCTCTGACCGCTTGAAGATATCGTGTTTGAATTGACGCAAGGATCGAATCTCCTTTCGCAAGATGTAATCCTTCGATTGTTTTCACCAATGTAACTTCGGCAAGGGTCCCGCAGGTGGCAATTTCGTCTGCTACAAGAAGTTCAGTTCGGTCAATAGGCCGGCGTACAAACTTAATTCCCAGCGAATGCGAAAGTGCTTCGACTATGTCAAGAGTAATGCTTTCCAATGCTCCTTCTGTTGCAGGGGGGGTATATACAATTCCTTCACGAACAATAAGGACACAGGATCCTGTTGCTTCAGCTACGCGACCCCATTGATTAAGGAGCACCATATCCTGACAGCCCTGCACTCGACCCTCGATTCTTGCAAGACGGGCAACCTGATAGTTGGTGCTGGTCTTGATCCGGGCGGGAAGTGAGACGTCAACACTTCGCCTCCACGTGCTCACACCGAGATTAATAGATTCAGGTGATTGCTTATCCTGATGATAGGCCGTCACAATTAGGTCAGCAACCGTGTTCTCTCCCCAGTGCCCTTCGGTAACGTAGAGGGTTGTGCGGGCCCACATATCACGGTCCGACTCCAACAGCGCTCCAATCAGATTGTGGATAGCTCTCGCGTATTCATCATAAGTTTGGTCAAACGGAATGTGTAGTAATCGGGCGGAGCGATGAAGCCTGTCATAATGATGCTGCAGCCTTACGATCCCGAAACGTCCGTCAGGTTGCCAGTAACCCTTAACCCCTTCAAACACGTTGAGACCGCGGGTGACGGCCTCACATCCAATGTGAAGCACTGCTTCATCCCATGACCGAAGCTTTCCTCCCATATAAACGAATCTCGGCTGTTGCAGTTGTACCACTTTTGCCTCCTAAATAATGTGATAAAATCCAATAAGTACAAGCATTATACTAGTAAAATATAGAAGCATTTTAAAACCGGTTTTCCATAATAATTATTTAATTTGACCGAGTTCGTAAAATTGAATCTGATCTTTTATAAGCTGTAAGGTATTTTGTTTTTGGTGATATTTACGATAATATTCAAAAGTCCATTCTAAAGCTTTTTGCAAATTTAATGCAGGAGACCATCCCAGAATATTCTGAGCTTTGGAGCAGTCCAGCCTCAAGCAGTGAGCTTCGTGCGGATTTTTGGAAGAATCCAATTCCCAGCTATCTTCGTTACCCCACAGATGACTTAAATATTCTGTAACTTCTAATACAGTAACCATATCATTGTCATCAGGACCAAAATTCCATGCTTGGGCAAATTTCTGTCCGTCTGTCCATAATTTTTCAGCAAGAAGCAAATATCCGGATAGTGGATCCAATACATGCTGCCATGGTCGTATCGCATTTGGGTTTCGAATTACAACAGGCTTTTTTTCCATAAAAGCATTTATGATGTCTGGGATAAGCCTGTCTTGAGACCAATCTCCGCCGCCAATAACGTTTCCAGCCCTAGTGCTTGCCACTGCAATGCCATGATGATTATTATCTTCTGAAAAAAAAGACTTACGATATGCTGACACTATCAATTCAGCACATCCTTTGCTGCTTGAATAAGGGTCGTGACCTCCCATGGGATCATTTTCCCGATACCCCCAAACCCATTCCTTATTTTCGTAACACTTGTCACTTGTAATGATAACAGCAACTCGTACACTGTCCGTTTGACGCATGGCTTCCAACACATTTACTGTGCCCATAACATTTGTGGAATATGTTTCAACGGGATGACTATAAGAATGACGTACCAGTGCTTGTGCAGCCATATGAAAAATAATTTCCGGCTGATATTCACCCAGAACAGATTGCAGAAATTCTAAATTCCGGACATCACCAATAATAGATATCATTTCTTCTGCAATATGTTCTGTATCAAATAAATTCGGATTAGTATGTGGTGGTAAGGCATATCCTATAGTATGAGCTCCTTTGGATTGTAGCCATAAAGAAAGCCAGCTTCCCTTGAAGCCGGTATGTCCTGTAATCAATACTTTCTTTCCCCGCCAGAAGCTGTTATCTCTGCCTGATGTTGTACTTATATTTCTCATTCATTTGTCATGAATTCCGGTCAAATGCTTACCATATTTTCCACGGTGCTTTGCCTGAATTCCATAATTCTTCCAGAATGTTCTTTTCCTTTAACGTGTCCATACAAGACCAGAAACTATAATGGCGATACCCCATTATTTGTCCCTCCCGGACAAGACGTTCCAGCGGATCACGTTCCCATATAGTCTCATCATCTCTGATGTAATCGATAACTTTTGAACTCAGCACAAAATATCCTCCGCTAATCCAGCCTTCACCGGTCTCAGGCTTCTCATAGAATTCGTTAATACGGTCTTCTTCGAAACCTATCCTGCCAAAGCGCGCAGGGGGACGTACTGTGGTAACCGTTGCCAATTTCCCGTGTGAACGATGAAATGACAGAAGCTTGCTGACATCAACATCAGCAACCCCGTCACCATAGGTGAACATGAATGTATCTTCTTGAGCCAGCCATTTTTTTAACCGCTTTAACCGACCGCCTGTCTGCGTAAACAGTCCGGTATCGATGACGTGTACCTTCCAATTCTTCCAGTTTGACTGAGTTCCATTGTGTACGATTGTTTTCCCATCAGAAAGATTGATGGTAATATCATTGTTTATCGCATAAAAGTTAAGAAAATATTCTTTAATAATTTCAGCTTTGTATCCTGCGGCAATGAAAAATTCGTTTATACCATGGGCAGAATAAATGTTCATGATATGCCATAGCATCGGTTTGCCGCCGATTTCTATCATGGGTTTAGGGCGTGCATTTGTCTCCTCAGACAGGCGGGTACCAAAACCACCGGCTAGAATCACAGCTTTCATGATAATCTCCCGGTGTTATATAACAATGTATTCATACAAATGACCTTGTTAGTAATTTCCGTGATAAATAAACCGCTAAAAATGACTTTGAAATGTCATTTCTCTTAACCTTTTATAAAATGCCGTTCTTGATATACCGAGCATTTTAGCAGCCTTTGACTTATTCCCGTTACATTCCTGTATTGCATCACGTATTGCCTGTATTTCCATTTCTTTTAAACTTCTCATAGAATGGGTATTATTAGTCATTTTATGATTACATATGGATAATATTTCCTCAGGCAGATCCCTTATGCTAATGCTATGCCCGTTTGTAAGGACTATTGCCCGTTCAATAATGTTTCTCAGCTGTCTTATATTCCATGGCCATCCATACTCCTGAAGGATTTCCATTGCTTCCTTTGATACCTGAACCCTTTTATTCTCTCTCATGCAGAATTCATTGACAAATTGGGAGATGAGAAGCGGTATATCATCTTTTCTCTCCCTGAGCGGAGGCAGGGTAATCTCAATGACATTTATTCTGTAGAAGAGGTCCTCACGGAATCGTCCTTCCTTGACGTCATGTTTTATGTCCCTGATGGTAGAGCAGATGAGTCTGAAATTGACCTTTATTCTATTATTGCTGCCAAGCCGCTCAATCTCTCTTTCCTGAAGAACTCTCAGGAGTTTTGTCTGCAATGAGAACTCCAGTTCACCGATTTCATCCAGAAAGAGTGTGCCACCTGAAGCCTTTTCACATTTGCCGATACGCCGTGAAAAAGCTCCTGTGAAGGCCCCCTTTTCATATCCAAAAAGTTCAGACTCCATCAGTTCTTTTGGAACAGCAGCACAATTGATCACAACAAACGGCATGGTCTTTTTGCTGCTTTTATAATGAAGTGCTCTTGCAACAAGTTCCTTGCCTGTGCCGGTCTCTCCCTGAATAAGAAGGCTGCTTAATGAGTCTTTCACAGACTCAATAAGTTCAATAACCTTACGCATCTGATGATTGTTGCCAATGATACAATGGTCATTGTCTTTAACTGAAAGTATTTTTTTCAATGACTGTATTTCCATTTTCAATTGTCTCCGTTCTACAGCCCTTGCAATCATCTCCTTAAGCTTCATATAGTCCGGAGGCTTGATGAAATAGCAGAAAGCACCCCGCGTGATCGCTGACGCAGCAGAATCTACTGTTCCGTATGCTGTTAAGAATATAACGGGGATATCAGCGCAATGATTCTTCAGGTATTGGAATAAATCCGTGCCGTCACCACCGGTAATATTGAGGTCGGTTATTATTGTATCTATATCCTGTTGCTGAATAACTTTTATGGCGCCATCGATATTAATCGAATCAAATACCGTATATCCCTCATCAGAAAGGATTGCTGAAAGGACCCTTAAAGCATTGGGCTCATCATCAACGATGAGAATTTTCCCCTTATCGTGCATATTTATATAAATAGAATTTCAGAATCAATGCGCTGTATTTCATAGGAAACCACCGGAATGACGGATTATATGAGCAAAGATTTATGATGCTCTGTATAGAAAATACTTTTATAAACAATGCGTTAAAGTTTTCATATCGCAAGCATTATCTTGATATCTAAAATTAGGGACTATCTTCTGTATCGTGTTGATTGCTTCATTAACAGCATAATCCTGTACGCAGCGCTCAAGGTCTGTGCAGCAATCCTTTAAGTATTGCTTTGATGGAATCTCAGGGACTGCCATAAGGATTTTCTTATGGAATGTTGGAAGTATTTTTTCTGATTCATCAAAGAGTTCTTCGCACAGTTTTTCACCCGGTCTGAGACCGATAAACTCTATTTTGATTTCCTTATGGGGAATAAACCCTGAGAGTCGGATGAAGTTCTCCGCCATGTCAATAATCTTGATGCTTTCTCCCATATCAAGGACAAAAATTTCACCGCCTTTTCCGGCGGCGGCTGCTATCATGACCAGATGAACAGCTTCCGGTATGAGCATGAAAAACCTCTCAACATCAGGGTGCGTTACCGTCAGGGGCCCGCCTTTTTTTAGCTGTTCTTTGAAAATCGGTACAACGCTGCCATTGGTCCCGAGCACATTTCCAAACCGGACGGTTGTGAATTTGGTTTCGGATAAAGCATCCATATTGACTGTAAGAAATTCAGCGACCCGTTTTGTCGCCCCCATGATATTTGTCGGATTTACGGCCTTATCTGTCGATATCAAAACAAAGTTTTCTGCTCTATACTTCGAGGCAATTTCAATGATATTTTTCGTACCGAAAATATTATTTTTAACTGCCTCAATCGGATGATGTTCCATCAGGGGAACATGCTTGTATGCGGCTGCATGGAAAACAATCTGAGGCTTATAATTTGCAAAGATACGCTCCAGACTCAATAAATCCTGAATATCTCCGATTATTGTTGACAGGTCAGTTCCATTCTCCTTTGTTCTCAATTCCATATCTATATCAAACAGGCTGTTTTCATACCTGTCCAGAAGCACAAGATGAGAGGGATTATAGGTCAATATCTGTCTTGAGAGTTCAGAGCCGATAGAGCCGCCGGCGCCCGTTACCATGACGGATTTGCCCTTAATAAATTCTCTCAGTGAAGAGATATCGGTATTGACGGGTTCTCTCTGGAGCAGATCTTCAAGGGAAATAGGTATTATATGAGAAATGCCATAATGTTTATTGAGAAAGGATAATAGTTTATTCTCGGTAATATAGCCAAGCTTAATGAGCTTTGCACCAAGCCTTCCTCCCTCTTTTTTCTGCAGTGACAGAGCCTGCTGTATCTGATTTTCTGTTACCAGTTTTGCATTTACGAGGAGTTGCCCTATCTTTGTCGTCACTGAGATATTGCCGCCAATGATGTCTTTTATGCCCGGAAGCTTTTTGATGAGTATATTATGCGGTTTGCATATTTCATAAATATCCCGGACGGTCTTCCGCAAATCACTGGAAGTGATCAGGACTTCATCCGGCCCATATTTCTTGATTATATCGGGGAGCATATCACTGTTCCCCAGAATAGGTATCCCGTGTATGGTACTCCCCTTTTTCTGAATATCATCGTCGATAAATCCAATGGGACTATAGGCACTTTCGCGTTTATTTTTCATTTCACGGACAATCATCTCACCCACATCGCCGGCTCCGATTATGAGTACATTTTTTCTGGAGGGTCCCTCGATCATATATTCTCTGAAAACCCTTATGAAAAGTCTATTCCCGCCTGATATTGTAATAAATATTAACCAGTCAAGGACAAGGATGGAACGGGGATAATCCGTGTCACCGAGCAGGTATTTCACTATCAGCAGGAATAGAAGACTTCCAATTGTTGTAGAGTTGATAATTTTTATTAAGTCGCTGATGCTCGCATATCGCCATAAGCCTCTGTGAAGACCTGTTAGCAGGATACAGACAAGACGTATGAGAAGTAGCAAAGGCAGATAAGCAAGGAATTTCTGGAAATAAACAGGTGACAGCAGTGAATCAAAACGGATAATGAATGCCAGATAGTTTGATACAACTGCCTGACTCAGGAGGACGAGAACGATAAACAGTCGACGATGCCTTATTATCAAGTCTTTGGTGTCCTCATATATTATGCTAATTATTTTGCTCATCTTATCTTTAATTATTTAGTATTACGAAGCCCAATCATGATATTTTTAAGATAGTTATTACAATAAGTCTTAGATCCGTAATAATGTTATGGTTGTCGACATACTGCAGAGAAAGTTTTATTTTCTCCGGCAAAACTATTTTCCTGTAATTTTCTTCCCAGTTATCTGAACCTGATAGAAGCATCTCCTCATTTGAATAGCATATTGAAGCAGGATCTGTGATACCGGGACGAATGCTGAGTAACTTTCCGTATGCTGTTTTAAAAAGATTTACGTACTCACTGATTTCGGGCCTTGGACCAACAAAACTCATGTCACCTTTCAGAACGTTGAATAGTTGGGGAAGCTCGTCAATCTTATATTTTCTGAGAAGTCTTCCGATTCCGGTGATGCGATTGTCTCCCTTTATGGTGATTTTCGGGCCGTCTTGGTCTCCAACCTTTTTCATCGTCCTGAATTTATATATCTTAAATGGTTTAAAATCCTTACCGATTCTTTCCTGTGTGAAAAGAATCGGTCCGGAGCTGTCAAGTTTTACGAGGATAGCGGCGATTATGAAAAAAGGTATACAGATAATTATTCCTAAGGCTGAAAAAAAGATATCAAACAATCGTTTCATTTTTTATACAGCGTAGCCAGCTCCGACACCGTATCTATTACCTTGTGTACTTGTGCATCGGTCATGCCGGGATAAATAGGTAACGATATGATGCGTTCATAGAACCATTCGGATCCGTCAAAGCCATTTTCAGAATAAGAGAAAGTATCACGATAAAATGGATGTCTGTAAAGGGGAATGAAATGAACAGAGGTTACTATACCTCGTCTTTTTAATTCTTCGATGAATTGATTTCTTCCAATGTTTAATGTTTCAAGATTCAGTTTGAGTACATACAGATGCCAGGAGCTCTCCCTATCGGGTTTAACATATGGGGTCATCAAGGTATCAATAGACTGAAATGCTTCCGTATATTGGCGGGCTATCGCTTTTCTGCGTTGCCACATCCAGTCTATTTTTTTTAACTGGGACAAACCGATAGCTGCCTGAAGATCTGTAAGATTGTACTTATAGCCTGCCTCTATAACCTCATAGAACCAGGTGCCTTCCTTTGAATACCGTTTCCAGGCATCCTGTGAAATGCCATGCAGCCTCAATATTTTAATCCTTTCGGTCCATTCGTCATTCTCGGTAGTCACCATGCCACCTTCACCGGTAGTCAAAGGTTTTGTTGCATAAAAACTGAAGCATGTCATATCGCCGATTGTCCCGACCTTTTGCCGTCTATACCAGGCCGGAACGGCATGTGCAGCGTCTTCAATTACGAAGAGATGGTGAGCTTTTGCAATGCTGACAATCTCTTCCATATCGCATGGCTGTCCTCCGTAGTGAACAGGTATTATCGCTCGTGTATTTCCGGTGATTTTTCCATCAATCTTCGAAATATCGATGTTTCCGGTATGTCTGTCAATATCGATCAGGACAGGTCTTGCCTTGAAATAGGTGACAACTTCGGCAGTAGCTGTGAATGTTATCGCCGGTACCAGAACTTCATCTCCTTCAGTGAGATTTATAGCTTTGAGAGCGAGATGCAGACAGGCAGTGCAGGAGTTCATGGATACGGCATTTTTACAGCCGATATATTCCCTGAATCGATCCTCAAATTCCACAGTTGCCGGTCCCATAGTAAGCCATCCGGATTGCAGGGCATTGACAACCCCGGCTACATCGTCGGCAGTTATGTGGGGTTTATGAAACGGTACTTCCATTAGTGGTCAAACTTTATCATTTCCATGTGAAATGTAGATATTGTTCGTGATTCAGGCGTCTTAAGAGGTCAGTAGTCCGGTCTGCTTCTGAAAGTTATTGTTTTTGGTCATCAAAATAGGATGAGTAATATGCTGAATGGTAATAATTATATGCTCCGTATTTCAAGTCAGATTTCTTGACACCATTCAGAACGACGCCAAGGATTTTTGCATTGATGTCCCGGAAAACTCTTTTTGTTTCCTGTAATGCCTTGAGAGGAGTTTCCCCTGCCCTGACGACCAGGACCGTTCCATCGACAACTTTGCTCAGATAAATTGAATCCGGGAGACCTATTACAGGAGGAGAATCAATAATTATGAATTCATACAGAGACTGAAGGGCATAGATAATTTCCTGGATTTTCGATGATCCAAGGAGTTCTGAAGGATTCGGTGGTATGGGGCCTGATGTTATTACACTCAGGCCGGAGATTCCCGTAGATCTTATCAATCTGCCATTGGAGCTATCAAACTCGATATTACCTGAAAGGACTGATGACAGTCCGACTGTGTTGTCAAGTTGAAAGGCAGCATGAAGTCGTGGTCTTCGCAAATCGGCATCAATAAGAATTCCCCTGCCCAGCCTTTCACGCATTGCCTTCGCAAGATTGATTGTCACGGAAGTTTTTCCAATCTTCTGGCCAGGTCCTGTAATAAGTATCGTCTTGGGGGGTTTTTCCGAGGAAGACAGAAGTATGAATGCACCGATAGACCTGAATGCCTCAATGACCGGATTCGTCTGTTTGTAATCAACAACTATAGGCAGATTAGATTGTTGTGGTTTCACCTCGTGTTGAATCATACTTTTATCTGATGAAGTTACTGCCTCTCGAGCTTCTTCGATATCCGGAATAATCCCGAGAGTCGGAAGATCCGCTTTCTTTTCGATATCGTCAGTATCCTTAATGCTGTTGTCGAAATATTCGACCAGAAAAGTAAGTCCTATTCCACCAGTGAGTCCGAAGAATAGCGCTAAAACAACGTTGAAGGGTAAGTCCGGCTTGAAAGGGTCCTTCGGAAATATGGCTTTATCGAGAATTTGAATATTGGAAGCCTTGTTGCTGGCCGACACACTTACCTCATTCAAACGCTGCAACAAGCTGTTATATAACCCTTTATTCACATCGACTTCCCTTCGCAGTACTTCATATGAAGCGGTTGAACCCTGAAAGGAGAGGACCTTTTGCTTTTGAGAATTCAGCGCTTTTGTTAAATTGTCTTCTTTTTTCAGGGCATTTCTGTAATCCAACTCTGACGATTGAATAATTTTTGACGTCTCCTGTGAAGTTCTGTTTGTTATGGCATCCATCTGGCTCTTGAGACTCTTCATCTTCGGATATTCAGGGGTATATATCTTCAAAAGATTGTAGTATTCGGCTTCGATTTTGGCATGTTCGTTACGCAACCCCTGTATCATGGGATTATTCAGAATAATAGGATTATTTACACCGGAGTCCCTGACCTGCCTGTATAACGCCTCTTTTTGAATTCTCTCTGTTGTAACACTATTTAAGACAACTGAGATGTCGGAAAGTTTCTGCGCATACAGATTATTATTGCTGGTGTTAAAGACTATTTCATTTTTCGCCGCATAGTTGTTGAGCGTCCTTTCTGATTCTTCCACTTTCTGTTTCATGATTTCTAACTGTGTCTGAAGAAAATCTTTTGCCTCATTGCTCGTAAAGATCCTGCTCTCCAGATCAAAGGTTATGTAAGTTTGGGAAACCGCATTGCTCACATCCATTGATAGTTCAGGATTGTGTGAGATAAAACTTATTTTAACCAGTTGTGAATTCTTGACAGGGCTTACCTCAAGCCGTGAAATCAATGAGTTAATGAGATAGTCCGGGATATCACTAACAACTGACTGATTATCTCCGGGATTTGCCGGAGCAGTATCGGAAGATTTCTTTGTAGAGAAAAGCTTGATAATACTGGAAAAGTCCCCTATGGTATTATCGTAAATAAAACTCCGTGTTTTGGAGAGCATATCCCTGGGCAGCAAAAAATCTTTATTCTTATCGAGACTGAGATTTCTGATAACCCGCTCTGCCATATTCCTGCTTTTGAGGATCTCAAATTGGGTCTGATAATAATCAGCTCCGGGTGTGTCAATCTGTACAGCCTTGAAGGCGAGCACATTCGGGCTTGCAGTTTCAATTTTCACGACGGCTGTGGCCCTGTAAAGCGGTATCATCATAAGAGAGAGAATGATTGTTATGGTGACAACTGAGATTAAGAAAAGCAGTACAATGGATTTCCTCTTTAGTATGACATTAAGGTAGTCTCTTAAATGAATTTCTTCTGTTTCTCTTTTCCTCTCCTGCATATACTCTATGTATGTTGAAAGCGAGAAATCTCTTTGGTCGTATTTATTTATTTCATGCCTGTTATCCATTGATTTAACCTTAGCTTTTAAACGTTACTTAAAAAGCACCTCCCGGCCGGACACCGCTGAATCCGAAATAGCCGAAATTAAAATATCCTGCAAGCCCCCCATAAATCCTTTTTAACATGCTGCTTGACACAATGATAACATCTTTATCTTTCACTTCGATATCCGGAAGTTTCCTGTCCAGGATATCATCATAATCAATGGTAATAACATCTCTTTCCTGCTTGCCGATATCACGGTATATCTTAATATCTGAGTGCTTCGCATCCTGGGCTAGTCCCTTAGCCAGGCTTATGGCCTGTGTGAAAGTAATGTTGCCCTTTAAAGGAAACGATCCGGGGCTTTTGACGGCACCATCAATAAAGAATATACCGCTTTTCGGGACAAGTATAACATCTCCTGCAGTCATTGGTATATTAAATGCCACCTGACCTTTTATCAACAACTGATCTAAATCAATTACGATGTTATCGGTTGCCTGGTTTTCCAGTGGATTTTCTGCTGAACTTCTCTGAACTATACAAATATCTCCTGCATCCCCGCTTAAACCTCCAGCCAGCGAAAGCAGTTCAAGGAGGGATCTATGACCGGACACATAATACACTCCAGGTTTCTGCACAGACCCAAGCACCGTAACCTGCCGGCTCCGGTAATCCCTGATGAACACCCCTACAACCGGTTCTGAAAGGAAGGTCTTAAATTTCTCTGTGAGAACGGATTCCAGTTCAGATGTAGTACGCCCTGAGGCCTCAACTTTTTCAATCAGCGGTAATTTAATAAAACCTGAAGCACTGACACGTGCAACGGTGTCCAGTTCTTTTGCCTGAAAAACAGTGATTTCCAGCAGATCTTCGGGGCCAATTTTGTAGTCAGCAACAGAGGACATCTTTTGGAATACTATGCTTTTCCGGGTTATCTCTGTATTCAGCCTGTCAGTTTTGGTCTCGGTTGCATGCTGCGCAAGCACTGCTTCCGGCCGTACATCCCTGCCTGCGCAGGATGTCAGAAGCAGGAGGATGAATATACATATTGAAATAACAACCTGTAGCATTTCGTTCCGTATTGTCTTAATAATTAGCATTTATTACTCCCTGTATCAATGCCCCTTACAATCTTCGGTTTATATCCTTCAAGCTCGAGGATTGCTGAGCATATCCCGGAAAATATGTTCTCATCATTAAATCTTTTTTTCATCGTTCAGGCAATGCTCCGCCTCCTCAGTCACATAAAGCAACAGAGAAGGCATATTAACTCATAGCAGCTCAGTGTGATTAATTGGAGACCGTCTATAACCTGCCGTATAGTCGGTGCTTCTTGATACATTAGGGAATGGATCATCCGGTCAAGGCAAACGATGACCCATTCCCCTCATTGCCCGACCAAGTCGGGCAATCCATTTTATAGACAGACTCTCATTTAGTGAAAAACATAACCCTGAAAGTTTCAGGCGTCTTCGATTTCATCAGCGTATATTTTTAATCCAACACTTCTTCCAAGGATCTCTATATTGACCAAAAACTTCATTTCCTCTTCTTTCTCTTTTTTTATGAGAATCCCTTCCGCACCTCTGAGAGGTCCTCTCCTCACCCTAATCCTTGTTCCTTCTTTGAGATGAGGATAAATATCCAGTTCTTTGCCACTATGAATCAGCATCTTCAGTGAATCGATCTCATCAGGATTCACCGGAGTTGGATGTCCTGAGTACAGGGAAACAAATTTCACAGCGCCTCTCGTTTTCAGCACATTGAGATATCCCTCTGAATGAGAGTGAATATTAACGAACAGATACCCGGGAAACAGGGGAAAGTCAATAAGCTTACGCCTGTCTTTCCATTGCCTCCAATTCTTGAATGAGGGGAGAAACGTGTTAATCTGTTTCTTCATGAGTTCATCATTCGTGACAAACTCATGCCGTGATTTTACGTATAATGCGAACCATTGCATAGATTTCCCTTCCAATCTCCGTTTATTAGAAGCAAGGATTATGCCAGATAATTTTATCAGGCAGAATATAACTGTTCTAATATAAAGAATAACTTTAACAATAGAATATAACTTATAAATAGAAATATGTTTTTAAGGACGTTTATTTTCTGTAAATTACTTTATGACCCCGAAAAATACTGCGAAAAACTGCTGGTATTTAAGAAACAACTGTATCTAATGTAAACACTCCATTTCGATACTGTTTCTATTGGATACAGTTCGTGTGATGCCGTAAGCTTGAAGTCTTTTGTAGAGGGATTTTCTCGATATTCCGAGCATCCTGGTGTTAGTGCCCTTGAGCATCATCTAATGAAAAAGGTCAGGTTTTGAGGTCGGGGCAGATACCGTAAAGGAAACGTGAAGTAAAAATATCGAGGAGGGAAGGGGGGTGGAAAAGCCAAATCTGCATCGGGAACATTACGGGAGTCCGGGTAATTGCGGATTCCGGCACACTCGAACACTTGATCCAGTCCATTCGAACACCTTATTTCGTATAGCGAAGCTGGACATTTAAATCATACGTTTAGTGTTCGGATGGAGTCAAGTTTGACTTGGTCTTTC
>Ga0265292_1001141_pt1 | contig 25574 bp, 20 predicted proteins | sample Munlanlewell296A_FD_189080 | JGI IMG/M metagenome (GOLD analysis project Ga0265292, IMG submission 189080) | Leachate microbial communities from a municipal landfill in Southern Ontario, Canada - Leachate well 296A | ecosystem: Engineered > Solid waste > Landfill > Unclassified | place: Canada... | reverse complement strand
ACGCGCTCAGCGGCGCTTGGCGGCGTCACGACCGTGCTCGACATGCCCAACACTTCTCCGCCCGTCTTCACGCACGCTGCGCTCGCGGACAAGCTCTCCCGCGCGCGGGCGAAGGCGGTCGTCGATTTCGGCCTCTACTGTGGCCTCGACGACAATGGCGAGAGCCTCGCGCTCCTGCCCGGCTCGACGGCAATGAAGATCTATCTGGGTGCGACCACCGGGAACCTGCTCGTCCGCGACATGGACCTGGTGCGCCGCGCGCTCGCGGCCGCTGCGGCGGCAGGACGGACGGTCGCCGTGCACGCCGAGTCGCAAGCATGCCTCGACCGCCACGCGCACGCTCTCGACGACTCGGACTTCACGAGCCACTCCACCTCGCGCCCACCGGAGTGCGAGGCCGAAGCCATCCGCACGCTGGCGGTGGCCGCGCACGGCACCAGCGCGCGTGTGCACATCGCGCACCTCTCCACGAGGGCGGGGTTAGACGCGCTCCGAAACACCGGCTTCACGAGCGAAGCCACGCCACACCACCTCTTGCTAGAGCAGACCGCACTGCGGGGCGGTGGCAAGTTCAAGATGAACCCTCCCCTGCGTGCTCCAACCGACGTCCGTGTGCTCTGGGACGCGTTCGTCCGTGGTGATATCACATGCCTCGCGAGCGACCACGCCCCCCACACGATCGGCGAGAAGGCGGCCATCCGCCTGGGCGAGTGCCCAAGCGGTGTTCCAGGCGTGCAGACTCTCGTGCCGATCGTCCTCGCTCGCGCCCTCGAAGAGAAAGCGCCCATCGCGTGCATCGTCGCCGCGTCCACGGCGGCCGCGCGCGTCTTCCGGTTGCCGGGCAAGGGCGCGCTTGCGCCGGGCAACGATGCTGACTTCGCCGTCTATGACTTGGAGGACGTGAGCGAAGTGCGTGCCGAGCGGATGGCGAGCCGCGCTGGTTGGACACCATTCGAGGGCATGCGGGCGATATTCCCCACCGACGTCTTCGTGCGCGGGGAAGCGGTCGTGGCGGAAGGCAAGATCGTGGACGACGCGCCGCGGGGGCGCTTCGTGGTGCCGGCATAGGCTGAAGTGCTTGAGCGGGGTAATTCCGCCCGTGCTCCCGGTGGACCTCTCGCGCATCCCGCAAGAGCCGGGCGTCTATCTCTTCAAGGACAAGCAAGGCACGGTCCTATACGTCGGAAAAGCGGCGGACCTGCGCGCCCGCCTCTCGCAGTACAAACCCGGGCAAGTGGAGCCACGCAAGGAAGGTTTGCTCGAGAAGGCGGCGGACGTGGAGGTCATCCTCACGTCCAGCGAGAAAGAAGCGCTCATCCTCGAATCCTCGCTCATCAAGCGGCACCACCCGCGCTACAACATCCTTCTAACGGATGACAAGCGATATCCTTTCATCCTGCTCTCTGCGCACGAGTTCCCCCGCGCGAGCATCGTGCGCGACACCCGAGCGAGTGGGCAGCTCTTCGGGCCGTTCCCGCACGCGGGCGCGGCGTGGCGCACGCTCAAGACGATGCAGGAGACGTTCCGCATCCGCGACTGCAAGGAACTCATTCCCGGCGGCTGCCTCAACTATCAGATGAAGCTGTGCTGGGGGCCGTGCATCACGGACCTTGCGGACCGACGCCGCAAGACCAGCGACCGCGAGTTGTCCGACGTCGATCCCATCGAAAGATACCAGCAGGCCGCGAAGGAGGCAGAGCTGTTCCTCAAGGGGGACCTCGACATCTTGGGGGATGAGCTCACGCGGCAGATGGGGGATGCCTCCGAGAAGATGCAGTTCGAGCGCGCCGCGCTCCTGCGCGACCGACTCGGGGCGATCACCACCACGCTGACGCACCAGGCCATCTTCGCCGGGGGGCAGGAGGATCGTGACGCGTTCCTCGTGCACCGAGAGGGCCCCGCTTGGGTCGGCGTCGTGGTCCTCCTGCGGCGCGGGGAAGTCGCGGGACAAGAGACGTACTTCTTCCGCAAGGCCGCCAGCGACGAGCCCTCGGACCTGCTCGCCGAGTTCGTGCGCCGCTACTACGAGCACCTTCCCACCGTGCCCCGTGAGATCATAGTCGCCCAGCTTCCAACGGAGCACGGGGCCATCGAGCAATGGCTTTCGGACAAGCGCGGCTCCCCGGTCACCTTTCGCGTTCCCAAGAAGGGTGACCTCAAGCGCGTCCTCGACCACGCGAAGCGAAACGCAGAATTCAGGCTCGGCCAGGAAAGCTTGCGCCGGGGCGAGGCTGAGGCCGACCGCGAGATCAACGCGCTGCGAGACGCGCTCGGTCTCACCGAGGCGCCCCGCCGCATCGAGTGCTTCGATATCTCGCACCTGGGCGGGACAGGTGTCGTCGCGAGCATGAGTGTGCTCGTGGATGGCAAGCCGACGACGTCCGAGTACCGCCGGTTCAAGCTCAGTCAAGACAAGAACGATGACTTCGCGGCCATGGAGGAGGTCGTGACGCGCCGTTACTCGCGCGTCCTGAAGGAGAGCACCAAGCCCCCCGATCTTGTGCTCATCGACGGCGGCCAAGGCCAACTGAAGGCCGCGAAGCGCGCGCTCGACGCGCTGGGGTTGACGGACCTGCCCCTCGCCGCGCTCGCAAAGCGCGAAGAAGAGGTCTGGCTCCCGGGTCACCTTCACCCACTCGCTCTCGGGCGCCGGCACGAGGCGCTCATGCCGCTCATGAGGGTGCGCGACGAGGCGCACCGCTTCGCCGTACAATACCAGCGCTCGCGGCGCAAGAACCAGTTGCGAGAGAGTGCGCTCGATGCCGTCCCTGGCCTCGGCCCGGCCAAGAAGCGCGCGCTGCTCGCGCAGTTTGGGAGCGTGAAGGGGGTGCTCGCAGCGCGGGAGGTGGACCTCGTGCTCGTGCGGGGGATCGGGCCGGAGCTAGCGCGGCGGATCCTTGATGGGCCACGCCCACGGTAGGATGAAAGGCACGTGTCAGCGCCGCAGCGAACTGGTTTCCCGCGGGAAACCGGTTCACAGAGCGCCGACACCTCCGGATCGAGGGCATGCTTGCGGCGCGGGAGGAGGATCTGCGTTTGGTGCGTGGGGTCGGGGCGGGTCGAGGACCGCTCAGGACCCGGTCGCGACACTCCGACCTATTTAAGCCCGTGCTCCCGGTTCACCTTCCATATGACGGCGTGAGCGAGGGATCGGACCATGACGCTGAACACTGACCATCTCCAGCGATGCATCCAGACGCTGGATTCGTCCCTTGTCATGTATCACAAGGCCCAACCCGGCGGTATCGACCAAGAGGTGTTCCGCAACGCCGTCATCAAGGGCTACGAACTCACGCAAGAGACCAGTTTCAAGCTGCTCAAGAAGGCGCTCCGGGATTTCGGCCACGGTGCGAAGAAGTTGGATTCGACCCCAGTGAAGGACATCTTGCGCTTGGCGGCCACCCACGGGTTGATGACTTTGCCGGAGGTCGAGCGCTGGTTCGCCTACCGTGACAACCGAAACAGCACAGCCCACGACTACGGAGAAGCCTTCGCGAACGAGACGCTGGTACTGCTCCCTGGCTTCATTGCGGATGCAAAGACCCTGGAAGGCACGCTGCGCGCCCGCTTCCGCGAGGGAGCGTGACCTTTTCCATGCTCGGCCACGACGCGTTGCGGATGCCAAAGCGCCATGTCGAGATCATCATTTCGTTGCTGCGCCAGCATGTTCCGCGTTCAGAAGTGTGGGCCTATGGCAGTCGCGTGACTGGTGCGGGGCATGAAGCGAGCGACCTTGACCTGGTCGTCCGCAACCCGCAAGACCTGGCGGCAGAGACGTATGGCCTCGTCGAACTCAAAGAGGCTTTCAGCGAAAGCGACCTGCCCATTCGGGTCGATGTCTTGGACTGGGCGCGCATCCCCGCGAGTTTTCGCCGCGAGATCGGGCGCGAGCATTTGGTCGTCCAGCGCGAGTGGTCCGATGACCATGAGCTATCAAAATGACTCTGGAGGGTGAACCCCCAGCGCCCCCCTCTTAGCGGCTCCGCGAGGACTCGAACCTCGACCAGGGGGTTAACAGCCCCCCATCGCTACCTATTAGACTACAGAGCCAGTGAGCCCACGTTCAACGCCACGCGTAATGAACCTTACGACGGCTCTACAATGAAGAACTCGTCTCAAGGACCATCACAGGTCATTGAACCGACATCCATCCGGCTGGAATGCCAATGACCGGAACGCGAAACGCTAAGCGGCACGCCCCACTTTCTCACTCCCCATGACGCTCCTCACGGCCGACGAGGCACCCCGCGCCGCACGCCTCGCGCGGCTCCACCTCAGCGAGGCCGAAGTCGTACGGCTCGCCCCGGCGCTTGAAGCCATCACGCGCGACTTCTCGTCGCTCGCCGAGCGCGCGGGCCAACTCGCCGACCCGCCGGCCGCTGCGCTTGGCGCGACGCGTGCGGACGAGATCGCGCCAGCAGCACCCGAGGTCACCGAGGGCATCCTCCGTGCCGCCGCCCCGCGCGTGGACCCCGCCAGCCGCGCCATCCTCACGACGCCGCGTGGAAGTCCATGACCAGTTCAGCCATCGAAGCCGTCGAACGTGCGCTCGCCCGATTGGGCGACGACAAGTGGAACGCCTTTCTCCACGTGGATGCGCAGCGGGCACGGGAGCGCGCGCGCAACGCGGAAGGCCCCCTCGCGGGGCTCGTGCTCTCGGTCAAGGACAATCTCGCGCTCGCAGGCATGCCAATGACGTGCGGCTCGCTCCATCTGAAGGACTACGTCGCGCCCTACGACGCCACCGTCGTCGAGCGGCTCGAACGCGCCGGAGCGGTCATCCTGGGAAAGACGAACATGGACGAGTTCGCGGCCGGCTCATCGGGCGAGAACTCGGCCTTTGGACCAACGCTGAACCCAGCCGATATCACGCGCGTGCCTGGCGGTTCATCCTCCGGGGCAGGTGCAAGCGTCGCCTCTGGCGTATGCGACGCCGCGCTTGGGAGCGACACCGGCGGAAGCATCCGATGCCCCGCGAGCTTCTGCGGCGTCGCCGCTCTCAAACCAAGTTACGGGCTCGTCTCGCGCTACGGCTTGTCCGACCTTGCCATGAGCCTCGAAAGCCCAGCACCAGCAGCGCGGGACGTGACGACGCTGGCGCGGATCATGGGAGCCATCGCTGGGCCGGACGCACGGGACGCGCGCACGGCGGGCTCAGGTGAGATAGGCACCCTACACAGCCAGATGGCAGGCACGCTCCGCATCGGCGTTCCCGAGGAGGCTTTCACCGGCGTCGCCGATGATGTCTCCCGCCCCGTCCGCTCCGCGCTCGCGAAGCTGGAACGCCACGGCGCCACACTTCTTCCTATCCACCTGCCGACCATACACGACGCGCTGGCCGCGTACTACGTCATCAACTACGCCGAGTTCGCCAGCGCGATGCAGCGCTTCGACGGCACGCGCTACGGCACCACCGCGGCGACCCCGGAGGACGCTCGAGCCACCTTCGGCGACGAAGTGAAACGACGCATCCTGCTTGGGACGTTCGTCACGTCGCGGGAGGAACGCGGGCGCTGGTACGACGCCGCCCTGCGAGTCCAGGCCGCCGTGGCCGCTGACCTTGCGCGAGCGTTCGGTGCTTGTGATATCCTCGCGATGCCCACGATGCCAGTCCGCGCGTTCAAACTTGGGGAGCGCATCGGGGACCCTCGCGCGATGTACGCTGCCGACGTGCTCACGGTGCCAGCGAATCTTGCTGGCGTGCCCGCAGGCAGCGTGCCGCTCAATGTCAGCGGGCTCCCAGTCGGGCTGCAACTTCTTGGCCCGCATGGCGCCGACGCACGCGTGCTATCAGTCATGAAGCTCGTGGAGGACCTCGCCTGAGCGGCCTGGGCACGCGAACCGGGCACAGCGTCCGCATCGGACTTGAGGTCCACGTCTATCTGTTGACGAAGTCCAAGCTCTTCTGCGCGTGCAGCGCGGACGCGCAGGCCGCGCCACGAGCGAATACGCAGGTGTGTCCCACTTGCACGGGCCAGCCTGGCTCGAAGCCAATGGCACCCAACCGCGTCGCCATGGAGCACGCCATCGAGGTCGCGCGCGCGCTGGGTTGCTCGCTGCGTCCCAGCGTACGCTTCCTGAGAAAGCACTACTTCTACCCTGACCTGCCAACGAACTACCAGCGCACGAGCGAGCCCGTCGGCGAGGGCGGAGTCCTCGATGGTGTCCGCATCCGCGAGCTGCACGTGGAAGAGGACCCTGGCGCGTTCGACCTCGCTACAGGCCGCATCGATTACGATCGCAGCGGCTCCCCGCTCCTAGAGATCGTGACGGATCCGGACTTTGTGTCGCCCGCGCACGCGCGCAGCTTCCTTCACGAGTTGCGCCTCGTGCTCAACCACCTCGGCGCGGTGCGCGACGAGGCAGGGCTCAAGGCCGACTGCAACGTGTCCGTGCACGGCGGCGAGCGCGCCGAGGTGAAGAACGTGAATTCCATCCGGAACGTGGAGCGCGCGCTGTCTTTCGAGGCGGAGCGCCAGCTTGAAGCGCACGCGCGTGGCGAGACTCTCGTGCGCGAGACCCGTCACTTCGACGAGGACTCTGGTCGCACGACGCGCTTGCGGTCCAAAGAATCAGAAGCGGACTACCGGTACATACTGGACCCTGACTTGTCAGGCGTCGATATCGCCGCGCTCGCCGCCGATCTCCCCGCGCGCGAGGCGCCACTCGCGAGGCGCGCCCGCATCGCTTCGCTCGCACAAGCGCCCATCGAAGAGGCCTCCGCGCTGCTAGAGGAGCGCGCGCTCACGGACGCGTTCGAAACTGCTGGCGCACGCGTGGGCTGGCGGCTGGCGTACGATTGGTTCCTGCGCGACCTGCGCGCGGACCTCGCGTTCAAGCCGATGACGTTCGCCGCGTCGGGGCTCTCCGCTAATGATATCACCGCTTTGCTCGAAGCCGTGAAGGAGAAGCGCATCACGCCCAAGGTCGCGACGCGTCTCCAGCGCGAGGCGCTCGCAAGCAGGGGTGGGCTCGCGGCGGCGCTGCGCACCGAGTTGGGCGAGAGCGTGGGCGACGTGCTTGGCGCCGCGCGCGCGGCCGTAGATGCGAACCCGCGCGCGGTCGCGGACTACCGCGCGGGCAAGGTTGCCGCCGTCAATTTTCTGGTGGGCATGGTCATGAAGCATCTCAAGGGGCGCGCGGAGGCGAACGCCGTGCGCGAGGCTGTGGTGCAGGCGCTCGAAGGAAGCTGGGGGACTGACCGATAACGTCGTCCAGCCGCGCCGCAGCGTGCGGCGGCGGGAAACGGGGGGCACGGTGCCGCCGCAGAGCGGCGTCTTCCTTATCGGTCAAGTCCGGTGAGCGCTCACCTGCAGCTTGCCCCTCAGCGCCAGGCGCTCGTGAGGGTGTCGCTTCGGTCCCCGATGATGATGCTGGCGCGGTACCCTGGGTTCGTGACGGGCTCGCCGGTGGCGTCCACGAGTTCGAACCAGTCTGCGAGGCGCGCGGCTTGCGTGATGCCGTGCGTGTCCTGCCACTGAAGCGTGACGATGAGGATGTGGGTGCCGTAGAAGCCGCCCAGGGGAACGGGCGTTTGGAAGGTGAACTTGCCCGCGCGCGTGGATGGAGTGGTCGTCGTGATGACGTCCGCGTCACTGTGTGCTTCGACCGCGCCGTCATCGTGACCCACGATGGCCGCGTTCGCGGGGCCCCAGCGACCTGATGCAAGGACGAGTGCGACGTGCGTGGGTTCAATGAGTGAGTCGCCGTGCACTGCGTTTCCAGTGCTATCAAGCACCCTCAAGTATTGCGCGGCGCCGCGGGCATTGTACGCTTCCAAGATGCCAGCTTCGCCAATGCTCAGCAGTGGAGGCTCGTCCGGGGTGGTCTGGCCTTCAGGGATCGGGCAGATGGGAGGCTGGCCCCAGTCCGTAAGGAGGCACGCGTGCTGGGGCGATGCTCGGTTGGGGGTGGTGTCCCATCCCTTGGGGCCTGAGCGCATTGGGGGAGGCGGGACCCAAGTTGACGTGCCATTTTTGCCATCATAAATGACGAGCCCGTAATCATCCTTGCTCAGCACGAGCTCAGGGTACCCATCACCATTCGCGTCACCCGACACGGCTGCCATGATGATTGGCCCAACGCTAACGCCTGCGGACCATTGCAGCGAGGTGGCGTCGAGCGTTCGCATCTCGGCCTTGCTGGCAGCCCTGATGATGTTCTGTGTCTGTTCAGCATCCTGGATGCGCGCGTAAGCGAACCAGTCGCCATCGACTTGCGCTTGGAGTTGGAGTGACCCGTCGAAGCGCTCGATGGCGTGCGTCAAGCGGTTCGCGTAGATGCTTCCGTCGAGCCCAAACTCGATTTGGGTAAAGGACGAGTTCGTCACCGAATTGATGGTGAGGCCACTGGAAGGCACGAGTGTAGCGAGCTTGCCATCAAGCGTCGCGACTGCGATCTGGCCCGATGAGGTCCGTGTCGCGATGCTCGTGACGTTCCGCGAAGCGCCGGGCAGTAGTTGGCCCTCGCAGGCAAGCGCGGCCACGCACTGCTCCCACTCCAAGTCACCCGTCGCGGCAGTCAGCCTGTAGAGGTATCCCGCCTCGTCCCCCACCAGGATGGCACGATCAGCTGGCCCGTCGTCCCAGTACGCAAGCGCCGTGGGGGCAGCGTGCAGGAGGAGGCTCCACGTGGGGATCCCGCCTGGCGCGAGGCGGTACAATTTGGTGTCCGCCGTGCCCACGAACAAGTCGGGTGCGCCAGCGCCCGCCACGTCATAGAGTGCCATCGTGGTCACTGGCGGCCGCGGCAGCGCGAGCGTGCTCATCGACCACGACGCCGTTGGTTTGCACCCAAAGTGGGGCGGCGCATACAGGTCGAGTGTGAGGCTCGCGTCGCTCACGCCAAGCTCGCCCAACTCGTTCACGATGCTCTCCACGTCCGCATCCGCCTGCAAGACCCCGCCAACTGGCACCATGCGCTTGTTGACCTCGAAGCTGCTGTTTTGCAACGCGTTGTCGATGTTGAGCAGGTCTGCTCCCACGCCAATGTCGTACGACCCCGTCGTGAAGAGGTACGCAGTCCGCGTTCCGACCCTCGCTTGCAGCGTTGTCGGCGGCGTCGCGTTGTACGCGCCACCAGGCACTCGCACCTCAATGATGCCGGGGCTCTTGCCCCAATGCGAACCGTTCGCTTGATAGCCATTCGCGAGCGTCACGTTCACCATCGGCCCCATCCCAACGTTGCTCTCCACGCTCGTGGACTGGTCCCGGAGTGACGTGGCGCGCGCCCACACGCCCCACCACTGGGCGCTGGAAGCGGGGACGGTGACTGGCGTCGTGGCCGTCCACCGCACATGACGCGAGTCAACCAAGCTCCACGAGCCGGACGCGTTGTGCCCATCCGCGCTCTCGAACGTGCCAGTCATGTTGAACAATTCGGGCCCACGCCCATGGTTCATCCAGATGTCGTAGCCGCCGGGGACCTCGAGGTCCACGCTCGTCACGGTCGTTTCGTCCCCACCATTCGCGAGGACCGCACCAAAGAAGACGGTCTCGCCTGAGCGCAGCGCGTAGGGCGTCGTGGGGTACACGCTGCGCGGGAGGTCATGCGAAAGCGGGACCGCATCATACCGAATGACGAGTGATGATTCGCTGAAACTGCCGTTGAACGCGCGCGCACGCAGCACGTCGAACGGGTGATCCGGGCTATCGGGAGGACGGAACGAGAGAGTGAGGGTGCTCGAATTCAGGATGGGAGCTGACGCGGTGAAAATGAGCTTGGTTCCGGACTCGCCGACAACTGCTGGCTCAGCCACCCAAGGTAGGTTGTCTTGTGGCTCGTTCTCCCAGCCGGCAGGCAAGTCGATCTGGACTGACGCGTGCACCGGGATCCTGGCCGTGCCCACTGATTCATCCTCAGTGCCCTCACCAACCGCACGCATCATGAGCTTGAAGAGAATCGGGAGTGTCTTGTTGTCGGGCGGTAGGATCGTTGTCTGGGTCACATCGAGTCCCTGCGCGAGCATTGGCACTCCAGCTTGGTTCGCCCACGTGAGTGACCCAACGCCGCCTCGTCCCAGGTAGCCCCCGCTTGAGTTGCTCAGGAGCGCGATGGCTGACCACGTCGTGTGGTTCTGCTCGCCAAGCAAGCCCGCCGTCTTGATGGTGGTCTTGAGGGCGTCGCCTTGGAGGCGTTGGAGTTCGGCGCGCCGGATGGCGGGCGCGTAAAAGTCCAACGGTTCAGCGCCCGAGACGGGCTTCACGGGCAAGACTTTGACCCCCGTGAAGTCGGGCATGTAAAGGATATCGCTGGATTCGCCGATGAGGGCCCCGTTGCCGTGCAGCAAGTAGAGCGCGCGGAGGTTGTCGAGGTACATCGCAGTGTCGATGCCGGGCCCGAAGTATTGGTCCACGCGTTCCTTCCACAATGAATCGTCCCCGTTCATGCCCTCGATGGCGAGTTGGTCCAGGACCGTTTTTCCGTTGCATGCTCCCGTGGATGGCATGGCGTCCGCGACCCTGATGAAGTCGTCGCCCCTCAGTTTGAGCAAGTGCGCGTTGGCGTCAATGGAACTTCCTGGTGATTCGAACGTGCTCACGAACGCGACGGCGCTCAGCATGATCGATGCGACAATGACGGCCTCTAGAACGTGAGTGCTCACGCGATATCAGCGCGTGGGGTTTGGCGTAAGAGTGCTTCAAGAAAGCGAGATCGGGGACACAGCCAATCGGGCAAAGCCCGATAGGGGAATCATGGGCCTGGTGGAGGGAAGACCGCGTTTGGAGTCGCCAATATCCCCGCGAGGCCACCCTGATTGTCTAGTCCTCGCCCGTTCGATGGCATGAAGATGCCGGGTTCTCCCAACTGCCAATAACAATCATTGCACCCATGGGCGTAGTTGAGGGCGTGTTCTTGTTCGTAGTAGTCTGTGGCATTTCCCTCATCGACAAACCACCCGTACCCACCACTCTCCGACCAGCCATACGCCCGGGCGGCGCTGCCAGCCCAGACTAGGTACTTGTCCGTGCCGGCCCGGTCCCACAAGAGCCCCAACGCGCCATCGATCTCCGCCATCCCACCTGCATACCCCCCAATTGTGTACTGGTCGTTCCCCGCGTCGTTGCGGAGGACGCCCCAGCCCTCATAGGCGCCGCCCATGGAGTACGTTTGGCCAACGAAGAAGCTATCGTTGCCAGCATAGTCACGCAGCAATCCGACGCCCAAATCGGCGCCTCCCGCGCAATGGACACCGCTGCAGTAATAGTAGTCGTCACCAGTCAGGTCTAGAAGGACGCCGACGCCGAAGACGCCTCCGCCTTGTGCTCCAGTGTAATTGTTTCGGTAGTAGTCGTTCCCGTTGAGGTCCACGCTGAGAGCAACCGGGAAGCGCGGCGTGGGCGGGTTGATGCCAGGTACGGCGCTGCCGCCTCCAGCGTTGTTCCAGTACACGTCATTACCGTTGGGATCGATCTGGACGAGCCGGTTGAGGCGTTCCACGTCCGTACCTGGACTCCCGAGTCGAAGCACGCCAACTGGGTCCGCGACGGCAACGGGTGGCCACGCGCCGTTTCTTGCGGCGGCTTGGAGTTGGGGCAGCACGATGTTCTCGAGCGTGTCCATCAGAATGATGGTGCCCTCGATCATTGCTTTCTTGTCCACGTTCGCGGCGAGCGCGGCCTCGCGCGCGCTGCGCGGTTCGCTTGGCGCGCGCGCATCCATGAGCGCGGCGAGTTCGCGTTGCTCATCCAGCGTGAGCTTGGCGAAGGCCGCGTCGCGCGCGTCCCACGCGTCACTCACCGCGACGAGCAGAAGAAGCGTGGGGCCGGCCACGCGGGGATCCAACGACGCGAACGCAGCGACGTCAGCCGCGCCAAGAGGCTGAGCGCCCATGCGAAGCGCAAGGCCCTGCAACTCGCCAACGAGGGTCAAGCCTGGCGGGACGCGAGTTGGCGTGCTTGCGCTCAAACGATAACCAGTGTGCGAAGCGAGGAGGCGAAGGAGGTCACCATCACTCAAGTCCGATGGCAATGCGCTCGCTTGCACGGGCGGGGCACGCCACAGGCTGCCCACGCTGGGCACGAGCAGGAGCACGACAAGCACGACAACGGGGACTCTCAAGCCTCACTCGCCTCGCTGCGCCAGTTCCCCGGAAGGCGCTTAAGGGCATCGGAGGGAAACGAGGGGACAAATCGTGATGCGCCCCGCAGGGCGCTCATGCGTCCAACGGCTGGCCCAACTTGTGTCCGCGGCGCACTCGCCACGTTGCGAAAGTCGAGGGCTTGAGTCCGACCAGTCGGGCGGCTTCCGCATCTGAGGAAGCGCGGGCGAGGGTGCCCTCGCGGCGACGTTCCTCGGGCGCTGACACCCATTGGCCCCCGCTTGGTCGCGCGGGTGGGAGGCAACGCCTCGAGCGCCAAACGGCGAAGCCCGCGCGTGTGATGCCCAACGCAGTGGCGGCTTGCCCGTCGGTTGCGAATGCGTGGTACGCCGCCGTGTATCGTTCCTCGCGATCAGCGTGCATTACCTTGGCGTGCATCTCGCGCTTGGGGGCAAGGCCGTGCCGGTTGCGCCATCCCGCGAAGCCGCCCCTCGTCATGGATAGTTTGGCGGCTGCCTCGGCATCCGAACCCGTTTCGTGATAGGCCTGAAGACGCAGCAGGCCTTCCGGGCCGCGGATGGCAAGCATCGCACGGCGACGTGCCTTGAATGGGAGGCCACGGCGTTTCTCCCAGTCCCGGATCGTATTGAAGTGCAGTCCCAACTCGCGGGCGGCCTCGAAAGTCGTGTGTTCGGCGTACGCTTTGTAACGCCGTTGCTCTTCTTGCTCGTCGAGGCGGCGGGGCCTGTAGCCGCGCGCGGGCAATCCTGCCGTGGAGCGCCACGCCTTGTAAGCCCCGAGTTCCATTCCCAGCAAGCGTGCAGCTTCGGGGTCTGATACTGCGACCGCATAAGTTGCTCGCCGACGCTTCTCCTCCGCGGGTGGCACCGACACGCCTCTGGGCCGTTTCGAGGCGAGGCCCGCGTGGGTCCGCCAGCTGTAGAAAGATGAAGTGCTGATGCCGAGGAGGTTGGCCGCGGCGGCGTCGTGCGGCGTTTCTTCGTACGCAGCGCAGTAGCGCTTATCGTCCGGTCGGACCCAATGGCCGCGGGGTGCCTTCGGTGGCAGGCCGGCCTTCCAGCGCCACGACTGGAACGTAGCCCGGGGCAAGTCGAGCGCGTGCGCCGCCGCGCCATCCGTCCCATGCTGCTCGTATGCGCGCACGCGTCGAGCATGCTCCGCAGGATCCACGACGGCGAGCACATGGGTGGACCCTTGTGAGTTTCGGTTTCGGCCTTCGGCCGTCGAACAGGCCGGAGTTCTTCAGCCGTCCTCGTGCGACTTGCCAGGCGCGAGCCATGGCGTGAGGCCGTGACCGTCGGTGGGGTTGCCGCGTGGCGCGGGCGATGCCTACGGCTAGCTGTGGAGTGAGTGCGCCAGTCGGGGGTGGTGCATACGGTCAGTGGTCCCTACCGGACCAGGCTTGCGGCCCGGCCCGATGATTGGTAAGGCGAGGACCTACCGGCAGGTCAGTCTCCTCATCCCGGCGCAAACGGTGACTGCACGCTCTCCCACTTCAAGGCGTCGCACCCGAAACAATGGTGACAGACCTGGGGCTACCAACTTTCGGCGACCCTCCCCATTCCTTCATGACAAGGAGGTGCCTCCTCACCTAACCAGGCCCCCCGGCGTTCACCACGGGCCTCCGCATGCAGTCGCAAACGGAGACTTTTGGTGTTGCTGGCGGCCCCCTGGAGGGTAACCGATGCAACAGACTGAGAACCTCGCGCCCCACGTCAACGAGATCGCCCGGGCGCTCCAGAACAAGCTTGAAGCCGGCGCCATCGAGGATGAGCTCCGACGCTACCTCGACTACGGCGTTCCGCTCGCCCAAGCCAAGCGTGACATCGTGCGCATGCACGGCGGGACGCTGCAAGTGGGCGCAAAGAAGGTCAGCGACCTCCAGCCGGAGGACCGCGGCGTGGACGTCACCGCCAAGATCCTCACCGTGAACCCCAAGACGATCACGGTCAAGGGCGCGCCCAAGGAGATCACGTATGGCTATCTCGCGGACGAGACTGGCAAGGCTCCCTACACCGCGTGGAAGGACCTCCAGCTCGAGCGCGGCGCCGTGTACAAGATACGGAACGCGTACGTCAAGAAGGGCTTCCGCGAGGGCGTGGACGTCCAGCTTGGTGACTACACCACGGCCGAGCGCAGCGACGTGCAGCTCGACGTGAAGGACGACTACGTGGGCGCCTCAACCTCACCCTCGGGAGACTACGCGGGCAGCCGCATAGCGACCGAGAAGAAGGTCAGGGACCTCAACGAGAACGACCGCAGCGTGTCCGTGATAGCGCGCGTGCTCGAGATCCGCGAGAAGACCATCTCCACGGCCAACGGCCAGAAGACCATCGTCGAGGGCGTTATCGCGGACGAGACGGGCCGTGTGCCCTTCAGCGCTTGGGAGCCCGAGAAGCTGCCCGCCGAGTTCAAGGAGAACGCGGTCGCGCACATCCGCAGCGCGTACGTGAAGACGTTCCGCAACGTGCCGCAGATCAACATCGGCCAGTACGCCACGATCGAGATGCTCTCCAGCGTCGCACTCCCCAGCGCGGAGGCGCTCAGCGCCCCCACGAAGCGCACGCTCGACGAGCTCGAGCGCTCCGGCGGCGGTCAAGGGATCGTGGTCGAGGGCATCGTGCTCGAGGTCAAGAAGGGCTCTGGCCTCATCTTCCGCTGCAACATCGACGGCTGCAACCGCGTGCTGCAGAACCGCCAGTGCGCGCTGCATCCCCAGAAGCAGGAAGGCATCCCGGACCTGCGCGTGAAGGCCGTCGTTGACGACGGCCTGGGCGCGGCCACGTTCTTCGCGAACCGCGAGGCAACCGAGCGCCTCATAGGCAAGACGCTGGCGGAGTGCCAGCAACAAGCGGGCAAAGCGATGACCGTGGACGTCATCCAGGATGACATCGACCGCGTCCTTACGGCCAAACGCGTGCTCGTGAGCGGGAACGCGCTTTGCGGCGAGTTCGGCATGCAGATCATCGCAAGCGGCATCGAGTTCGTGCAAGCGCGCGACGTTACCGCAGACGCGGAGCGCCTCCTTGGCGAGCTGGCTGCCTTCCTTCCGGAGGTGAGCCAGTGAGCGCCCCCCTTGCTGCCGAGGACAACGCGGGCGACGCGCGCCCACAGCGTGAGGTCGCCCAGCGCATCTTCGCGGGCGAGTTCGCCGAAGCGAAGCACTCCTTCAAGGAGACCGGTGAGCGCAGCCCCAGCTTCGTGGTGAGTCCGTTTGGCGCGAAGGTCAACCGCCTCTTCGCCGTGGGCGTCCTCACGAACGTGGAAAGCATCGGCCAGACGCCTGGCAATTACCGCGCGCAGGTCGTGGATCCCACGGGCACGTTCTACTTGCTCTCAGGCCAGTACGAGCCCGAGGCCACGGCGTGCCTTGCGGACATCCGCCCGCCCGAGCTCGTCGCGATCGTGGGCAAGAGCCGTGTGCGCGAGACGCCCGAGGGCGCGACGTACGTGAACGTGCGCCCCGAGCGCATCCACGTCGTCACGAAAGCCGACCGTGACGAGTGGGTCGCGGAGACGGCGCGTCACTCCATCATGCGCCTCGAAGCGATGCGCGAAGCCATGAAGATGGAGCCGCCAACGGTCAAAGCGATCGAGGACATCGGGTATCCCAAGGACATCGCAGAAGGAGTGGTGCGGGCGTTCGAGCACTACGGAAAGGTGGACCTCGCGAAGCAGGCGACTCTCATCCGCGACGCGCTGGAGAGCCTCCTGCCTGGCAGCGCGTCCAAGTACGTGATGGAGACGCCAAGCTTCGCGCCTGCCACCAACGTCGCTCCCGCGCCGTCAAGCGCTACGTCCCCGCTCGTGACGCCACCAAAGACGTCCACCCCGGCGAAGCCGGCTGACAACCCAGACGAAACCACGATCCTCGCGTTCTGCGGGTCGCTCGACGATGGCAAAGGTGCGCCGTGGGAGGACATCGTGGCGGACGCAGCCAAGAAGGGTATCAAGGAAGAGCAGGTCGAAGAGTGCCTCAACGCACTCATGGACAAGGGGCTCATCTACGAGCCCGTGCTGGGTCGCTTGAAGAAGACGTGAATTGGGGCCCGCGGAGTTGCACCCCGACGACTACTCTGGGGGGTAAACCCCCCAGGCCCCCCCTTTTGGCGCTCAGCAATCGAGATTTCAAATCACTTTCCGCGTTGCAGACGCGGCGTCCGTACTCAATTCTTCATCATCGCGCCAGGCGCGAGTGTGCCTCGCGCCAAACACGGCAGGACGCCTCCGCATCTTGAGTTTGTGCCCGATCAGTTCTCTTCCGCGCTCACGTACTCGATCGTCACGCGTCGGCGCTTTGGCTTCAGCATGTACCACGCGCGCACGATGAGCATCACGAGGATGAACACCCCGAGCAAGATGACGAAGTAACTCGCGGGGTTCTCCACGAACCACACGTCGATCGCGCCGAAGGCGCGAGCCGTGTGGAATTGTTGGCCCAGCTTCGCGACGTCCAGTGTGTCGGCTGCGTTGGGCACGAGGAGCGTGAAGGACTTCTCGACGGGGGGCCCCTCGCGGTACGTGGCGCGGAGCGTGACCGTGTGGCGCCCGGGTCCCGCGCCGGCAGGATCCAGGGCGAACCGGAAGTGGTCCAATGTCGGTACTGCCGCGGGCACGCCGTCATCCACGCGGTACGTGAACGTGGCCGGGTCCGCGAACCCTCGCGAACCCAATAGGTCACCTTCCACGACGATGGGCTGCAGCCACGGCATGCCACTCTTGGGATTCGTGACGACGAGCGTGGGACGCTTGGCGAAGGCGAACGGGGACACGTCGATCACGAGGAGGTTCGTGCCGTTCTTCGTGAGGACTGGCGCGTACACGGTGCGGCCAGTCACGTAAGGCTCGCTTGATAGCATGAGGCTCCCACTCACGTGCGTCGTGTCGCCGGTCGTCACGTTCTCAGCCACGATCTGGCGGTACACGCGCTCGCGGATCGCGTTTATGAGGTGGTCGCCCACGATCGGCGTGGGCGTCGTGTCTTGGAACTTGAGTGGCGTGTGCACGATGCGGTCGTTCGCCACTTCGTACTTGTCGAGGCCCCACGCGGTGAGGTACTGGGTGAGGAAGAAGACGTCCTCGCCATTGGTGAACGGAGCGCCGTTGATCGCGATGTCGCTGGTGATCTGCCGCGTCTCGTTCGTGTCGAGGTCCACGGCCATGACGTCCCACACGTTGAACCGATACGTCCGGAAGTACACGGTGTGTCCCAGGACGAGTGGGTCGCTCTCCTTGTCGGGACCCGTGAATACTGGGAACTGCGTCTGGTTGCTGAGGTTGTGCGCCCAGATGTCCCCGTCGCTGGCCCACGTGATGATATCGCCGTCGATGCTAGGCTGGCGGTGGTTTCCAGGCCCGTCGGAAATGCGCCGGACCTCGCCCGTCTGAAGGAAGTACGCGTAGACGTCCGAGTGGGTATTGTTGCGGTAGTCTTCCCACACGATGACGTCGTGTGAGATGTCGGCGTTCCGTTGGAGCGGGGTGTCGCTCGTGATGTATTGGCCCGTGCCGGCAGGGATGTTGTAGGCGTACACGTCGCCCTTTCGTGCGTCGTCCCACACGATCCAGTCGCCCCACCCCTTGAGGTCTATTGGGTACTGGTTGCCAAGCGGCGTGGCGCTGGCTTGCCCATAGACCCAGACGCCTTCGAAGAAATTGATGTAGGGCGCTCGGCCGGGGCCAGTGTAACCAGAGACTGGCGGTGCGAGGTCGTTGCCTGCCTGCGCAGCGTCGCTCATCGAGACCGACCCGTCAGGCGCCATGGAGTGGCCACTAACGAGTGTCGCCACCGCTGGCACTGCCAGGAAGGCGGCCAGAATGAGCGCGACGGTGCGGGGGCTCATGCGTCAAGCTGCAAGGCTGGGCCTTCGCGTTATAAGCTTTGTTGGCTAGCCTTGGACCCCATCGGTTTCCTTATGAGCGACCGCTGGGATGCGCCGCCATCATGCCCGTCGGAGCGCGTGCGACCGCCCCCGGGAAGGTCATTCTTTTTGGCGAGCATTCGGTCGTGTATGGCGAGCCAGCGGTAGCCGTCGCTATCCACCTTCGTACCGAGGTCACCATCCGGGAATCCGGCGACCAGCACCGCGTGAATGGCCAACCCCTCAGCGCGTACCATCACACTTACATCCGCGAGGCCATCGAGGCGCTTTGGAAGGGCGGCCCACCGCTGGACGTCCAGACGGACTCACGAGTACCAAGCGCGTCCGGCTTGGGCTCCAGCGCGGCGCTTTCTGTCGCCACAGTGGGTGCTCTCCTCCAACTCAAGGGCGAGTTCTCCCCCGAGGCTTGCGCGCGCGCCGCGTACGCGGCGGAAGCTGGCGCGCAGAAGGGTCGCGCAAGCCCCACTGACACTTCGACCGTCACGCACGGCCAAGCCGTGCTGGTGGATCGTGAGGCGCGCGCGAACCTACTCTGGGAGATATCACGTGGTGAGCGCCGCTGGTTCCTCCACCATCTCGACGTGCCCACGCTCACGCTCGTCGTCGGCTACACGGGCATCCGTGGCCGCACGTCCGACGAGGTCGCGAAGGTCGCGAGGTTCGTGAAGCGCACTGGCTTCGCACGCGAGATCATCCGCGACCTCGGCAACACCACGCGTGCGGCCGTGAAGCTCCTCGATAGCAAGGACAAGCCGGCCTTGGGCGCGCGCATGGACGAAGCGCACAACCTGCTCCGCATCCTTGGCGTGTCGCACCCGCGTCTGGACGAGTTGTGCGACGCCGCACGGCAGCACGCGTTTGGCGCCAAATTGACTGGCTCCGGCGGGGGTGGCAGCATGATCGCGCTCACGGATGAGCCTGACAAATGCGCCAAGGCCATCGAGAAGCGGGGCGGTCACGCGAACGTCGTACAGCTCAACGCCGCGGGGGTGCAGCCATCCTCGTTGTGAAGCTGGGCGGCTCCGTCGTCACTGACAAGTCCAGCTACCGCACGCCACGGCTAGATAGCATGGCGCGTCTCGCAAGCGAGTTGGCCCACGCTCCCCAACCACTGGCCATTGTCCACGGTGCCGGCTCCTACGGCCACGTCATCGCGAAGGAGCACGAGCTATCCGGAGGCGACGACGGGAGCGCGGAGCGCCGCCTGGCCTTCGCGCAGGTCCACGCGGACGTACGCGAGCTCACGGGCCTCCTCCTCGCGGCGCTGCGCGATGCCGGCGTGCCATCCGTCTCGCACTCGACCTACGACCTCGCGCGGCTCGATGGTGGCAAGCTCCTCTCGTTCCACGCGCCCGCCATCGCGGAGACGCTGCGCGCGGGCTTCGTGCCCGTGCTGTCTGGTGATGGTGTGCTCGACGCGAGCCGTGGCTTTGGCGTCCTCTCGGGGGACGTACTGATGGTGGAACTCGCCAAGGCTTTCCGGCCAGAACGCGCCGTCTTCGCGACGGACGTGGACGGCATCTTCGACCGCTCCCCCAACGTGGCAGGGGCGCGCTTGCTGACCCGCATCGATGCGGCGACCGAGGTCGCCGCGGGGGACGCCCCACTGCGGCCGGACGTGACCGGCTCGATGCACGGGAAGCTCGCGCGTGCCAGAGAAGTGGCCAAGTGGGGCACGCCCGTCACCATCGTGAACGGGCTCGCGCCCGGCCGCGTGGCGGACGCACTATCAGGAAGAGACGTGATCGGAACGGTGGTCGCTTGACCAACAAGAAGCCGGACGAAGCTGCACAGACGCGCTCGCGCAAGCAGGACCACGTGGACATCATCCTGAAGGAGGACGTGCGCGCCCGCGTCAATGCGTGGGACGATATCAGCCTCGTGCACGAGGCGTTGCCTGACGTGGACCTCTCCCGCGTGGACCTCAAGACCCGTTTCCTGGGCGCCGCGCTTGGCGCGCCGTTCATGATCGCGAGCATGACTGGTGGCTACCCAGATGCTGAGCGGATCAACGGGAACCTCGCAGCCGCGGCCGCTGCGCACCAGCTCGCCATGGGAGTGGGCTCGCAACGCGCCGCGCTGCTGTCCACTGCGAGCAAGCGCACGTTCACCGTGGTGCGCGACCACGACGTGCCGTTCCTTGCGGCCAACATCGGCGGCCCGCAGCTCGTCGCGCAAGGCGCCAAGAAGCCGATCACGCGCAGTGACATCGACACGCTCGTGAAGATGCTCGAAGCGGACGCGCTCATCATCCACCTCAACGTGCTGCAAGAAGCCGTGCAGCCCGAAGGCGATCTCCAATGCGTTGGGCTTGCGGCGGCGATCAAGGACCTCGCGCACGACCTGGGGGTGCCTGTCATCGCCAAGGAGACGGGCGCAGGCATGACGCACGCGACGGCCAATCGCCTCAAGGACGCGGGCGTGAAGGCGCTCGACGTTGGCGGGCTCTCTGGCACCACGTTCGCCGCGGTCGAAGCGTTCCGTGCCCACGCCGAGGGTGCTGCGGACCGCGAGCGCGTCGGAGCGCTCTTCCGAGATTGGGGCGTGCCCACGCCCGTGTCGCTGCGCGAGGCCCAAGTAGGCCTACCAGTCGTTGCGACCGGTGGGCTCCGAAGCGGTCTCGACGCCGCGCGGGCGCTCGCGCTGGGAGCGACCCTCGCGGGCTACGCGAGCGCGATGCTCCACGCCGCCAACGAGTCGGAGCAGGCTGCCATCGCGTTGGGCGCGCAATTGGAGCTGGAGCTGCGCACTGCGTGCTTCCTCACGGACTGTGCCAGCGCGCGCGACTTGGCCATGCATCCCGTCGTCGTGGGTGGTGTGAGCGCTGAGTGGCTCCGCGCGCTCGGCCATGACGTGGCCGCGCTCGCCCAGCGCTGGTGACCGCAGAGCTTTAAATACGGGTTCCTTCATTGGCGTGCCTTGCCCCGGCCTCAGGTCAGGGTATCCCATCACTGAGGGCCCCCGTATGGGAATCCCCCTCGGCAGGAGTCCAAGAGAACCATGGTCGATTTCAAGGTCGTCGTGTCTGACCCCAAGGACGGAAAGAGCTACCAACTTGCCGTGACGGGCCAGCACGCCAACGTGCTTGTGCGAAAGAGGATCGGAGACGAGGTGGACGGCATGTTCCTGGGCCTCCCAGGCTACAAGGTCGTCATCACGGGCGGGTCAGACAAGGACGGCTTCCCAATGCGCCCGGAGATCCATGCGGCCAACCGCAAGAAGCTCCTCGTCAGCGAGTCCGTCGGATATTCCCCCAAGGATTATCCTGGCAAGCGCGAGAAGGTGTCGCTGCGCGGCGGCGAGATCGGCCCTGACATCGCCCAGATCAACACGAAAGTCCTCACGCACGGCCCCAAGCCGATCGCTGAGCTCGCGCCCCCGGCCCCCGCCAAGAAGTAAGTCCACTGGTGAAGAATGAAGGTCCCCAAGCAGCCCGAGGTCAACATCGGAACGATCGGCCACGTCGACCACGGCAAGACGACGTTGACGCAGGCCCTTTCGGGTGAGTGGACTGACCGCCACTCCGAGGAGATCAAGCGCGGCATCTCCATCAAGTTGGGGTATGCCGACGCCGCCTTCTACAAGTACCCCGGCAAGACCGGGGCAGAAGCGTACGGCATCACGGACAAGGCGCAAGATGGCACCGCTGGCGAGCTGCTCCGTACGGTGTCATTCGTGGACAGTCCCGGCCACGAGACGCTGATGGCCACCATGCTCTCTGGCGCAGCCGTGATGGACGGCGCCCTGTTGCTCGTGGCCGCGAACGAAACATGCCCGCAGCCCCAGACGAAAGAGCACTTGATGGCGCTGGACCTCATCGGCATCAAGAACCTCATCATCGTCCAGAACAAGATCGACCTCGTCACGGAGGAGCGCGCCCGCGCGAACTTCGACGAGATCAAAGCGTTCGTGAAGGGCACGGTCGCCGAGAAGAGCCCCATCGTGCCTGTCTCGGCCCAGCAGAACATCAATATCGACGCGCTGATCCAGACGATCGAGGCCGTCATCCCGACGCCCAAGCGCGACCCCAAGAAGCCGACGCGGCTGAACATCGCGCGCAGCTTCGACATCAACAGGCCAGGGACGCGCCCTGCCGACATCAAGGGGGGCGTCATCGGCGGTACCCTCTCGCAAGGCCAGCTCAAGGTGGGAGATGAGATCGAGATCACCCCAGGCCGCAAGATCGAGGAGCACGGCAGGACCCGATGGGAGCCGATCTTCACGAACACCACCAGCATCATAGCTGGTGGCAAGTCGTACAAGACGGCCAATCCGGGCGGATTGCTTGGCGTCTCCACGAACCTGGACCCGTCGCTCACGAAGGCCGATAACCTCGTGGGCAAGATCGCAGGGAAGCCCGGCACGCTACCCCCGGTCCTGCACAGCTTCACCATGAACATCAAGCTGCTCGAACGCGTCGTCGGCAGCGCTGAGGACCTCAAGGTCGAACCAGTGAAGACGCGCGAGCCCCTCATGCTCAACATCGACACCGCGACCACGGTCGGCGTCGTGACGTCCGGCCGCGCGGACAGCTGCGAGGTCGGCCTCAAACTGCCCGTCTGCGCAGAGACCGGCCAACGCGTCGCCATCTCGCGCCGCATCGGAGCGCGATGGCGCCTCATCGGCTACGGTGTGATATCGTAGAGGAAAGACATGCCAAACCACGCGCGCGAGCCCGCGAAGAAGCCCTCGAAGCCCACCAAAGGCAAGGGCACCACTGCGGCCGCACCGCCCAAGAAGAAGGCGCCCGCACCGCCCAAACCGCACATCTCGCCGCCACCCAAGGAAGCAGTCGAGGACCCATTGTTCGTGCGAATGGCCTCGCCCGCAGACCGCAAGGCCGCGCTCGAAGCCGTACTGCACGAGGAAGGCGTTCCGAAGACCGTGCAGCAAGCTATCACTACACCAGTCGCGACGCCCCCACCGATCTTCGTGAAGGAGAGCCCCGCCGCGATCCGCAAGGCCGCCGTCGAGGCGCTTGCCGAGGAGTCAGGTGTGAAGAGCGTACTCGCGAAGGCGCCCTGGAAGCGCGGCCCGCCAGCGCCGCCCACGCCTCCACCACCCGCCCCGCCCGTCCCAGGAGCGCCTCTGCTCCCACGCGCCTCGCCGCGGGTGATGATGACCCAGGCGCCATTCGAGACCACCACTGGCAAGTCAGCACCCAAGGTCGTCATCCTCGACACGAACGCCCTGATGATGCAGTTCCAATTCCACATCGACATCGAGAAGGAAGTGAACCGCATCCTGGGAGGAAACTACGAGGTCGTGGTTCCCAGCATCGTCGTGGACGAACTGCACCGCATTGCCAAGGAGCAGACCGGTAAGGACCAGGGGGTCGCCCGCATGGCCGCCGAGCTCGCCAAGACGTTCCGCATCGAGGACGCGCCCGGCGACGGCGACACGGGCATCCTGAAGCTGGCCGCGCGGCTCAACGCGGTCGTCGTCACGAACGACAAGCGCCTCCGCGCCACCCTACGCGCGAAGGACATCCCGAACATCTACATGCGCTCGCAGGCGTTCCTCACGCTCGAAGGGCACTTGCCTGGCATGTGATCCCAAGAAGCTTTTTAGCCGCCCCACATGCTCGAAGCCGCACGCATGCAAGGCGCTTTCCTCGATGACGCACAGCCCGCAGCTGTCTCGCACGCGGTCCGCGACGTGCTCGAACGCCGGGGGGCGCTCATTCGCGAGCACGTGTCCAGCCGAGTGCGATTCCACTCGCTGCCCACTGGGTCGCAACACACCTGGACGCGCGCGGGGTACGTCGGCATCTTTCAGCACGTCGGCGAGAAAGAGGTCGAGGTCCGGCTCACGCTGCGAGCGCGGTTACCCCAGCGCCTGTTCTGGGCGACGGCGCTCACGGACCTCCTCATCGCGGTCCTGACCCTTATCGTGAACCCACCCGGCACCACGTGGTTCCTCCTCGCGTTCCTGACGGGCCTCGCGCTCCTCGTCGCTGGCCTGCTCTACATGAACACGTGGAAGGGCGCTCGCGAGCAGGAACGAGCGCTCATGGAAGAGTTCGAGTCCGAGTTCCGTGAGCACCACATCGGCGCTTCGCTCGTGACGCTCGACGAGCGGGCGCACTTGGCCGCAAAAGAAGCGCTCGAAGGCGAAGTAGAGCGCGTGCGCGTGGAGGAAACGCGCAAGAAAGCGCCCAGAGCCATGAACGCCAAGAAGGAGAAGCCTGCCATCATCGCCAGACTTGGCGCTCTGAAGCCATCATTCGGCAGGAAGAAGGACGAATCGCCCCCCGTGCCCGAGGAATCGCCCGAAGAGAAGCGCGCGCGCTTGCTCGCGCGGAAGGCGGAGCTCGAAGCGCAGCAGAAGCGCGACGAGCCGTAGGACGCCAAGGTCCGATGCCGCGACGGTCCTCGCGTCGTCAGGTCGTCACGTCGTCGTGTCCTCTCAAGAGGTGAAGAGCGTCGCTGGCGGCTCAAGCACCATGCGTCCCTCACCAGTCACCTTGTAGGAAACTTGGATCCCGCTCACGGCCTCCACTCGGACGATGCCAGACCGAGGGGCACCCCGCACTTCCAGATCCCCCCGAGCGCCCTCAGCCTTCGTGACGAGAGTGCCGTTCGCGTCCAGGATGATGACGCGAACGCTCGCCGGGATGGCGCCATCCGTGCTCGTCGTCCAATTCAAGTGGAGCACCTCGAAATCGAAGCGGACACGGTAAACGGAATCGCTCGTCGTGCTGGTGGCGTTGATGGGAGCCGTGAAAGTCCCCGTGTATGGGCCAAACGTCACGTTCGCGTCAGGCTTGCGTGGGTCCACGATGATGCGCACGCTGCCCTCGCCCCACCCGTCCGCGGCGTCTCGGACGAGCGCGACAACGTCGTAATCGCCAACAAGCGTCGGGGGCGGGATGCTCGCGTTCTGGCCAGAAGCAGAAGTACGCACCATCTGGTCCGCGCGCTGGACCTCTGCGGTGACGTCAACGAAGCTCCGCACGGAGACGGGGACGCTGGGGCCAACGACGAGCTCGCTTGGGGCGAAGCGCAAACCGAACTCGTCACGCACGAGCCGCACCTCGGATGGGACTTCACCCGAGCCACTCGAGCTGACGGTCACGTTGAACCTCACGGCAGGTGCGTCCTTGAGTTCGTACGAGTACCATCCAGGTGACGGCATCATGGCACCGATAGACGCGCTCCCACGACTGACGACGCCAAGTGAGCGCGGCACGAGGTCCACGTTGTCCTCACCAGCCACGTAGGGGTTACGTGGCGCCAAGTACCACGAGACTGCCGCGCCCTCTGGAGCTTGTGCGCTCGCGAGGATCGTGTCATTGGGACGCAGCCAACGGTCAGACACGTTCACCAAGACCACGAGGGGCACCTTCCGGATGGGCTGCGCAGGCAGGGTCTCGACGATTGGCGCGGGAGAAGGAAGAGTCGAGATGGTAGGCGTGCTCGTCGCTTGGGTAGGCACGTCCTCAGGCCTGGTGCAGCCGACCAAAGTGAGTGCGAGGACGAGGAGGGCGATGACGCGCAAGCGTAGGACCGACGCAGGCATCATTGCTTGAGGTTTCCCTCGATGACATGACTGACTGAGAGCGCCGAGGACAGGATTTGAACCTGCGAGGACTTGCGCCCACCAGTTTTCAAGACTGGCGCATTGGGCCG
>Ga0265292_1001140_pt1 | contig 25581 bp, 29 predicted proteins | sample Munlanlewell296A_FD_189080 | JGI IMG/M metagenome (GOLD analysis project Ga0265292, IMG submission 189080) | Leachate microbial communities from a municipal landfill in Southern Ontario, Canada - Leachate well 296A | ecosystem: Engineered > Solid waste > Landfill > Unclassified | place: Canada... | reverse complement strand
CAGATTGCTGACCGCGGGCTCCATGCCGGTAACCGGGAGTTCGGCCAAATTCTTCGGCAGAACTTTATTTATCCGATAATGATTTTCCACGTCGTAAAAGATATTCTGTAAATTGTCTATCCGCTGATTGTCAATCCGCCGGGCTCTTTGCGCCTGGGGTGAACCCATGACAATAAAACCGACAACTACGCTCGCCAAAACCGCCGCGACGACCGACCACGCGATAATTTTCTGTGTCAACGCTTTGGCAGCATTTTCTTTGACTTCAATCAAGTAATACCACAAAACGCCGGTGGCGATGGCGAGGACGCTCAAAATTTTCAATAAAAATCTGATCGTGAATTCGCCATTAAAAAAATTTTGCAAAACGACGATGAGCGTAATAATGATAATCACCGCGGCGGCAAAGACGGTCAAATACATCAGCCATTTTTTGATTTTGAAATCCTTGACCTCAGGCTCTCGCTCAATCAATTTTTTGATATACCAAACGGTCCAGACAAAAACCGGGAAACTGATAATGAGAATGGACATTGGCACGCGTATCCGGTCCATCGGCGATTGCCAATAATCAACGACTAAATAATCCGGCACAAAATGATTGATGATTTGAAAAAGAACAATCGTTAAACTGACCATTCCCATGTAGAGGAGAATGGTGGATAAAAGATGGAGGAAGAAATCTCGGGCTGTTGAACGCATATTGATTGGATTAAAAATAAGATAATTATAAAACCTGTGTATAACCAAGCCGTTGGCGCTATTGACTGTTTAGTAGGCGGTTTGATATACTAATAATGTCTTTCAGTTTAGTCATAGACTGAAAGGGTATTACATCCAAGGGCAACCTTCCTCGCGGAGGGTTGCTTTTTATTTCGGACGCCGTCTCAACTCTCTTCCCCAAATGTCGTCTTTGATAGTCAACACATCACAATATCCATCGCTACTCGTGCGCAATTCTTCGGAAATATTATTTTTAGAAGAAAAGATATAAACTTTTTTGTCTTTGGCGCGTAAATGGGTTACTAACGCCAGAAAATCAGAATCGCCGGTAAAAAAAACCGCGATGTCGTATTTCTCCATGTGATACAATGCGTCAATGGTTATCTCAACATCCATGTTTCCTTTTTCTTCCACGGATTCTCCTTCCGGCGTGATAATATTTATCCGCTTTAATTCTTTTTTGCGAACAGTAAACTTCAAACCTTTTTTAAGAAAAGTAAAAAATTTATGCCGTCCGTCCAAACTGTAATTACGCGTTCCGTCGGCGGGATAAGCGGAATAATAAAATACTTCTATTGATGCCCCGTTAAATTGTTTTCTGATAAAACCTCTTAATTTTTCATAGTCAAAAAAACGTCCTTTGGCTTTTTGCGCTTCCCATAAATTAGACGCGTCAATAAAAACGAAAATAGCTTTCATAATGTTCTCAAAACATTTATATCCTATCACATTGTCCAGAAAAAAACAAAAACAGTGTAATGAACACTGTCTCTGTCTTGGCAGACAAACGCTGTTTAACAGCATCCGCCCTTGCCGCCGCCGCATAGATTGCGCATAGCGATATATCGTTAGTAAATAACTCAAATCATGGACAATCCTGTACTTAATAAATCCACCCAATCACATCTTGACAAATGTTACAAAAGAGCGCAGAATATTGCAAGAAAGCCGGGCAATGGGTCCGGCTGACACAAGGAGATGTGTCATGCTAACGCTGACACGGAAAGTCGGAGAGATTATTCGAATTGGCGACGACATCCAGATTGTCGTCAAGGAGATCAGGCGGAATCATGTCCGCATCGGGATCTTGGCCCCTCGGGAGGTCAAGATCTACAGGGAGGAGGTGTATCAGAATGTCCAGGCGGAAGCGGCGGAAAATGGGATCGAGTCAGATTCAAAAGGAAGTTCCCTTCCCCGCACTGCACCAGCCGCCACCCCGGCCTGATCCCGAGACTCTTCTTCGACTGAAGCCGTTCCGCAATGCGGAGCGGCTTCATCTCTTTTTGGCATTCCGAGCGGAATGACAATGACTATAACATTGCCGCTACCACCTCCTTATCCCCCGTTTCTCCAAACTCGTCATAAAACGCCCCGACCGCACTAAAAAATTCAGGGATATGCAAAGCGAGCGCCTCGTCCGCTTCTTTTTTTATTAAGGCGAACGAATCAGCCGCGGCCACCGGTACGGCAACGACGATGCTTGCCGCGTTCTTTGCCCGAGCGGAATGGATCGCGGCCCGCATGGTGGAACCCATGGCAATGCCGTCGTCAATTAAAATCGCCGTCTGGCCGGAAAGATCGAGCGGCGGACGGCTGGCTCGATAGATTTTTAAACGGCGCGCGGCCTCTTGGCGTTCTCTCGCGACTGTCTGATCAATGTAATCGCGGGGAATTTTGTAGGCCTCAATCAACCATTCGTTTAGCAATGGTTCGCCGTCCTCGGCCACGGTGCCGATCGCGAGCTCCGGATTTCCGGGTGCGCCGATTTTTCTTGGTACGATAATATCAAGCGGCAGGTTCAGTTCTTTTGCCGCCTCTCCCGCGACAATTACTCCGCCGCGGGGCAGGCCGATGATAATCGCATGTGTAGAATCCCGATACCGCTCCAAAATCTTCACCAGCCGTTGCCCGGCGTCAGCGCGATTTTTGAATTTCATATTTTACTCGCCATCCTCATCCTCATCCTCTTTTTCGCATTTGCACTCGTGGCATTCTCCAGTACAGCCCTCGCACATTGAACACAATTCCCCGCCGCAATGCATGCAGGTATAATCTTGATCATCTCTCATATATTATTTCTAAGAATTAAAACTTGTGGCAAGTTAGTCTAAATATCGCGTCTTATGTGGCCAAAAAACCGCCGGCCTGGACTTTCCACAAACGTTTATAAAGTCCTTCTTTTTTCCCCAAAAGTTCTTTGTGGCTTCCCTGCTCCTTGATTTTCCCGCCATCAATCACAATAATCCGATCCATCTTCATAATAGTAGATAGCCGATGGGCAATAACAATGACTGTTTTACCTTTCATTAAATTTTCGAGCCCCTTTTGGATTAAGGCCTCTGACTCGGAATCAAGGCTTGAGGTGGCTTCGTCCAAGACCAAAATAGGAGCATTGCGTAAAATGGCGCGGGCGATCGCCACTCGTTGTCTTTCTCCGCCGGATAATTTAATTCCCCGCTCTCCCACATAGGTACTGTAAGCATCTGGAAAATTAATAATAAACTCATGGCAATGAGCCAGTTTAGACGCATTCATAACTTCACTATCTGTCGCTTTCGGCTGGCCATAGCGGATATTTTCCATAAGAGTTCTATGGAAAAGAATCGGTTCTTGGGGCACGAGACTGATGCCGCGCCACAAGCTTTCTTGTTTAACCTGATTAATTTTTTGCCCGTCAATCAAAATTTTCCCTTCAGTCGCTTCGTGCATGCGCAATAACAACTTAACAATGGTTGACTTCCCCGCGCCCGAAGGCCCGACCAAAGCGATCCGCTCGCCCGGCTTGATTGTTAAATTAAAATCTTTGATAATTCGGCGTGTTTGGTGATAATAAAATTCAACTTTGTTAAATTCAACCGCTCCTTTCTTAACAATCAAATCCTTTGCTTTTGGAATGTCTCTGATTTCATGCGGAGAGTCCAAAATAACCGTCATTTCTTCAGCATCGGCTAAATCTTGATAAATATGCCTGATAATTCTGCCCACGCCCCAAATTCTGATAAAAACAATCAGCACGTAAGATTGCAGTAAAACAAAATCGCCGACTGTAAATAAACCCGCTTCCCACAATCTAATGCCCAGATAAATTACGCCGATTTCTAAAATAACCATGAGTAAGCCCTGGATCGCTTCAAATAAATTACTTAGATTCCAACTTTTTAATTTGAGCGCTCTGGCCTCTTCATTTACTCGTCCAAATCTGTCAACCTCTCGTTTATAACCGCAAAAAAGTTTGATATTCGCGTTGTTGGTGATAGTGTCGGCCAAAACTCCGGTGGATCTAGTATCCGCATCCGCGCTGGCGATGTCGTATTTTAGTTTATAACGGGTAAAAAACCAGTTGAAAATCAAAAATAAAATCAACCAAATAATTACGACTAGCCCCAAATAAAAATTTTTATAAACCAAAACAGCGGCAATAATTATTATATTGACAAAAATTCCCAAGAGTTCAAAAATTATTCTGTCGGAAATGCCCTCAAAAGCGCGGGTGAAACGGTTGACTCTCTTGACCAAGGAACCGACAAAGTTATTATTAAAATAACCAAAAGAATGCTGGTGAAGATACTTAAAACAAGTATTGGCGAGATCAGCAATCGCGTTGGATTCCAGATATGCCGCGCCATAAGTAGCCAGCCGCCAAAAGAACCACTGGATAAGTTCAAGCAAGGCAATGATAATAAGAATGGAAATTAATCCGCCAGTAATTTCCGCTTTAACGCCGGGCGATATGAGGAGATCAAAAAAAATTTTGAAATACAAAGGCGCCGCGACGCTTAAAGTCGAAGCCGCGATAACCGAAAACGCCACCAAAAAAACAATGAGGCGGTATTTCATGGCGTGTTGCCAATAAATTTTTAAAGTAAGCCTAGTATGATACTTCATAAATCAAATATGCCAACGTGGTGCGGTGGCTCAATATAAAAGACGAAAATTTAACAAAAATGTTACACTTGGTATTAGCGCAATCTGCTGCCATTTTTGAAATTAATTGTTAAATCGCTTTAAGCAAAAAGTCCCATTAAAGGGACTTGGTTTGCTATTATCCGTTTTCATCGCTATCGCCCATATCATCCAAAGACGCGCCGCTGCTGCAATCGCAGCAGTTGCCGCAATTACCGCAATCCGGGCAGGCCTCTTCAAGGGCCATTTCCTCGCCACAACTTTGACAATTCATACTAATTATTTAGATAAATTGCCTTGTCTTTTGGAAGACAAGATTGATTATTGGCATTATACCTTTATTAAAAATCTTGACAAGATCTAAAAAAACCGCGCTTGTGGATAATTTTTTACGTATCACGATTTCCCCCACGCCACAATTAGAGCATGATATTCTTGAAACAGCTTCGCGTTCTTTGGAAGTCCGCGTTCAAATATCTTTTGGCACTCATCATATTCTCTGCAAACTATACCATGTTTTTTACACAACCGTCGCGTATATTCGTCAATCACGAAAATCGGCTTGTTAAGCGCGTAAAGTATGATGGAGTCCGCCGTCTCCGGCCCAATCCCCCATCTCGCCAATAGTCGCAATCTTAAATCTTCAATCTTCAATCTTTTTAATTTGCAAATATCACCATCGCACTCGTCCACAATCCACCGCGCGAACAGCCGCAGCTTTTTTGCCTTCTGCCGAAAATAACCAGCTGGTTTAATTAATTTCTGCAACTTCAGAGTATTTAGTTTTAACAATCTTTTCGGTGTCAGCGCTTTGGTTTCGTACAAATTCTTAATCGCCGCGGCCGCGTTTTTCCACGCCGTATTCTGCGTCAATATCGCCCCCACCGCAATCTCAAAAAACGGATCGCGAAAATTAGTCTGATAATCTTTCAATCTTGAATACGGTATTCCATAAGTCAATCCAAATTCAATTCTCAATTCACCATGCCTCATGCTACGTGCCTCGTGCATCGTGAACAACGGCCACCATCCCTGCCGTCCATACTTTTTCAACAATCGTTTGTAAACATTTTTTACGTTCATAAACAAAACGGCGGTATTATACGCCGTTTTGGGTGGTTTGTTCAAATGTTTTAATAACTTCCCTGCACCAAACCCTCCAAAAATAATGTCAACAGCGTTCTCGTGTAAAAACTGATTACCAGTCGCTTGCCACATCTCTTTTGGGAACCTTTGGCGCTTCTAATCCGTCTATTTTGAAACGGCCGGCGTACTCACTGCCGTCAAGTCCGTCTTGTAATTCTGCCATTAGGGTCTCCAGTGGAATTTCTCCCTTGCTTTCATCACCGCCAATCGCGATAATAATCAAAGGAGTTTCTTTGGTAAATTTTTTTCCAAAACCATGTTGGTCATCAAAAGCAATGTCCAGACTAATTTTTATTTCCTCCAAAGCGTACTCGGCATCAGTGAATTTCCGGCTGATGCTAAAACCCTGCGGCAGATGTCCGGCGCCGATAGCGTAAGGATTAAAATGGCCTGTGCCGTCCACGTAAATGACCCGGGCAGTGTGCAACTCGGCCGGACGGTGCATCTCTGATGCGTTGATGTGCTGATATGTAAGCCCTAGTTCCAGAGTCAGTGCTTGCAATGTTTGACTGCCAAATCCAATTGCTTTCTCTGATGTTACATTGTGCTTTTTGGCAAACAATCCCATTGCGCCGCAACCTTGATGTGATGTAATGGTACGCAAGCCGGCGTTTTTCATTTTCAACAGTATCTTTTTTAATTTTTCAGCTGAAATCAATTTTAATTCTCCATTCTTCACCTCTATGTCAAGCATTAGAATTCCACTGCCGGCCAAATTCAAATCGCCATCCACTCCTTCATCAATACAACCCAACGTAACATTGCACACATCAAACGCGCCGCTGCCGCCATTTTCCAAATTGGCAAAATATTCGGCCACTCCTTTTTCCAATATGGTCTTTATTTTCCCATCGTCCTCTGACCATAATTTTTCTAAATCCGGAGCTTGATCGTAATTTGCTTTGTCCATAATAAAACTAAATTAAAATTTACTCTTTAAACTTCATCGTGAATCCGTTCAATTACCAATTACAAATTACTAATTACCATTTACTTCACATTTTTCCACTTTTTCCCCACTCTCATCCGATTCATCTCCCGATCAATCACCGCTTGCAGGCGAGCGAAGTCAACATCAGCGGTTTGATCCGCTTTCTTCATCAATTCTTCCGCTCGCGCGCGGGCTTGTTCCGCCTTTTCAATATCAATCTCTTCCGCCCTTTCCGCGTTATCAGCCAAGATAACCAATTCATTATTACCCCGTACTTCCAAAAACCCCCCGGCCAACGCAATGGCATGATCTCCATCTTTATCTTTAAATTTTAATTCACCGGTTTTTAAAATCGAGATTAGAGGGATATGGTTTGGCAAAACAGTAATTTCGCCATCCATTGTCGGAATAGTAGCTTGAGCAACTTCGTTTTCATACACCACGCCTTCGGGAGTTACTATTTTAAACTTTATCGTTGTTGTCATAAAATCTTGGGTAATCATGGTTATCATGGTAATCTGTGTTCCATCTAACGTTAGATAGCACACAGATTACCATGATTGCCAGGATTTACCATGATGTTTATTTTACATCTTCAATGGAACCCTTCATATAAAAGGATTGCTCCGCTTTATCATCATGCTTTCCATCTAAAATTTCACGGAAGCTCCTCACCGTGTCCGCTATTTTAACATATTTTCCTTCGGTGCCGGTAAATGTTTCCGCGACAAAGAATGGTTGTGAAAGGAATCTTTGCAGTTTGCGGGCGCGGGCGACGGCGAGCTTGTCTTCGTCGGACAGTTCTTCCATGCCGAGAATGGCGATAATGTCTTGCAAATCCTTGTAGCGTTGTAAGACCTGCTGGACTTCGCGGGCGGTGCGGTAATGTTCTTCGCCGACGATGTTCGGATCAAGAATTGTTGAACTGGAGTCCAAGGGATCCACTGCCGGATAAATGCCGAGTTCGGAGAGCGAGCGGCTCAATACCACGGTAGAATCAAGATGCGCGAAAGTGGTGGCTGGCGCCGGATCAGTAAGGTCGTCGGCCGGCACATAGACCGCCTGCATGGAAGTAATAGAGCCCTTCTTGGTTGAGGTGATGCGTTCTTGCAGTTCACCCATTTCTGTCGCTAACGTTGGCTGATAACCTACGGCCGATGGCATGCGGCCAAGAAGCGCGGAAACTTCGGAACCTGCCTGTGTAAAACGGAAAATGTTGTCAACGAACAGAAGCAAGTCCTTGCCTTCCACATCTCTAAAATACTCGGCCATTGACAGCGCGGTCAGCGCGACCCGGGCGCGCGCTCCGGGCGGTTCATTCATCTGGCCAAAAACCATGGCGGTGTTGGACAAGACGCCCGAGCCCTTCATTTCATTATAAAGATCATTGCCTTCGCGGGTTCTTTCTCCGACTCCGGCAAACATGGAATAGCCGCCGTGCTCCGCGGCAATGTTTCTAATCAATTCCTGAATTATAACGGTCTTGCCCACACCCGCGCCGCCAAACATGCCGGCCTTGCCGCCTTTCAGCAATGGACAGATAAGATCAATAACCTTGATGCCAGTTTCTAGTACTTCGGACTCGGTTGACTGCTCGGTAAATTCCGGCGCTGGCCGATGAATCGGATATTTTTCTTTAGTTTTTGGAGTTCCGAGCCCGTCTATCGCGTCTCCGACCACGTTAAACATCCGTCCTAATGTCTCTGGCCCGACTGGAACCGAAATCGGCGCGCCAGTATCCGCTACTGGCGCTCCTCGCTCCAGCCCGTCGGTAGAGCCCATAGCAACGGTTCTAACAGCATTATTGCCCAAGTGCTGTTGGACTTCCAAAATAAGCTTACTGCCGTTTGGCATCTTAACTTCCAAAGCATTGTAAATCTTTGGCAGTTCTCCTTCTTTAAATTGGACATCAACTACGACGCCGATGATTTGGGTAACATTTCCTCTGTTTTGTGTCATAAATTTTTAATTACTTAATCATGGTAAATCATGGAAATCTTGGTAATCTGTGTTCCATCTAACGTTAGATAGCACACAGATTTCCAGGATTGCCAGGATTACCCATGATTTTTATTCTAGGGCTGCCGTCCCGCCCACAATCTCCGAAATCTCCTGCGTAATGCCCGCCTGTCTCGCTTTGTTAAACGACAAATTCAATTCTTTGATCATATCATCCGCCGCGTCCGAGGCGTTGCGCATGGCCATCATGCGCGCGCTGTGTTCGCTTGCCGCTGATTCCAAGACTGACTGATAAACTTGCGATTCCACCAAGCGCGGTAAAATAATATTTAAAACTTCACCGCGGCTCGGCTCAAACAGATATTCCATCAGATTTTCTTTTTTTTTCTCTTCTTCCACCATCACTCGTCCCGCGTCACCTGTCGCTCTCTTGTCCAGCTCGCCAATCATCTTTTCCAAATCCATTGCCGAAACCGGCAAGATCTGCCGCAACTTCGGCTCTTGAACTAAACTTGATTTATAATTCGTGTAAGCAACCACCACTTTATCATACTCTTTATTCGCATAACTATCTATCACCATTTTGGATAATGTCTGCAAATCGTTGAATCTCGGCGTGTCGGATATTTCGGTAAAAGCCGCGATCATGGTATAACCCATTTTTTTGACAAAATTCACTCCTTTTTTACCGACGCCGATCACATCTACTTTCAAATCTTCTAACGGCTCCAAATGGGAACTGCCGATTCTGTGCCGGCTGATATTTTTTGGATTGGCCAGTTGAGCAATGGTTTTTCTGATAATATTACTGTTAAAACTGCCGCAAAGCCCGCGATTGGAGGTAATCAAAACCAAGAGCAATTTCTTCACCGGTCTGATTTCAAGGAGGGGCTGACTGCTCGCTTTTTCCATCTTGGCCAATGTAACCAAAAGATTCCACGCGGTCTGCGCGTATTCTCTGGTTTTCAACGCCGCCTCGGTGGCTTTTCTCATCTTAGACGCCGCCACCATTTCCATGGCTTTGGTGATTTTTTTGGTGTTGCCGACGGATTTGATGCGGCGTTTGATTGCTTTTGTATTAACTGCCATAAAAATAGAACACTGATTAAACGAATCTAACGGATTTTAACGAATTCGTTTTGATTCGTTTAATCCGTTAGATTCGTGTTCTATTAACTCTTGTTAAATTCTTCACATGCCGACTTAAGTTTTTTTTCTATATCATCATCCCAATCCCCTCCTGCCAATTTTTCAAGCAAAACAGACTTGGACTTCCTCATAAACCCCACAAACTTCTTCTCTGTCTCCGGAATATTCTTGACTTCCACTTCATCCCAATAGCCATTGGACACCGCGTAAATCGCGGCAATCTGTTCGGCTACCGGCACTGGCGAATATTGCGGTTGTTTCAAAAGCTCGGTCAATCGCTGTCCTCGGCTGATTTGCTTTTTTGTTTCCGGATCAAGATCACTCGCGAACTGGGAAAAAGCTTCCAGTTCTCTAAACTGCGCCAGGGATAATTTTAATTTGCCGGCGACTTTTTTCATGGACTTAATCTGCGCCGCGCCGCCGACGCGGGAGACGGATAGCCCGACGTTCAAAGCCGGCCGGATGCCTTTGTAAAATAAATCGGTTTCCAAAAAGATCTGGCCGTCGGTGATGGAGATGACGTTCGTGGGAATGTAAGCGGTAACATCGCCGGCCTGGGTTTCAATAATCGGGAGCGCGGTAATGGAGCCGCCGCCGTTTTCTTTGTTCAAGCAACAGGCGCGTTCCAGCAAACGAGAATGTAAATAAAACACATCGCCCGGATAGGCCTCGCGTCCCGGCGGACGGCGGAGCAAAAGTGAAATCTCGCGGTAAGCCCAGGCCTGTTTAGTTAAGTCATCATAAACGCACAACACATCTTTGCCCTGATCAGCAAAATACTCGGCCATAGCCACGCCCGCGTAAGGCGCTAGGTAGGTCATTGGCGCGGGGTCAGATGCTCCGGCAATGACGATGATGGTATATTCCATGGCGCCATGCTTTTCCAGCTCTGCCATAATGCGGGCGACCTTGGATTCTTTTTGGCCCACGGCAACATAAATGCAGATCATATCCTTGCCCTTCTGATTGATAATCGCGTCAATCGCCACCGCGGTCTTGCCGGTCTGCCGGTCCCCGATAATCAATTCGCGCTGTCCGCGTCCAATTGGGATAAGCGCGTCAATCGCTTTGATGCCAGTCTGCACCGGCCTGGTTACCGGCTGTCTCGTCATTACGCCCGGAGCAATGCGTTCCATTGGGTAAAACTTGCTAGCCTTAATCTCTCCTTTGCCATCTACTGGCTGACCTAGTGTATTAACGACGCGGCCGATCATCGCCTCGCCTACAGGTACGGAAAGAATTTTGCCGGTGCGCTTGACAATATCGCCCTCTTTTATATGATGATAATCTCCCAAAATAATGGCGCCGACGGTTTCTTCTTCCAAGTTCAGGGCGACGCCAAAAGTATTGCCGGGAAATTCAAGCATTTCCTGCGACTGACATTTGGTTAATCCGTTCATGCGGGCGATGCCGTCGCCGACTTCAATCACCGCGCCAATTTCTTCCACTTGCACGGTTTTTTCAAAAGAGGCGATGTTCTTTTTCAATTCGTTGATGATGGTTTGGGTGCTCATACTTGATAAAATTGGTTAGATAGATACACGGATTAAACGAATTTAACGAATTTGAACGAATTCGTTTTGATCCGTTTAATTCGTTCAATTCGTGTTCCTATCTAGCGATTCTAAACCAGTTGCCGTTTCATATTTTGCAACTGTGTTTTAATACTTCCATCCAATATCCTATCCTCCGTCATAATCCTCACGCCCCCAATCAAACTCTTATCCACCATCTCCTCCGCTTCAACCTTATCGCCAAACACTTTTTTAATTTTATTGGTTACCGCATTGTCTAACTTGCCGGCGGAAGTAATTTCAATGCTCACCACGCCCGCCTGCTTCTTCGCGTACCGTTCAAATTCCGCGATAATCGCGTTTGCTTGGCGCAGTTTGTGATCGCGCGATAGGACTTTGACAAAATTTTCAATAGCCGCGGTTAAATCGGCACCAATTAAGTCCTTGGTAACTTCGTATAAAGCAACCGCGTATTGTGTATTTGTATTTTTCATAGACAGAATAGAACACGGATGAAACGAATTTAACGGATTTTAACGGATTCGTTTTGATTCGTTTAATTCGTTCAATCCGTGTTCTATTAAATTCACTTCAATTTTTTTAAAACCTCTTCAACCAGTTCACGATCTTTTTCTTTATCCATCGTCTTATCCAAAACCTTCTCCAACGCCGCAATCACCAACTCCCCCGTCTCCCGCCGCAGTTCAACCGTCATCTTCTCTTTCTCTTCACCGATTTTAACCTTCGCCTGCTTGATCAGCTGTTCCACATCGGCGCGGGCTTTTTCGCGCAGTTTTTCGCCCTGAACTTCCGCTTCTTCGCCGGCTTTGGCAATGATTTTGTTCGCTTCCACTTTTCCTTCATCAATTTTTTCTTGAAATTTCGCTTCGCTGGTCTGCAAATTGGCTTCAATCCGTTTCGCGTCTTCCACGCTTTTCTCCACCATCTCTTGGCGCTCTTGCATTTTTTTGACCAAGGGCTTCAAAATCAACCACCACACAATCGCCGCGACAATGGCGAAATTGATCAGCTGAAAAATAAATAAATTAAGATTGAGGCCGAGCGAGGCGGCGATGGATTCGCTTTTACCTTCTTGCAACGTCGCTTCGGTGGTAATTTTATTGGTTTGGGACATACAAACGTAAGTAAGATTGTAAGATTAAAAGATTGAAAGATTACGAATTGGTTTCAAATAATCTTTTAATCCCTCGGCTCCGCTCGGGACAAGCCTTACAATCTTTTAATCTTTGGCTAACTTTCTTCAGTTCTCATAAAGACGGACATCATACAGACATCCGTCAATATCATTAACTCAAGGTGAATACCACCACCAACGCGTAAATCGCGATGGCTTCGGCGAACGCGGCGCCGAGGAGCATGGGGACGAAAATTTTTCCCGATGCCTCCGGATTGCGGCCGATCGCTTCCATGGCTTTCGACACCAATTTGCCGATGCCGAGGGCCGGGCCGATCGTCCCGATCCCCATGGTGAACGCTTTGGCGAGCACCACGACTGATTCGTGTTCTAGTCCTTGAAACATAGTGAATAAATCTTACGTTGCCAGTACCGTCGAAGGGAAAAATTTTTTACTTCGCGGAACGACAACAATTATTAACTTACGGATAACGGATAACACTGATTTACGGATACTTACCGATTACGGATAATCCTGATTTACGAATATTATGACATCGTCATCCGTAAATCAGGATTATCCGTTATCCGTAAGCATCAATGATTGCCGTGCGGGACAGAAGTCGCTACTTCTAGATAAACCAGCGTTAGCATAGCAAAAACGCTCGCTTGAATCAAGCCCACCAAAAGTTCCAACAGCATAAACGGCGCCGGTACTAAAGCGGCGAACAAGCTGGCCATTACTGAAAGCAAAACTTCGCCGGCTAAGATATTGCCGAATAACCTGAGGGAAAGCGATAACACTTTGGCGATTTCGGCGATGATTTCCAAAAGGCCGACAAATAATTCCACGAACGCGGTAAAAATAGCGAGCGGGCCTTTGGTGATGCTTGAAAATAATTTTTTCAACTGAACAAATTTGCCGACATGCGAGAAAAAGCCAATCGCGGCAAAGCCAAACAGGTGCGAACTGATGACTGAAACTAACGCCATGGCCAGATTCAGATTCAAATCAGTCGCGGCCGGACGGAGCAAGGGACTCTCCCCCACCAGAATACTGCCGGTGCCGGGAAGTAATCCCAGCCAGTTTGACAGCAAAATAAAAAAGAAGATCGCGCCGACAATCGGCAGAAACTTAATTGTCTTTTTGCGATCTCCGGTAACTTGGTCAAAATACGGCAAAACTAATTCCAGAATATATTCGGCCGCGTTCTGCAATTTCCCCGGCTTGGAACGAATATTTCTTTTGATCAAAATCCCCAGAACAAAAAAAATAATAATCGCGAGCCAGGCGTTCACGATCGTGTTCGTAATCGTTATCCCGCCGATTTCAAACAGCGGTTCGGCGGCGAGGGGAGGGATGTGGAAGGTGGACATAGTTTAATAATTCACCTAATTGTCTAATTCACCTAATTCACCTAATAAAATTTTCAATAACATAATTTCAAATTAAACATTGGGAATTTTATTAGGTGAATTAGAAATTAGGTGAATTAGGTGAATTGACAAATCGTTAGTTAGAATTACTTTCGTGTTTTTTATCAATTTCCTCATACTCCCTCCCATACCTCTTCGCTTTCTTCCAAATAGTCCACGCCGACAGCGCCGCCGCCAACACAAAACCAAGAATCGTCACCCACGGCTCGGTGCCATATTTGCCATCCAGCCACTTCCCTATCAACACGAACAAAACTACCGGCACGGCAATCGTCGCACCGAAATCGCCCATGATTTTGAAGGCGAATTTGATGTAAGCACGGTCTTTTGGGTCTTTGGGGAGGAGTGGCATGTAATTGACTCTTTTAAGGAAAGCGTGGATATTTTACATAATTTATCCGTATTAGTCAACTTTTTTTCAGAATTTCCATGTGAATAAAAAAACCGCCCCGCTAATCGGGACGGTCTGTACACTTTTGTTCTTTCAATCAATAAACCATTGTCCGGTAACTCAACGGCAAACTGCCACCCATCAAGTCTGTGCTAACCACTCCATCGGACCAGAAAATATCACCAACGCCAAGACGGACACCAAGAGCATCGTGTACTCTCGCGTCAGTCGTATCTAATGTAACATAAAATGTCTTGAACGCGCCAGAGCTGATGTAGACATCTTCAAAATTGGCATCGGCAATAGAAACATCGGAAAAGTTCCATGTTCCCTCGCCATTCAAAACAACGTCGGCAAGAGGCGACCCGGATGCTGAATCTTTGTAAATGCGGAGACGATGCGGACGAGTGTTTTGAATGTTGGACGAAAGGTCAATATTTATTGCTCGCACTGTGGCAACATAATTACCAACATTTGGCAGATTGCTAATAGTAAACTTGGCGATTAGTTGTTCAGAACTTTTAGGAACCGCGCCCATTGGCGTATCCACGTTCCAGTTGGCCAAAAGTTTGGCGCGATACAAAGTCAATTGCGAGGCAAAAGCGCCGGGCCGCGACCCGCTGCCGGTTGATCCGCCGATTATCGGGGTGATTGATTGTCCTGAGCCAGCGCCAATGGCGGTAACAGAACTTTTTGGCTCGCTATCTGAATAACTTTCCAACAAACCGGGCGTAAGCGTGAAGCCGGTAATGTCAAATCCGCCTTCTTCAAAACCGGTAAAATCGGCTTTGACCGCGATCACAACCGATGAATTTTGGGGTACCTGAAGGGGTAGCAAATTAAAATCAGCGTGAGAATAATTGTAAATTGGAGAATAGACGCCGTTAACAAAATCAGTAAGAGACGCGACAGCCGATCCGATTGAATCTCCGGTCGCGTCATTGACTAAACGAATATTCTTAATCGTTCCGGTGGCGCCTTGGCTTAGCCGAAAACTTACCACCAACTGCTCCACGTTAATTGTTTCGGCAGCATCGGCGGTAAATCTAAACTTCGCGACCGTCTGATCCGTCGCGCCCATCAGATAATTATTTGCTGATGGTGTGCTCGGATCAACGCCGACGGCAAGATTGCCCGCCTCAACAACAACATACGCCGCGATATACTGCGCTTGCAGCGGAATACTGGCATCAGAGATTGTTGCGTCTTGCCCGCTCACCCGGCCATGAGCTTCAACTGTATTTATTTTCATCAGAGAAATTGGGCCCGGCATGCTTTGAACCAAGTCAGCAAACACATTGACTACAAATGACTGCCCCGGTTCAAGAATTATAGTGTCGGCCGTAGTCGGACTTTCATTTAATCTAAAACCATACGAATATCTGCCGCCATCAGAAGGACAATGATCCGGAAGAGTGATAGGATACGGTTGCAAGCCCAGTCTATTTCCCGCCTCATCCATAAAGTACAAGTTTTCAATATACTGTCCAGCGCATGATAAAGGAGGATTGTTATCAGCCAACGAAAGGGCATCAATCACAACTTGCTCTATGTTGCTATCATTTGCGGTAATGACGAGAGAGGTAACCTTAACATTTGTTTGCCCTACAATGCCAGTCGGGTTTGATACAGACGCGTCCGGGAACGCGATATTTTTTGCGGCTGTAATCGCAACTGGCGCTGGAAGCGGGACGATCTGGAATCCCATTCTGTATGAATTGCGATTTATCCTTCCCTGATAAGTGATCTGAAGCTGGCGGCCGTTCAATTTTGAAGTTAAGGTTTTTGTTTGACCGGCTGTTAAAATTACTAACTTCACGTCAGCATTACTGACCACAAAAACGGCGCGGTCTTGTCTTGGTATAGCATTAAACGCGGGCAGACTTTTATTAACAAGTAAAATCCCCGTTTCCTGATGCGTTACTTTGGTTGTATTACAAATTTCGTAAACGCCGTCGTTTACCGTTGTCTGAGCGGGGCAACGTACTGATGGTGTTTTAACCGCGGCTGAAGCTATGGCCGGCGCCACAAGAAACGCCAAAAGAGCCAACGTTCCAAACACTGATACGATGATTCTGTTTTTTTGATTTGTCATAGAGCGAAAAGTTAAGATGATTAAGATTGAGATTAGATTAAGTAAAACATAGAAGTATAGCAAATGAAAGATTCGGTGTCAATAAAATAAGGGGATAAAAGTATTTTTTTGGCTATAAATAGCCAAAATTACTTGATTTAAAGGATAGAAGCAGACCAGCGCGCGAAAATGCCGCACGGTAACAATCGTTTAGAATCTCCTGATTCAGCGATGGTCAATTCGCCAGCTTCTACCGAACCGCCGAAACGATGGACTAGTGGCAGCAAATTATTTTGATAGGCAATAGATGAATAACCAGAAGCATAACCATTAAGTAAAACGAAGAGCGGCTTTTTATCCAACAAAGCAATACAATCTTTTAGCAGTAAAACAAAATGATCTTCTATTTTCCAAAGTTCTTTATTCGGCCCATGCCCAAAGGCGGGCGGATCCATAATAATGCCCTGATACTGTCGTCCGCGGCGAAGTTCGCGTTTGACAAACTTGCGCGCGTCATCCAAAATCCATCTTATGGGTTTGTTTGATAAACCTGATAATATTGCATTATCTTTTGCCCAGCCAACTGCGGCTTTTGATCCATCAACATGGCAGACTTCCGCGCCTGCTTTGGCTGCGGCTAATGTGGCTCCACCGGTATAGCCAAATAAATTTAATACTGAAATTGGCCGATTGGCGCTGATAATCTTTTCTTGCATCCATATCCAATTGGAAAGTTGTTCAGGAAACAGTCCGGTGTGTTTGAATGCTGACGGTCTTATCCAGAGCTCAAGGCCGCCAAACTCAATTTGCCATCGATCAGGGACATTTGGCTTAATTCTCCAGCCGGCTCGTTCGTCAGTTCTGGAAAAAAAAGCATCTGCTGTATTCCATGCCGGCGGATTAGATTTCTCCCACAAGGCCTGCGGATCCGGCCTTGACAAGATAATCGTTCCATATTTTTCCAGCTTTTCTTTTTCTCCAGAGTCAATTAATTCATAATCTTTGCTTTTGGATGTAGTAAGGATCATAAAATTTAAGGGTTTAATTTTTTGAATAAGCTTTTTGCGTTTATGGTTGATTTTTCTTTTACCTCATCGGCCGATACCCCTTTGATCTCTCCAATCTTTTTTACCACCTCTTCCACCATCCACGGCTCGCATCTTTCGCCTCGGTATTTTTGCGGCGCGAGAAATGGCGCGTCAGTTTCAACTAGCAATTTATCCAAAGGCATCTTTTTAATTACCTCAAGCAAATCCAACTGTTGCTGCGGATTGGTTTTTTTGGGTGGAAAAGTAACCACGCCGGTAAAACCTAAATAAAATCCCAATTTTAAATATTCCCGCGCCTGTTCCCAATTACCAGAGAAACAATGGACTACCGCCCCATATTTGATCTTTTGATCTTTTAATCTTTTGATCATCTCCTCGTGCGCCTCTCTCACATGAATCACCAAGGGCAGATTATGTTTCCGCGCCAGCTCCATATGCTGTAAAAATAAACTCCACTGCTTGTCCAAAACCTGATTTAACGGCTCCCCTTTTGGCACGTGATAAGCGTCTAATCCGGTTTCACCCACGGCAATTACTTTGTCCGACGAACGAATCAACGCGTCGTAAAAATCCGAATCAAATTCCTCGCCGCGCGTTTTGAAACCGTTTCCCTCTTCAATCACATCAACTTCGTCTCCATGAATCGGATGCAGGCCGATCGTGGCGTAAATGTTTTTATATTTTTTTGCCAATTCAACCGCCTGTTCACTGGTACTCTGCTGTGTTCCAACTACATTCAAAATAACGCTCTTTTCCGCGCAACGTTTGATTATTTCTTCGCGATCCGGACTGAACGCTTTGAATTGAATGTGGCAATGGGTGTCAATTAACATACGAATTACGAATGAAACGAATTTACGAATAATAATATTCTATTTTGTGTCGGCCGCATTTAATTCCAAAAACAAATTACTAAATTTATAATCACCCAATCTGGAAGCAAAAATTATTTCCTCCATCAAGGTCTCTGCTTCTTCTCCTTTCATCACACTGACACGGCTCATTTCTCCTTTTAACAAAAACAATTCAATCTTGAGCTTGCCATCTTCAGCTATTTCTAAAGCAACCCCCAACCCCTCCTGCGTTTCCGCGGAAAAATACTGGTCAAAAATAAAATTGCCCAAGGAGTAAAAAATCGGCCGGTCTTGATAAATTTCTATTTCCTGAATCACGTGCGGATGGTGGCCGATAATAATGTCGGCGCCATTGTCAATAAACTGGCGAGCCAAACTTTGTTGGCGCTGATTGGATTTTAACTTCGCGTACTCATTGCCCCAATGCGCGTCCACAATCGTATAATCCGCCTCCTTCCCAGCTTTTGCCAAAAGTTCTTTCATCTTAACCATATTTATTGGTGTCAAGGTATCATCCACGCCGATAAACGCGACGCTGATGCCGTTTACTTCTTTAATAATCATTGATTCGTCGCTGACGCCGTAGCCAATGCCGTAAAAATCAATGCCGGCGTTTTTTAAATTTTCTTTTGACTCGGCAAAGCCCTCGCGGCTCATGTCCAATGAATGATTGTTCGCCAGAGTAAATAAATTGAAATTATATTTTTGGAGCATCGGGATCAAAGCCGGATCAAAACGAAAAGCGATTTCTTTGCTCGTCTGCCGCCGCCGGTCGGCAAACGGACCTTCCAAATTCGCGGTAATTATATCATAACCGGAAAAAAATTGATTATTTTCTCCCGCCAGTCCGCTCAATAAATAATCCTCGCCGTTTTCGTCAATCCGTTTTTTCACATTGCGATCCAACATGATGTCGCCAAAGTGCAGAATTTTTACGCTCTTCGCTTCCGGCAATGAAAATTCTTTCGGCGATCCGCCAACCGTTTCTTTCGGAACCAGTTTGATGTCGTTATTAAAAACTCCGGCGCTGGAACAGCCGGACGAGAGAAATAAAATAAATGTTAGTAGCAAAATTTTTTTTACTGGCATACAAAGTTTGTAATCTGTAACTTATAACCGGTGATTTTGTTTAGCTACACGTTACAAGTTGCACATTACACGCAATACGCATCATTTCAACCCAAAAGTCACTTTCACCGTCAGCGTTATGTCTTTTTCAATCTTAGAAGTGTCGTAAGCGCCGTAATCGTAAATTTCCGTTGAGTTGACCGAGGTAACCTGCGTTACTCCCACATTGACTGTTTTGACAGAAGAAATTCCGCGGCCGGAGCTCTCGCCGATTTTGTCAGCGCGCAAACGAGCGTCTTTAATCGCCTCTCCGAGCAGATTGACGCGCGTTTCCGGCAATTTAAGATAATAATATTCAATTGGCCTGGGAGAGAAGATGACTCCCTGATTTATCAAAAGCGAGGTGTTATTCGCCAATTCCGTAACTTTATTAACATCGCTCAATTGCAATTCCACGGTTTGGCGCAAATTATATTCAGTCGGCGCGTTGGAATCGTATTGGTAACGTTCCTCCATAAAAACCGGCGAAATTACCAGATCTTCATCCGCGACGCCGTTATCTTTGAAGAATTTTTTAACAGCCGCCAGATCTCGGGCAATTTGCTGATAGCCGTTTTTCAAATTTTTAACCGATACTGTGCGGGAAAAATCACCCGCCCATTTTGCCGCGTCCGATGTGACGCTGACTTTCGCGGTGCCGGAAACAGTTAAATTATATTCAGTTTTTCTGGTTTGATAAAAAATTATAGAAAACAACAATGTGCTCGCCAGAAGACTTAAACCCAAAATCCAGGCCCAAGATTGTTTTTGATTTTCCGCGCACATATGATTATTATAGAATTTACGCGTTTGGCGTCAATGTCATTCCGAGCCCTCGCGGGCGAGGAATCCCTTAACGAGTGAATATGCAAAAGCGTCTATATTACATGCGTTAAGGGATTCCTCGGCTCCGTCCCGATGCGAATCGGGACTACGCTCGGAATGACATTGACGCCTTACAAAATAGTGTCCTCAACATAATCCACCGTGGATCTTAAAATCCTCAGAGCATCCGGTAATAAGGGAATCAAAACCGCGGCCAAGCTGGTGGTAAACGGAGCGACCGTTGAATCAGCCAATCTTTCCATAAACCATGCGCCCAGAGGAAATCTTTCAATAAAATAAATAATCAAGCCAATTGTCAAAACTCCTTCAAATAAACCAAAAATTAATCCTAAAAATCTGTTTATCCCTTTGATAAACGGCAAGTTGGTAAAAATACTCGTCATTTTATCCACAATCCAAAACCCAAACCCGACCAGCCGATTGATGATCATGAAAGCGATAATAAACATCAGCACCCGGGAAAAATTTTCCCCCCAGCCGGTAATACTGGTGAGCCAATCGGCCATCGGCTCGTAATAGCGGCTGGCGAGATAAGCGCCCGCTACTGTGCCGATTAAGGATCCGAGCGTGTGAATTAATCCAAACCACAGACCAAACATGCCGAAGCCGGCGATGATGATGAGGAGGATGACGTCGATGAGATTCATATGATTAATTTTAAGATATATAAAACTAAAATTCATTTAATAGAACACGGATTAAACGAATTTAACGGATTTGAACGAATTCGTTTTGATTCGTTAAATTCGTTTAATCCGTGTTCTATTTTCCCACTATAAAAATTACAACCTGGAAAAAAGCGCCTCTCCCTTTTTAATTATAGCGCACTTTGGCAATTTTCCCAACAATCACTCTTAGGATAAACAAAAAAAGCCGGCGCTGACATACTGTTTTTTTAGAGCCTGTTCAGAAAGGCAATGTCAGATTAACATTTTTTTCCGCGACTATTCTAGCTGTCGCGGGCTGGGGTTCAAAATTGACGGCAATCGGCATAATATTTCCAGTTAGAGTGGGATAATACAGCATTCTATTTTTTCGGCCGAATTCATATAATTCTTTGGTAACCCTGACATCCTGCTCGCAATATTTTTTAACTTCATCAATCTTTCCTTCTTCGTACCATTTGGTTGCTTGCAAGCCGTCCGCGCTTTTCTCAATCTGCAAGGTGGCTTTGGCAATATCATTTAATTTGAAGCGAGAACCTGATGATTCTTTAATTATTTTTAACAAATCCAGATTAGAAAATGTGGTTAGATCGCCGGCATAATATTTATTTAAAATTGGGATATCAAATGACAGCGAGTTGTACCCAATCAAACGTTCCGCGCGTTCCAAGAACGGCCAGAGCCCGTCTAATTCAGGCTCTTCAAACGAACGGTATGAGTCTGTCTCGTAGTCATAAATAGAGACCACTGTGACTTTAACCAAATCGCGATTTTTGATGTCGCCGACGGTTTCAATGTCAAAAACGATTTCCGACATAAGAGAGTTTAAGAGTTTATGTGTTTATGGGTTAAAGAGTTTATGAGTGGTGAATATTGTAACATTATCTTTGTAAAAAGAAAAGTCCCGATAGGAGCTTTTTTTAAGAGGTGCGAAAATTTTTGCTTCAACAAAACCTACAAATTTTTTAATCCATAAACACATAAACTCATTAACCAATTAACTATTAAACCAATAAACTTTCTATCGCCGTTGGATCAAACCCAACTAACATCTTTCCATTTATCTCAATCACCGGCACGCCCATTTGGCAGGATTTTTCCACCATTTCCTTGGCTTTTTCTCTGTCTTTAGACACATCAATTTCTTCATACTCAACTCCTTTTTCCTCAAAATAAGCTTTAGCTCTCTTGCAATAGCCACAGCTGGGGGTGGAATAAATTATTACGCTCATATTAAGTTATCGTTAATTTGATGCTAATAGAACGAGTATAGATGATTCTAAAAATCCGTCAATCTGTGAATAAAAATATCTTTAATCAGGGGGCGTTTGCAATGAGGCCTAAAATTATTAGCCTGCGCGCGACAGCTTCAACAGTTCATAAATTATTCCCGCCATTAAAGCCGCCATTGGAATGGTAAAAAGCCATGCCCAGACAATTTTTATCGTTACTCCCCAACGCACGGCAGTCAGGCGGTTGGTGGAGCCGACTCCGGAAATAGCGCCGGTAATGACATGGGTGGTGGAGACCGGCACGCCCAAGTAAGTCGCCAAAAAAATACTGATCGCGCTGGCTGACTCGGCGCAAAAACCGTCAATCGGCCGCAGTTTGGTAATCTTCTGGCCCATAGTCTTTACAATCCGCCAGCCCCCGCTTAACGTGCCAATGGCAATCGCCGCGTGAGCTGCCAGCACTACCCAAAGCGGTATCATAAATTCATTAATCAAACCGCCGGCAAAAAGCAAACCGGCAATTATTCCCATAGTCTTTTGCGCGTCATTGCCGCCATGGCCCAAACTGTAAAGGGCGGCGGAAAACAGCTGCAATTTTCGCGACCACCTCACTACTTTGGCTGGCGGACGTTTATAAACAATCCAGCTGGTAATAATTTTAAATAATATACCGAGAATCAGGCCAATGGCCGGGGCAACAACAATAAAAATCAAAATTTTATACCAGCCGCTCGCGATAATCACTCCCAAACCACCTTTGGCAACCGCCGCGCCGGTGTAGCCGCCAATGAGCGCGTGGGAAGAGCTGGTGGGCAAACCCAAGAGCCAGGTGATAATATTCCAAATAATTGTGCCAACCAAACCGGCAAAAATCATTGTCGGAGTAACCACGTTTAAATCTATCATTCCTTTGCCGATAGTTTTGGCTACCGCGGTGCCGAAAATGAGAAAAGCGGTAAAATTAAAAAAAGCCGCCCACACCACCGCCTGCTTGGGAGACAACACTCGCGTGGAAACTACCGTGGCGATGGAGTTCGCGGCATCATGCATGCCATTCGTAAAATCAAAGACCAAGGCGATAAAAATGATGAAGATGATGAAAACAAAATTTATTTCCGGCATGCTAAAAATTATGGCAAAATTTATCCAAACTTAATCAAAATACCTTCAATGATGTTGCTCAAATGCTGATATTTGTCAGTGATTCTTTCCAAATCTCCAAGAATGCTTTTCCACCTGATGATTTCCACTGGGTTTTGTTCGTTGGCGAATAAATTCGCGAGTTCTTTTTGAAAAATATAATCTCCCCTGTCCTCTATTTTATGAATTTTTATTTTTAAAGATCGCGCCCGGCCGGTATTTTTTTGGTCAGCGATGGTTTCAATCATTTCATCCAGAGAAAGCGACGCTTCTTTGATAATGCCGGCAAACTCCGCGAAAACCGGTTTTTCGCTTTTTATATTATAAATAAGATAATTGTTCATCACATTTTCAATCAGATCCACGATGTCATCCAGTTCATGCGCCAAGGCGTAGATGTCTTCTCGATCCAGCGGCGTAATCAAAGTTTTGTTCAATTGTTCAATAATTTCATGCGTTTTCTCATCAGCGTTGCTTTCAATTTCCTTTGCCTGCCGCACCTGCTCGCCATTGCCTGCCGGAGCTTTGGCGAACAAAACAAAAAGATCGGCAATCTCCTTTTGGTATTCTGAAAGCTCGCGGAGAAGCTTGAAGAAAAATTGTTGCTTGGGTAAGAAAAACCTCATTATCGTAATTTTTTGAATTATCTCTTATTGCCTAATTTCGGCGCTGGCAGCCAATCAGGCGGCTACCCAATAGCTTAATAATGAATAAAACTGTTAGTGTCAGCCAAAATGAGTTAAACTATATGGCATATCGTGACGAAAGTCACTATTAGTAGTCGCGTTTGGCGAGCGCGGCTTCCGTCCCTCGGCGAGGTCTTGATTTAAGTTTGGAAGGAAGCGCTGGGGGAAGGCGGTAATCCGACAACTCTATCCCTGTCCCTTTCCCTTATGAAGGGAAAAGGGAACCCGTTAAGCGAGTTTAACTTTATTCAATCGTCAGTCAGTTTTTCTTTAGAAAGAGAAGAGGGACAACGATTGAGTTAAAAATGAACCCTCTTAACAAGTCCTCCTTCCCTTCATAAGGGAAGGATACAGAGGATGAGTTGTCTGATTACCGCCCAAACAGAGGATTAACTGCTGGATACCGTCGCTTGGCAAAACCCGATAAGTTAATTGATTTTTTGGCGCTGGCAGCCGCCTGATTGGCTGCCAGCGCCATAATTATAGCATTTATCTTAAATTGAGTAAATACAATAAACCCTGCTTGTTTCCCCGTTTAGAGCCTGTTTTGAAGGCATGTCTCAAGTGCGAAGAAATGAGGAAGGAGAGGACATCGGTGTGTATACTATTCACCAAAATTTTATGATCCGCTCATCAAAAGCGCCACATTATCCAAGAGCCAGCTCCCCTTGATCCGCAAAGTCAAGTAATTAAAGGTCCGCAAGGTTACACCCGGGACAAACGACTGAATGTCGGCCTCCAGATTTCGCGTGACTGTGCGCCAGGTGCCGTCGCCGATTGACGGGTCAAGACCAATATAGAGATTGTTGCCGTCAATGGCGGTGCGGAATTGTGGCGAATAATTGAGTACCTTTGTGCCTTCGCTCGTCTCCACCGTCACCATCAAGACCCCCGGGTCGGCCGAACGCATATCCCAGCGCAAGAACTTGTGCGTGGTATTGTTGAAGAAAGCGCCGCCGGCTTGCGTCAGGAAGAAGCGAGCGCGAATGGTGGCGTCGGTCGCGCGGATTACGCGGGTGTGTTCCGGATCAATGATATTCTCAATTGTTCCCCCGTTTTCCAGTCGCCAGCGGGAGATCGTCCCGTCTTCGGCGTCTTCCAAAGTAACGATCGGGTTAACCGTGCCTTGGGCGTCTTGGGTAAGATGACTGCCGGAAAGCGAAACCACCTGATCCTGCGGAGTAAAGGTGTAACTGTTTTTGACGAACTTAATGGTGTAAGCGCCGTCCGATAAACTCGGAAACGCGTACTTTCCGTCCGCTTTGGTTTTGAAAGTCAGATTGTCGGGGAGGATGGTAACTGTAACGTCTGAAAGCGGAGTGCTGTTCTCGGTAATCGTGCCTGAGATAGTGTGAACCGCGGCAGTGGAAAGCAGTTTAACATTATCAATTTTGCCCTGTCCTTTGAAACTCATGTATCTCACCATGTCTAACGTAGCGGTGGGTTCAAAAGCTTGGAGGTCGGCCGCCAGGTCGCGGGTGAATGTTTGCCAGGCGCCATTGTTGGCATTGGGGAAAGGATAGAAAATAACCGTACCATTCTTTGTAGCTTCAGTGAAATGCGGGGCGTAAAGCAGAACTCGAGTGCCTAAATTTGTGCTTAACACCACCGCCACTTGCGTTTGTCCGGTAAAGTTCATC
>Ga0265292_1001139_pt1 | contig 25630 bp, 33 predicted proteins | sample Munlanlewell296A_FD_189080 | JGI IMG/M metagenome (GOLD analysis project Ga0265292, IMG submission 189080) | Leachate microbial communities from a municipal landfill in Southern Ontario, Canada - Leachate well 296A | ecosystem: Engineered > Solid waste > Landfill > Unclassified | place: Canada... | reverse complement strand
CCAGTTAATATCAACGGCGATTCCAAAAGAATGAGCCGAAAGCACACATCCGTTGCTGCAAAGATCATTGCGGTCAGAAGTTGAAGCGTTGACGTTGCACCTAAAAACATAAGCTCCAATTGTATTAATTCTATAAGCTTTGGCGACTCTGTTTTTATTTAAAGCATCCGATACGGCTTTAAAAGCTGGATAAGATTTTTTATTAATCGAAATACTTTTTCCGAGTATTGAAACTGACGTCAGATTAGAACTCACGGCAGACTGAACTTTTTCATAACAACTTGCCTGACTAACGCCACCCGCATAAACTTCAATAAATTTATCGGTGTTATAACATTTATAAGCTAAGCGGGGATTGTAGTAAGGTTGATCTAAAGGATTATCTATCCTTAATGGATCAGTGGTCGGTTTTGGAGTTGGTTCTGGAATTGAAGTTGGACTTGGTTTTGGTGAAGCCGTTGGATTAACATATTTCGTAGGGGATGGATTTATCCGTCCCGTTGTAATTGTTGGATATCTTCGAAAAATCGTTGGCGATATTCTTAATATTATTTCGGTTGGACTTGGATAAGGTGTTAATGTTTGGGTTGGTGACGGCATTATTAATGTTCTCGTCGGAACTGGACTAACGGAAATAAATATTGGTTGAGAATTTGCAGACTTTTGGATTGGTATTAAAGTTGGGACAACATATTCAACTGCGGGAACATCAGCGAAGATTTTTTCATAATCTATCTTTTTAGAAGATATTTTATATGTAAAAGTATTTTTAAAAATTGTCAAACTATCCTTTGAATTTTTTATTGTTCTTCTAATTTTTTCTGCATTAATTTTTGGTACACCAGCAAAAAAAATTGTTTTAGTAACGGCTAGAGTGAGTCCTAAAGAAATAATCAGCGAAAAAATTATCTTGTACCTTTTTATTGTCTCCATTAAACTATTTTACATCAATTGAAAGAATCTTTATTGGAGTAACTGGAGTAGAGTTCTCCCCGGAAAAACTAGGTTGAACTGCTGATTTGGCTATCTTGTCAACAACATCCAATCCTGAAGTAACTTTTCCAAAAATTACATAATTTTTTGGTAGGGGATTGTCAGCGTGCATAATAAAAAATTGACTACCATTGGTATTTGGACCTGCGTTAGCCATGGCGATTGTTCCTCGAGTATACTCACCTGTAAAAGGTTCATCATTAAATTTGTATCCAGGTCCACCAGTACCGTCTCCCTTTGGATCACCACCCTGAATCATAAAACCTTTAATAACTCTATGAAAGATCGTTTTGTTATAAAATCCTTTTTTAGCTAAAGTTACAAAATTATTAACTGTTTTAGGTGTTTGGTCTGTGTTTAAAGAAACAGTTATATTACCTTTTTCAGTATGAAGAATCGCTGTAATTTTTTTTGATTTGTTTGTCTTGGTAGTTTTTTTCATATTTGTTAGAAATAATCCAATCGTTCCTACTATTATAACTCCTAAAATTACTAATATCAGCAGCTTATTTTTCATGAAATTAAAGTATAATTTAAATCTTTTATTATGTCAAAACAAAACCGTCCTCAGTATTTCGTGTCTACCGATTCTATCGGTTTTTTAGGAAGTCCCAAACAATTTCTTTATCTTTGGCAGGAATATTTTGATAATAAAACCTTAGACGGAGTTGAGGCAATTGCTTTTAAACCTTTAAGTCGTCTTGATAAATTAATAACAACTTTAAAAAATAATAATATTCCTATATTATCTTTTCATGGAAAAACCGGTGGAGAAAATAAACTAAATTTCTCCGGAAGAATCATTATGACGATTGTTAATTTTTTTATTTATAATGCCGCCTTCTTGTTAAAAAATTTTCCTAAAATTGAATTTTTATCCCATACTCCATATTTTGAAAAAAAATCAATTGAAGAAATTATATTAAAAAATAATCCTAAAAAAATCTGGATTGAAAATCACCTATATGGAAAACAGGGAGTAGAGGAGGCAATCAAACAAATAAATATTTATCGAAAGAATGGTATTGATGCTAGCGGAATGTTAGATATCTTTCATTACATTGCTCATTCTGTTGATACGTTACAAACAAACTGGTCAAACTTAGTTTTGGAATTAGAATCGTTTATTTTACTTGAAGATCAGAACGGAAAACAATTTTTTAATGGTATTCATTTTCCTATAGGTAGCAGGTTGGATGATTCTCTTCCAATAGATAATATGACTGATCAAATGCTGAAATTATTTGCTCAAAAAATTATTCCTAATATTGAAAGAGTCGTGTTTGAAAACCAACAAGAAAATCTTGGTTTATTTTTTTCAACTGACAAAATGCTTTCAGAACAAAAAACAAGAAATATTAGAATCATTGAGCGCCTAAAAAAAACCGAAATTATTATTTGACTGAGTGGCCACCGAACTGTTCGCGCAGAGCTGAGACAATCTGACCGGTAAAATCTTTCTTATCATGTGATTGTTTTCTGAATAAAAGAGACTCCTCTATAATCTTAGCTTTTACCTTTAAGGCATTGGCCGTCTTTACCGTCCACTCACCTTCACCAGAATGAGCGACGATCCCTGAAACTCCGCTCAAATTTTCTCCATGTAAAATAAGGGCTTGTTCTAACCATCCAATTAACTTTGATTCAATGACACTACCGTGATTATAGATTTGAGCAATTCTTGTCAGGTCTAAGCGATAGTCGGTCTTTTTCAAAATATTAAATCCTTCGGCGATTGCCTGCATGATTCCGTACTCGATCCCATTATGAACCATTTTTACAAAATGGCCTGCACCCATTCCTTCAAAAAATTGATAGCCGTTTATGGTTGATAAATCATAAAACAACTGTTCATATTCTTTAAAAACTCTTTTATCACCACCGACCATCAAGCAAGCACCCAGTCTGGCCCCCTGAGGACCACCCGATATCCCAACGTCTAAATATTTAATTCCCTTACTTTTTAATTTTTCAGCTCTTTTTATTGCATCCTGAAAATAAGAATTACCTCCATCAATAATCACATCTCCTTTTTCCAATAAATCAGCCAATCCTTTTTTTTCAAAGATTACTTTATCAATGACTGGACCCGCTGGTAAAGAGAGAAGTACCAAACGCGGTTTTGTCAAAGAGGAAACAAATTCTCCTAAAGAATAGGTTCCTTTCAAACCCTCTAATTCCAAATGCTTTGTATCATCAGGCGTTCGGTTGTAGCCAACCACATCCCAATTTTTATCAATTAACCGGCGACTGATATTGGCACCCATTTTTCCAAGTCCTAAAATGCCAATTTGCTTTTTTATTTTTGGAAATAAAAAACTGTCCTCAATACTTTTATCAATAAACTGACTATCAATTATTGCTTCAGAGGAACCTTTTTTATATAGCTTAAGTGGAACATTTTTTTCCCACTCCTGGGTAATCCTATCGATGAACCGCCACATAGCAACCACTTCATCGCTTCTGACAAATAATGTCTGATCGCCTTTAATCGCATCCAATAATAATTTTTCGTATTCTTCAACATATTGCGCTTTTTCTCCTTTTTTTCTAAGCAAATATTTAAACTGACTATCTTTAATTTCCAAATTAAGTCCTGGTTTTTTTGAAAATAAATCAACAAATACTCCTTCACTGGGTTCCAATTGAAAGATTACTTTATTCTTTAGACTATGATCAGAACCCGTCGGACAAAAACAAGGATTTGGATGTTTAAAAGTAATAACAATTTCTTTTCTTTGTTCTTTAAGTTTTTTTCCGCTTTCCAAAATAAAAGGAACGCCGATCCAACGAGGATGATTTAAAAATAATTTAATTTTAAAATAAGTCTCTGTGCTTGAGGATTTGCTGACTCCTTCAATTTTTCGGTAATCTTTATATTGAGCTCTGTATGTGTTCTTGATAATTTCCTCCTTATTAATCGTCTGCAAAGTATTTAGAATTTCTACCCGTTTGTTTCTGATTGCTTCAGAATAAAATCCTCCTGGATTATCCATCGTCATTAAGGCAATCATCTGTAAGAGATGATTCTGGCCAACGTCTCTTAAAGCGCCTAGTCCATCGTAAAAAATGCCTCGTTTTTCCACTCCCAATTTTTCCCATAAACGGATCTGGACTTTTTCAATATATCGATTACTCCAAGAGCTATCAAAAAGTGCGTTGGAAAACCTAAAATGTAAAATATTTTGCATGTTTTCTTTAGCTAAATAATGGTCGATCCTATAGATCTGCTGTTCTTTAAAAAGTTTGCTTAGTAAAATTTCCAGCCGACTGGCGGTTCGTGAATCGTAACCAAAAGGTTTTTCAATTAGGACTCGAGTGAACCCTTCTTCAGGGGAACAGGGTTTGGTCAAGCCGGAATTATGGAGATTACTCAATATCGTTTCGTAAAATTGGGGAGGAGCGGCAATGTAAAAAAGTTTGTTGCTGCAGACATTCCACTTATTATCAAAATAGCCAAGCTTCGTCGCCAGTTGCTTATATTCACTCAAAAAATCAAAGCGTCCTTGATGATAGATCCATAGATTAATAAAGGCGTCAACTTGTTCTTTAGAAATTATTTTCTTTTTATGGTGATCTGCCAAAATTTTTCTTAATAATTGTTTGAACTCGTAATCGGTCCAATCACGCCTCGATAGACCGATGATTTTAAATAACTTAGGAGTTCTACCTGATTTATAAAGATTAAATAGGGCCGGAACAATTTTTTTATGCATGAGATCACCGGTTGCACCAAGAACGACGAGCATCGTCGGCATATCAAACTTAGTAAACATATTTATATTTTAATAATAACGTTCCGACCTTATTTAATTTTTTAACACTAATTAATCTTAATGATCTGTCCAACAGTTGTCCCTCGACGATACTTTTTCCTAAACCAAAAATTTTCGGCTCGATTGTTAAGTATAGTTCATTAACTAGATTATATTTTAAAAATAATCCGTTAATAATACCTCCTCCCACCAACAACATTTTTTTATATCCTTTTTTTGATAATCTATTTATTAGATCCTGTGGTTTTTCATCAGAAAATTCAAGTATGTCTTTGACTGATTGTTTAAGGTATTTTTTGGGGTTGTGAGTTAAAACTATTCTTAATTTTTTTTCTTGTAATTTTATTCTTGAACGAACCGCCTCATAAGTGGATCGCCCCATAAGGATTAAATTGTGTTTTTCTATCAAAGAGAAAAAATGTTTTTGATCTTCTGGAGAAGTCCAAGTGTAAATGTTCGCATCATCGCCCTTGGTAATTCTTCCGTCAACACTGGCCAACATGACCATTGTTACTCTCATTTTTTTGTTTCTCCCTTTAACCAACGAACTGCCAGATAAACGAAGGGGGTTTCGATTATTGACATAAAACATTTAAGTAGCCAGTAGGGGATAATCAAACTAAATAAAAACGAAAAATTATTTCCAAAACCTTTATCAAAAGCATAAAAAGCTAAAAACATAAATAAACACGTGTCAATAAACTGGGAAACAAAATTGGAAAGATTACTTCTTAACCACAAAGCCTTTTTACCAATTTTTTCTCTAATTTTTTGAAAAATAACAATGTCAACAAAATCAGAAATTGTAAAAGCTAATAAACTAGCAAAAGCAATTCTGACCGACTGACCAAAGATCAAATCGTAAGCGGCTTCGCTTTCCTTAAAACGGACTGAAGGAGGAAGTTTGATCGCCAAAAACGAGAACAACATAAATATGACTATTGTAACCAAGCTTGACCTATAAACGCTTTTTGCTCTGGCCACCCCAAACACTTCAACGATCGCATCATTGATTGAAAAAATTATTGGGATAACAAAAATTGCAACACTGGCATTCCAGGTAAATTTACCAATATGAAGTAGTGGAAATGTTTTTCCGCCCATGAGTTCGGAAATGGCAATGCAGGCAATATATATTGCAATAATCAAATCTAATTTATTTATTTTCAAATCAATCTTTTTAAACATTGTAGGGAATACTTTAGCAGATTACTTTTTCCATTTCAACCATTTTTTTTCAACCTCTTTTTCTAAATCTATTTTATAAAACTTTGCTAGTAATAAAATATGACTGAAAACATCGGCGACTTCTTTTCGGAAATTGTCTTTTATTTCTTCTTCTGTCTTACCCTTATGGCGGCCTTGTTTAATCATCATTAAATAAGACTGAATAAGTTCTCCCATTTCTTCTTGAAGTTTAAGTACAAACCAATTACCATCGCGATCAATATCAAACTTTTTTGAATAAATTAACGAAATTTTTTCAACTTCCTCTGATAAATCTTTGATGTTCATGGCAATATTATAACAAGTATTAACAATCTATCTAAGTTAAAATTCATCTCCAATCAATCTCCTTTATCCCATTTTTCTTTAAATATTCATTGCACTTTGAAAAATGATTGCTTCCAAAAAATAAATGAACTGAATATGGTGAAGGGTGGCCTGATATTAATACCAAATTATTTTGCCTATTAATCACTTCACCTTTAACTTGGGCATATTTTCCCCACAATAAATAAACAATATTTTTGCGATTATCATTAAGTGTTTTTATGACAGTATCGGTAAATTTTTCCCAACCCTTGGTCTTGTGAGAGGCAGGTGAATTTGCAGCTACAGTTAAAACGCTATTTATCATTAGGACACCTTGTTTTGCCCAGCGGGATAAATCTCCGGAGGGTAAGGGAGTGATTCCTAAATCACTTTGAATTTCTTTGTGAATATTTTTAAGTGATGGAGGAAGCGTTATTCCGTCGTTGACGGCAAAAGATAAACCATTAGCTTGTTTTTCTCCGTGATAGGGATCTTGACCAACGATAACAACTTTAACTTTATCTAATGGACAAAGATCAAAGGCCCGAAAAATATCTTTAGCCGGAGGATAGACTTTACTAGATAAATATTGTTTGCGAATGAATTCTGTCAGCTCTTTCCAATAAGATTTTTGAAACTCTGTCTTTAAAACTCTCTTCCATGTTTCCTCAATTTTCACGTCTTTCATAACAATTTTTATAAACCTAATTTTCCAATTTTTTTATGGAAATCTGTAAATTCTGAAATAGTTTCTTCATCGTCGCCATCATAATAGTCAGTAAATAGTTCTTCACCTTTTTTAATATCTTTTGTAGTTTTGAAAAACATCATTTGATTTTTCTTATTTTTATAATAAGTTACATTATTATTTTTTGAATGGTTAAAAATTCCACCATAACCTAAGACAATACAGTGATGCTTATCATCCCAAATAAAATAATAGCTTGATAATTTTGTTTTTTCTAAAAAATTTTCGTATTTCTCTTCAACTGGAATTACCGGACACTTTTCAATAATCGTGTTTTTTTTGATATTTTTAGTTGCAATAATTCCTCGAATTTTTAAAGTAGGTGAGATTCCCATTTTAAATGGCAGATCAATATTCATATTTAAATTAAATTGTTACAAATATATTCTAGTGCTTCAACGATATTGTTAACAACCAAACCGGCGATTTCCTTTAATTCTTTTGGGGCCTTAACCATGGCAATGCCAAATCCGCAAGCGGTAAAAAGAGGATAATCATTGGGCCCGTCTCCAATCGCCACAACTTCGTCTGGAGTAAGATTTAATATCTTCAAATATTCAAGAACTGCTGTATGTTTAGTTGCTCTTTCTGAAGTAATATCCGCACCAAAAAAATTAAAGAATTCGAATCGGTTTGTTGAAATATCCGAGCAACTTTTTTTTAGATTATCTAGATGAATAATTAAAGCTTCTTCAGATAGCTTGTTAACCTTTGCCCAAATAACCATTTTCAAAATTTGTTCTTTATTTTTATATTCACTAAGTGTTTGATTATTAATATCTACATAGTGTTTACTGCCTTTGATAATTTTTGATATATATACATTATTTTTTGCCTCCAAAGAAAAAATCAACTTCTGATCTTGAAGGTATTTTATAATTTTTCCGACTGATTCATCAGAGATTGCTTGAAGAAATAAAATTTCATTGGAAATAGAGTTAAAAATCATTGCCCCACCATGAAGAATATGAATTCCTTGAACGCCTAGATCATTTTCCATTCCGTTAATTGCACTGTAATAAGCTCTACCTGTTGCCAGTGAAAACCTGACGTTCTTATCCTGGATTTTTTTTATTAATGTTTTTACTTCCGGTAAATACTGTCCATTTTCATCAACCAGGGTTCCGTCATAATCACAAAGTATGGCTTTAATTTTTTTCATATTAAAATTGTGAAATTTTGTTTAAACAATTTTCTATTAAGGTAATATTATCAACAATATTTTTGACGCCAAGATTCAAAGCCTCTTCTTTATTTAGTTGCCCTGTCAAAACTACAATTTGACTAACTTTGGCAGCAATAGCCATTTTAACATCTGATACCGCATCGCCCACAAAGACAGTTTCTTCTGGTAAGACTTTTAATTTTTTCATTATCATTTCTAACATGTAAGGATGGGGTTTCATTTTTGCAACTTCCTCAATATCACACGAACTGACAGTTTCAGAAAAAACATCAGGTATTTTGAAATGAGGCATTATAATTTCTTTAATCATTTTTAGTTGATTTCCAGTAGCAATAGAGAGCAAGTATTTTTCTTTTAAACGAAGTAACAATTTATTTGTTCCATTAAGTATTTTTAAAGATTTGATAAAAGTATTTCCCCAAAATTCCCTTTCATAAACCTTACAAGCTTCGTCAACTAATTCTGGATGTTCTATTAATAATTCTTTAATTTCTTCTCTATAATGTTTGCCCCATTTCAAAAGAATTCGTTTATACTCTTCTTCGGGGGATAAATAAACACCAACACTATTGATTGCTTTACGATAACAAGCAAAATAACCTTCCTTTGATCCGATTGTAATGACGTCGTCCCAGTCAAAAATTATCAGCTTGATCATGGATAGATTATATCAGAGTGAATTTAACACACAAAATTAAGGTCCGTCCTAAATGAGGACGGACCTCATATAAGAGAGTCCCTTAATCGATAAATAAATCTTTAACTAATTTTAAATCCTCATCATCTTCGTCTTTAACTTTTTCGACAAAATTTTTATATAAGTCAGTAGAAAATATTTTGTTTTCCAAGAAACTATTACCAATAAAATCTGTTTTTAACCAACTTATATTAATTTTTTTTAAATAAGTAGGGTAACTACTCCAAGGATATTGATCTAATGGTTGACCTTCAACTAACAATTCCATTGGATTAAGATGGATATACCTATTCAAATACAATAAATATTCAGTATTTTGAATTAGCGCAGCCTTATATCTTCCTTGAAATAATGGCCCAACTCGTTCATATTTTTTATTGAAGTATTTTGAATATTTAGTAATTAAACTTCTCATAAAAAATTCTATTTCTTTTTTATTTTTTTGCCTTAATTCGAGATGAAAATGATTTGGCATTAGTACATAACTAATCAAGTCGATCTTATTAAAAAAATTATTCAGTTTGTATATTTCTGAAATTATTTTTTCATTATTATCAACTTCTGAATCGTTATTTTTGATCTCATTTACAGATTCTTGTTTAGGTAAAAGATATAACTTGAGGTACGATAGAAAAACTTTATAATCCTGCTCGTCAAGAAAAATCTTTCTTTTTTCAACGCCTCGATTATAGATCTGATAGTAACCGTTTTCTATATAAGTTTTGATTATATTTTTTGATGGCATATTTAAGGACAGACCTAAATCAGGTCCGTCCTTATTTTATACACCTTCAAAAAACTGTCCACCGCTTATAACCTACAAAAGTAGAGTTTTAGATTGTCAAAAGAATATATTTTTGACGATAGTACATTAATAAAATAGTGTCTATTAATAAAAATGGCTTATCGGAAAAAATAATTGACAATTCCAAACGAAATAACAATCGTCACCATTATTGTTGTAACTAACAAACCTACCTGTCCGGCTTTTTTGTAGGCTTTCCAAGAGGAGTAAATCCAAAATGGTTGGGAAATTAAATTGATGACTAATCCCCATTGTGGATATTTTAAGGCGATCGCAATCTGCGTTCCGACCGTCAAAACAGGAATGGCAATTTGAGTAATGGTATTAAATAAACTTTTATTTTCTTTCATAATTTTATCCAACTTCAAAAGTGGTTATGCCAAACACTTTTTTTAAATTAATAATTGGCATTTTCTTTGTATACATTCTAGCCGTTTCAAACATTGGCTTCATTTTATATTTATTAACCAGCTCAATCGCTTCTTTATTAACCTCAGGAATATCTAAGAATATTGGAAAACCAACGGAAAAATTATTTAATTGTTTAAAAAGATCTTCGGCGATAATTTTATTATCAGCAAAAAGAGGACCGATTTTGTAACCGGTCACACATTTACGAATCATCCCGTATCCTAATAACTTACTATCTTTAAAGTAACCCAAGGCTAAACTTTCAGGTTCAGAAATCCAATACTTAAGAAACTTAGGACGTGAAACTGGAAAACATTCTTTGTCATATTTAATTAAACTGGAAAAAGGAATTGAATTTATTTTGACAATGTTATCATCATTAACTTCGTATTTTTTACCAACTCCTTGATAGCGGATATTTCTATATGCTAATTTAAATCCTGATTTTTTATAATTTTCTTGTTGTGCCACCACTCCATCTAAACCGATATTTTGTGTTTTTAAATAATTGATTGCTTTATTCCATATTTTTATTCCATATCCCTTATTTCTATGTTTTGAATGGACAATATAAAAACCAATGAAGCCAAAATCTTTTCCGTAAGAAACAGCCGAAATACATGAGATTGGTTTACCGTCAAGAAAACCCATAAAAAATCCTCTTGAATCTGTATTGTAAAAAGCATCCCTATCATGAAGTCCGGGATTCCAACTTTCGGAAGCAGCCCAAGAAATAGCAAGATCAAGGTCTGATTTTGTCATCTGACGAATTATGTATTGGTTTTTCACGTCATGCATAGTATATCAAATTAAGGTCCGTCCTAAATGAGGACGGACCTCATATAAGAGTGTCCCTAATCTAGTAACTGTCTTTTATAAGTTTTAATATCTTCTTTTGTTTGTTCCTCGCCATTTTCTACAAAATTTTTATACAGGTCAGCAGAAAATATTCCGTTTTCTAAAAAATTATTGCCTATAAAATGTGTTTTTAGCCAACTTATATTTATTTTGTTTAAATAAGTAGGATAACTACTCCACGGATATTCGATTAATGACTGACCTTTGACTAATAATTCCTCAGGATTTCTATGAATATATCGACTTAGATATAATAATAACTCAGTATTTTGGATTAATACAGCCTTATAACGACTTTGAAATAAAGGGCCAACCCGTTCATATTTTTTATTAAAATATTTTGAATATTTTGTAATTAAACTTCTCATAAAAAATTCTATTTCTTTTCTATTTTTTTGCTTTAATTCGAGATGAAAATGATTTGGCATTAGTACATAACTAATAAGGTCGATCTTATTAAAAAAATTATTCAGCTTGTATATTTCTGAAATTGTTTTGTCCTGATCTTCATCGACACCATTTTTATTGCTCACAATCTCATTAGTAGAATCTATTTTTGGCAAAAGATATATTTTTAAATAAGAAAGAAATACTCGATAATCTTGTTCATCAATAAAAATTTTTCTTTTTTCAACACCACGATTATAAATATGATAATAACCGTTTTCTATGTAAGCTTTAACTATATTTTTTGATGGCATATTTAAGGACGGACCTAAATTAGGTCCGTCCTTATTTTATATACCTCTAGAAAAACCTTGTCTACCGCTTATAACCTACAAAAATACAGAATTAGGGCATGGAAGCGGGATATTTTTGACGATATGCTATGAAGTTATTCCTCCACGAACGTCAAAGCTGTCCCGCTAAGATTTGCCCGACCTGTTCGACCGATACGGTGAATATAATCTTCGTAAGTCTGGGGAATATCATAGTTGATGACATGGGTGACGTTGGCAATATCAAGTCCTCGAGCCGCCACATCGGTTGCGACCATAATTGAAACAACGTCTTCCTTAAACATGCGTATAGCCTGTTGACGTTGGAACTGAGCTTTATCTCCATGAATTGAAGTTACTTTAAATCCTTTTTGAAACAAATCTCTCGCTACTCGCTCAACTCCATGTTTGGTTCTTCCAAAAACCAATACTTTCTTAAACTCTTCTTGTTTTAAAAGAGAGGAAAGTTTTTCCATTTTTGATCCGATTTTTTTATCAAGTCTTACTAAATCTTGTTTGATATTTGTTAATGTTTCTTGAGTTTTTACAGAAATAGTAATAGGATTCTTTACAAAAGAATTAATTAACATACTAATCGCTGGCGAAACAGTTGCTGAAAAAAACAACGACTGTCGATCGGCAGGTAAATATGAAATAATTTCCTTAATATCATGGATAAATCCCATGTCAAGCATTTGATCAGTTTCATCCAAAATAATCATTTTAAACATTCCTAATTTCAAAACTCCGCGATTTATAAGATCTTTAAGACGACCAGGTGTACCAACCACAACGTGCGGATTATGTCTTAAACTTGAAATTTGCATCTGCATTGAAGACTGACCGATACATAAGGTACTGAAAATCGGCATATTGCCGGAAAATTTTCTCAGTTCGTCCCGGGTTTGCAAAGCAAGTTCCCGTGTTGGGCTGATAATCAACGCTTTATAATTAAAATCTTTCAAAATATTTTCAACTAGTGGGATCAAAAAGGCGGCTGTTTTTCCTGTGCCGGTATTGGCAATTCCAATTACGTCTTTTCCGGCTCGAATAGCAGGAATACCTTGGGCTTGAATTGGAGTCAAAGTTGTATAGTTATGACGAGCAATGGTCGCTTTTAATGTTTCCGGTAAATCAAGACTCGAAAATAATGTTTCAATGACTACTTGAGTAGGGGAGACTTGAGTACTTTTAACATTAGCTCGGCGAATAAATTCATGAATATTACCACCTGTCATGCTTCTTCCACGACCACGCCCACCGCCAAAACGAGAATTACCTGCTGGTCTACTAAATCTACTAAACCTACTTGATGTCTGAAAATGCCTTGTATACATACGAATAATATAAAAAATTTATAAATAGATGTAAGAGCGGTTAAGCTCTTCTAAAAAAATAATGAAGAAGAACTCAAAAGTTGTTTAAAATAATTTAAAATCAAACCTTACAATCTGATAGTAATTATAACAGAATATATTCAAATAAAGTTGCATTCGTATAAAAGAGTTTAGTATCATGATTCCATGATGGTTAAGAAGAGTTTTAGTTGGTTATTTATAGTTTTATCAGTTGCTCTTATAACAGCTATCGGAGGAGGGGCATATTATCTGGGAACAAGATCGACTTCAAAACCTCTCCAGGTCTTTCCGTCGAGGACTCAACAAGCCAACGTTTCGACTCAACCTTCACCAAAAGAAAATCAAGGTCCACTTTTTTCCGGAAAAGTAAAAAAAATCTCCAATGATCTTGGCCTTTTCAAGATTTCAGACATTGATAAAGAAAATGGGGTACCGGATTATATTGTGTACTTTGAAGCGGGTGTCTTTACTCAAGGAGAATTTAAAGATTATACCAGGATTCTTGCAATCCGACCTTCTGAAGGACCAGGACCCAGCCTTCAATTTATTTTGGCAACAAAAGATTATAAAACTTATTTACTTGATGATCCTGAAAACAAAGCAACTAAATATCCAGAATCCGATTGGGATAATCCTTATATGTATATAGATAAAGATAAAATTTTAAAAACAGTCACTCTTAATACTGAACATCCGAAAACAATTAGTTTGGAAAAACCATATGGACTGATTAAAGAGGGGAGTATATTAACTGAAAATATAAAAAATGGTCAAAAAGACAAATATGACAACGATGTATTTCTGGAAACACCCATCACAAAACTAGACCAGCCATTATCAAATGACTCAACTGAAAAGCAACTTGCTTTTTTCGCCGGGGGCACTGATTGGGGGACCGGAGAAGGATATAGTGAAAAAGAAAAAAAAATGTTAGAGATTAGGAAAAAATATTTAGACACAACAACTCTTATTCATGCTCAAGATTCAACCGGACTCACTTATTCGTATATTCTTTCGTCGCAAAAAGATATCGACGCGTATTTGGCTAAACTTTCTTCAAATGAAGAGAATATGATCGCTTACAAAAAACAAGTTGTACTTTTTAACGAAAAAAAATTAAAAGAGTATCCTACCTCTCCTCAATTTTTAACTCTTCCAGGAATGAAAACTACTAAACCTTTATCGGGTTTTTATGAAACATACGACTCAGCATTCCCGGGTGCCTGTGGTGGAACTCAAAGCACATATATTATTGATTCATTAAAAGATGAAGATCTTGAACTTGTAATTTCATCATCGGCCTATCCACTTTATTTTCTTAAAGACAAGAATCATCCTTTGTATGAGTTGGCTTATCAAACCAAAACAGATATTGATGATGAAACTTATAAATCGGTGAACGATAATAAATCAAAGCCAACATTCGACGAATATGTAGCCAAACATCCACTTCTTTTTTTCAAAGATGCTTGGGAAAGATGGGGAGTGATAGGGGAGTTTGATATAAAGCTTATGGGAGGTTGTGGAAAGCCAGTTGTTTACTTGTATCCGGAAAAATCAACTGATATCCACCTTTCTTTTTCAACACCTGTATCTTTGAACACACAAGTTCCTTTTTATCATGATGGTTGGTTTGTCAATGCTAAACCCGATGGAACTCTCACCGACTTACAACTGCAATACACAGACTGCTCAAAGATAGATAGCTTGAAGTTTGGATCGGAATATGCCGATACTGCTTGTAAAAATAATGTTTATCCCTATATTTATTGGTCAGGAAAAAGCTTACAAAATACTTATCCAAGGGTTGATGGAGGATGGATAGTTGAAAAAAATAATTTGCAATCATTTATGGATTCAAAATTGAAAGAAATTGGTTTAACTGAAAAAGAATCAAATGATATGATTTCATATTGGCTACCAAAGATGAATGAAAAAAATTCTCCTTATTACCAAATAAGTTTCTTAACAACAAATCAAATGAATAAATTTATTCCGATGAATGTCAATCCAGTTCCAAATTCTGTCCTTCGTGTCTTTCTTGATTTTAAAGCGCTTAGTAGTAAACCAACAGTTAATCCAACTCCACAACAGTTCAATAAATTCATTCGCAATGGATTTACTCTGATCGAATGGGGCGGACTGAAGACCTACTAAGATTATAAAGTATTGATATTTTATTCTTTTACAGGTAATATATCAGCCATGCATAAAAATGAGCATGGAATATTTTATCGAGCCATGTTATACAATACTCTTCTCGTTGCCGTTCTTGGATTGGCGACTTTTCCTCCAATAAGAAATTGGGAAACAACCTATCGCGTTATGAATTCACTTATTACAGGAAAAAATATCGATTGCTCTCAAGAAGTATCACCCTTAAGCAAAGATTATCCTTACGATTCAATAGTTATACCTCTAGGCGGCTTTGAAAAAGATTTTACTCCAAATAAAGCCACTAGAAAAAGGTTATTAGCAGGGGCATTTGAATATGTAAATGGTAAAGCAAAATATGTCAGAATTCAAAATGGAGTTTCGCCACAAGGGGCTGACCCAGATATCGCATTAAAATATTTTAGAGCTTATGTACGCGTTATTACTAATTTTGAAAAAGACATCATTTATGATGATATTTGAGTAGACAAAGAACACATCAATACTTCAACAGGAATGCTCGAACTTAAGAGAAAGGATCAACGGTCAGAAGAAAAAAAATATCTGCTCATAACAAGTAAATCACATCTCGATCGGGCTGTGGCCGATGGTTGTGATATCGGTCTGACGATGACAGGGGAATCGGCAGAAGAGTTGGTTGCTATGATTGATCCAAATCAGGCAATTATTAACGCTCGAGGTCACACTCCATCTTTTTGGACAACATTTAAGGAGGAAACAGAATTGCTTTCAAATATATATTATCCTGGAGGTGGTTTAACTATACCTATAAAACGGGCCTCAATAAAATACCGTGAGTCTGCAGGTACACAATTAAGTCATTATTTCCCGTTAGTGATCCTTGCTCTTTCATTAAATATGAAAAAGAAATTACAAAAAAATCGTGCATCTAAAAAAAATTAATTTTATTTCTCCAAATCCAGCACTTCTTCAATCTTTTTAAATATTCTATTTACAAAATCCACTTCCATTGGAAAAGTTTGGCAAAATTTATCTGAAACTAATTTTTCCTCATGATTAAACATATTTATTACAAAAAACTTAATTACTTATCTTCTATTTAATTCATTTGTTAAAGCGGCTGATTCATCACCCATTTTTATTACCGCGTTCCATAAATTTATGTCATCACCCGATGCCGGTTGACCGTTGCTTAATTTATTTATTAAATGATTACTAAATTCAATTTGCCGATTGAATGAATCAATTAAATTATTTAATTTTTGTTCATCAACATTACCTCTTGCCTGTTCCCATGATGATTTAACCCTATAAATATCGTTTAAATAAGTTTTAATATTATTAACATTCAAATTATATGTTGGTTGATTATTTGGTTGTGTATTATTGACCTGATAGCTCGAAGTATTTGGAATTCCTTTTGATAAACTACCTAAATTAATCAACTCGTCTATTTTTGAATGAATAAAATTTGAGGATAACGCAAAACTCATGCCCTCAATAAATCTTGGTGATTGTTCCTGAGTCCATTCAGCTCTCAATGTATTAATTCCCACTACTCCACACTCATTAACCAAAGGACCTCCTGAATTTCCAGGATTAATTGAAGTATCAGTTTGTATATCTTCGGTTCCATCTTCGTACTTATTTGTTCTTGAATAAATCCCTTTCGTGACCGTTGAATCACCAGTTGGGTTATTTGGCCAACCAAAAGCATATAATTCTTCCGCAATAGTCAATTGATTTGAATCAAACCAATTACAAGATGAAGTTGAATTACTATCTGGTAATTTTAAAATGGCTATATCTAAATTTTGAGAGTAGTTCCATACTTTTATTTCTTTTTCTCCATTCATGTAAACAGATAGTTTCGAGGCTCCCTCAATAACATGTTTATTTGTTATCAAGTATCCAGGTTGAATAACAAACCCAGAACCATGACCTCCATCGTTTCTAAGAACTCTCAAAATACAACTTTTTGTTTGCTGAAGAACAAATTCTTTATTACATGAATTACGAGACGTTATAAAATTTGCTAAATTTGTTTTATTAAATGAAATTTCTTTTTTAGAAGTATTTAAATAAAAAACAAAGATTGAACCAGATAACCAAAATAATATCAAGACGCTCGCAAGACTCCTGTAGATTTTTTTACTAAAACAGAAATAGGTAATTAATGAGGTTAAAAGACCATACATGATTACTATTCTCCACATATTAATTCCACCAATTTTTGCTTTCTCTGTAAAGGAAAGTCCGTCCGCTGTTTGCATAAAAGGAATCATTATGAAGAAAAATATAATACTTACAAATGTTGCAAGAACAGTGGAAATGATAATATGACCAATCCAAAAAGAGAATGAATGTTTTTCTTTGTTTAAGGAATTCTTTCTAATCAATTTATTTGGGAAACTGATTATATAAGCAATAAAAAATATTAAAGAAATAAATGCAAAAAAAGCTAAGATTATTAATCTAGGAAACTGAGTTGAATCATTAATAAATGAAGAAGTATTTGAAACAAGTAAAAATATTAACAAGATAATAAAAACTAAAAAAGAGATTACCAAAAAAATTATATGGGGTTTATTTTTATTTATTGATTTTTCTGTTTGATTTGACTGTGAAATATTTTTTACGGGTCTATTTTTTATAAATACTGATATAACACCTAGTATAAAAGTTAAAACACCTGCGAGAATATCTACAACATATATTGACACAAAAATTGTTGAAAAGAATGAATTTTTTTGAGAAAAATCAGTAAATTTATTATAAAAAATTGTTAATAAAACGAAGTTTGTTATTGTTATCAACCAAATCACAAAATAAGTTTTAGTACTAATGGCTTTATTCATATTTCGCCTTATTTATTATATCACCAAGCAAGGAGTTTGATATATGGTTGTGTTAAAAAAAATTATTAATTATAGCGCCTTAACGATAAACTTTATCGTGGGTACCAATGGCAACAAAATAGGCTTCGTCTGCTTTTAATAATATATATATCATTCTAAAACTTCTAGATAATGAGATGCTCCAACGGTTTTTCATTTTTCCAGTTAGTTTATGAGTTCTTAAGGAAGGATGCTGTGGATGAAGTTGAAATAATTTAAGTTGTTTATTAACCTGATCGATCAATCCTTTATCTGTTCTTTTAATTTTTCTAAGAAGTTTTATAAAATCCTGCGAGAATCTTATATTCATAACTTTTTATAAGTTTTGAAAAAAATCATCAACATCATTAACAACTATTGAGTTATCTAACTCTTTAATAGCTTTCTCCGATATTTTTTCAAGTTGTGGTGAGGCAGCAAAAACAGGAATTTCTTCTTCAATATCTTTAATAATGATGTATTTAATCAACTGAGTCACCGGCACTCCTAAACGAGTCGCCTTATTTTTAAGAAGACTATTTAATTGCTCGGATAGACTTATTTTAATTTGTGCCTGATTGCCATTCATAATGGTAAATAAAACTTAATTAATACCTAAATTATACCTATTTTGTTCAGGTTGTCAAGTCTCCAAATCCAATACTTCGTCAATTCTCACCTTGGAAACAAAGTCGGGGACGTGGGAGACTAAGATCATCATACCCTTATAATTACTCAAGGCTTCAGCAATTCGGGGAAGATGACGGAAGTTAATATGATTGGTCGGTTCATCAAGTATCAAGAGTCCCGGTTTTTGTAAAACTAACCTAGCAAATGAAACCAATCCTTTTTGCCCTTCGGAAAGTGAACCGATTTTAGAATGAATATGTTCTTGAGTAATTAAAAATCCTGAAGCAACGGTACGAATATGCTGTTCATTTATAATCCCATCAATTTCCTTTAAAACTTTTGTAAAAGATTCATAGACCGTATCATTAAAATCCAAAGTAGAGAAGTCTTGACGATAATAACCGATACGTATTCCTGAAGTATAAGAAACTCCTTTTGCGGTGCGATTTGCCAAAGACTCAATCAGAGTACTTTTACCAATTCCGTTTGGTCCGGTTATTAACAAATGTTTGTTTTTTACCAAAAAAATTCTAGCCGGTTTTGTTATTTCTTGATGATCTTTCATTATTGTAAATGACGATATTTTTAGTTCTTCGTTAACCAACCCCTCTTGTGTGGGAATAATAAATTGACGGATAGTCTTATCCTCGCGACGAACGGCTACTTTTTCACTTTCCATTTTTTCAGCTTTTTCTCGCATTTTTTTAGCAACCAATCTCATCTTTCCACCTTTATGGGCAAAAAAATTTGAGCGATCTTTATTTTCCTGAATGCCTCGTTCCATCTGAGCATTTTGCATTCGTTCTCGTTCGATTCGAACCGCGATTTGTTCAACCACATCGTTATAATCACCGGCATATTGTTCAATTTTCTTAGTGAAATTATCCAAATATAAAACTCCTTCTGTAAAAGCATTCAAAAATTCTGCATCATGAGAAATAACAATCACGCTTTTTTTGTAGTTCATTAGAAATTCTGTTAGATGGTAGATTCCCATTGAGTCAAGATTATTTGTTGGCTCATCGAGAAGTAAGAGGTCAGGATCTTGAATAAGAGCTGAGGCAAGTAGCAGACGGGCTTGTTGACCACCGGAAAAAGATTTGATTATTTTATCTAAAGGAGCTTTAAGATTAACTACAGACAAAACTGTTGCTAATCGTCTTTGCAATTCATGTAGCTCGATACCGTTCAAATGTTTCTGGAAATATTCTTCAACTGTCAGCTTCATATCGGCTGGGGAAATCACTTGATGAGCGGTAGCAACCACTAATCGTTTGTCGACTGAAATTGTACCCGATGTTGGTTTTATTATTCCGGTAATTAATTTAAAAAGGGTACTCTTACCTGCACCATTTTGACCCATCAGAGCAACTTTCATGCCGCGACGCACTGAAAAACTAACCTCGTCAATAATTGTTTTGTCCCAGCCAAAGTCAAAGGAGACCTGTGAGAACTTAATGATCGTTTCCAGAGCTACCATTTTACCATAACTGTAGATTTTGTTTCTTACAGAGTTGGAGTAGGAGTTAAGGTAGGAGTGGAAGTTGGCGTTGTTGTGACACTTGAAGTTGGGCTTACTGAACTAGTGACTGATGTCGTGGGGGTCACTGCTTCAAACACTTTACCGCCGGTAACGATTACAACATCAAATTCACTTGCCTTGTCTAAATTTGGCGAGACGACTGTGATTTTATCAAAAGTTGATTTTAATGAGTCTTTGATATCTGTAACAATCTCTTCATAATTATCTTTCGCAGTAATTGAAGTAGTTGAATTATCAAACTTTTCTGCATTACTGGTTTTAATATTATCAGTGCTATATCCTGCGTCTTCAAGAGCTTTTACAACTATCCCTGCTTGACCAGGAGTGCCAGTACCATTGACTACCTGAATTTTTACCGATGATTTTTCTATTTTTGGTTTTTCAGTGGGAGTTGGCTCTTTTGTTTCAACAACGATATTCTTTGTTTCATCGATTTTTTTGGGTTGTCTAATAATCAGATAGCTTCCAATAATAGCAGCTAAGAGAACTGCTCCAACAACAACCGTTGGTAATATTTTATTTTTTTTCTGTTGAGTTGGAAAGGTATTAAATGTTTCGTCCATAAGTTACAAGTTAATTATAACTACTTCTTTACCAACGTCAAGCTCAAAATAAAATACTAATAATTACTATAGTCAGGTATCAGATAAAAGTTTAAGCACTTTTTTCACCCAAATTTTGTGAAAATCGAAGTAAATAACCGTCAGGATCATTGACGAGTATCTCTTGAGAACCATGTCTTTTACCTTTTACTCCTGTATCTCGCCAGCTCTCTTTAATACCTCTAGTTAAAGGGTGATGGTTTTTTTGTAAAGCATTAATAATTATTGACAAATCTGGAGTTTTAATTTCAAAGTTCATACCCCTTCCAAATGGATATTCAAGTTTCATTTCTTCTTTTTCACCAGGAGCCAACTCTTGTATCATTATTTGAGATTCAAAATATGAAAAAAAAGCAAATGGAGGATTTGTTCTTCCATATTCAAATTTAAATCCTAAAATTTTTGTATAAAAATCAAAGCTTTTTTGATAGTTGGTAACATAAAGTTCTGGCATTAGCGCATTAAATTTCATGTTTAAAGTATATCAAAGCTCAAATTTTTAATATTATTCCAATTTTGTTAATATTATTAAATGCATATTTCGAGACGCGAATTAAGTCTAATTGGAGCTGCGCTTTATTTATGTGAAGGAACAAAAGAACGACTCCTAAAAAATGGGGGAAAAATATTTGCTATAGAATTTACAAATACAGATCCAAGAGTAATTAAAATGTTTTTATTATTCCTAAGAACAATAATAGGTTCTGTAGAAAATAGAATAAAAGCAAAATTATTTTTGTATCCAGATTTAAATGAAAATAAATTAAAAGATTTTTGGTCAAAGGAAACAAAAATTCCGCTAGATAGGTTTCAAAAGACTATTTTTTTTAAAAAGAAAATATCAATTTTTAAGGCAAATCCCTTAGGAACAATAAAAATTAGATATAGCCATAAAGAACACTTTTTAAAAATTAGAGGTATAATAAACGAGGTATTTGGGTCAGGAAGAGTCGCCTAGCTGGTTTATGGCGCAGGCCTGGAAAGTCTGTATGGGCGCAAGCTCATCGCGAGTTCGAATCTCGCCTCTTCCGCCATGTTTAAAAAATCAATTTATCTTAGAGTGCATCATGCTTTGAATTTTGCCCAATGGGTAAAAGAGGGTAGATCTGATGATGAACTACGCAGTTTTTTAAGGTCAAGTGGGTATGATGAAAATGCTATTGAAACTTCAGTTTCAATTTTACAAAAATTTCGGGAGCCAAATCAAAAAGTTAGAATTTTAGGATTTCGTGATTTGAAAAATGATGAGGTATGTAAAAATTGTACAACTCTTAAAATCAAAAATAATTGTGCTCTTCCACCTAAAGAAGGTTTTGGTGATAAAGATTCTTTTGAAGCAGAAAGATATGATATAAATCCGTCAATATTTCCTACTAAATCAAAAGAGGTACAACAGCAATTAAGACCTAAGTGGCGAGGATTTTTTAGATAAATAATCTTCTAGAAAACAAGTGCTTCTAAACCTTTCAAAAGTGAAATTTATTAACAAGATTATTGTAGTACTCTAAAAAAAGAAGTCAAGAGGTTTATTAAAAAATTATTTTTTACTGGAAGCGCTCTTATCATGTTGTTCAATTGTTGTTAGAATAGCATTGCTAAGAGCTTTTAGTTGAGCGACAGTCATTCTAATCGTCGATATACCATTAACCTCTACCAAATCACCATTTTGATTTAGTATTTGAAAAAAAACAATTTCACCAGTACCATCTGTTTTTGTTGTAATAAGATGTCCGTCCATTGCTAATGCTGGAGTTTTTGAAAGAATTTTAAATTGTACCTTTTGTTTAGGGTCTGCCATATTTATTTAAATAAGGTTCTATTAACTTAAGTATATCTAATTTTACTAAATTATCAATATCAACTCCAAGTTGATCATAAACATTTCTAATTTCTAAAAAGAAAGGTAATGAAGTTTTTTTATTAATATAAACCCTAATATCCTTATATTTTTTCTCTACAAAATCTCTTTTGTTATTATTAAAAGCCACATTATCATAGGCCTGAAATAAATCAGAATATGGGTCATGGGTAATATACCAATCCTTTGCTAGTTCTATCGCATTTATTTTATTCATTATTATTTTTGAGTATAATATGTTAATGTTAGGTTTCTTGGAACTTCTGTGGGATCACTATTATATAAAACTATCACAACGACACTATCATCTTCAAGCCCAGTATAAAATGGTAAATTTAAATCGCGAACATATCCTTTTCGGATATATTTTTTTATAGTACCTTTTTTTGCGCTTTGTATAGATTTAGGATTGTTCGACTTTGGATTTGTTACCACAAAATGTGGTTGCTGTAAGACGATGGGAAGGTTTTCAAAAAACGTTGGATGTTGGTATATCTGGTGTTGACTCTGATGTTTTTCATTACCTTTTTTTTTAAATGAAACTAATTGTCCATCTTTATCATAAGCTACATACATTTCGGATGTGTTTTCAAATGTCTCAGAATATGTTTTTAATGAATGCTCTTTTATTGTCATATTGTTAGGTATTATATCAAAAATGAGTAAGGCATTTCAAAAGTTATTTTAAATATAAATATCAGTGATCAATTTATTTTTGATATAAAACGAAACTTAAATTGATTCAAAAAAAGTTCCAATATCGTACTATGCTCTCCGCACCAGTTTTTTTAGTTTGATATACTGACTTGATGATAAGTATTCAATTAATAGCACAATTGATGTTTTTTGTTCAAGTGCTGCATTCATTAGAGGAGTTGCTAAATAATTTTCATAAAAGATGGTTTTTCAAAAAACTTTCTTTTAAATCTTTTTTATCATTTGAGATTGTTCATAATATTTTTTGGGGTTTAGTTATATTTATTCCTACTTTTCCGTTCAAATTACAATTATTGGGATTCTTTTTAATTTTAATGTTTGCTAACGGAATTGAACACGTAGTTTGGTATATGTGGGAAAAAAAGTATGTCCCAGGATTATTTACATCATTCATTCATATCATTGTTTTTACTATTTTCTTTTTTTCAAATATTACCTATTTCACATACTGAAAAATTCCAGACTCGTGTACTCTGCATATGAAATAATCAATTTATGAAAGTTTCTCAAAATGTTAGGCCAAAACCATCCTTACCATTAGTATTTAGAAGAATTCCATTCTTGCATACCTTATTTCATGGTACCGCTCAAGGAATATATCCGTATATATTTATTCCAAAAGAGATATATAAAAATTTAATGTCCAAAAATCCTAATCTATACCATGTTTCTCTTATAGTTCATGAACAAACACATTTAGATAGACAGAGGGAACACGGTTTGATTCTTTGGATAGTAAAATATCTATTAAATTCCAAGTTTAGAGTTATGGAGGAATTAATAGCAAATAAATATCAAATGAGATACATGAAAGATCATAGATTAGAATTTCCATTTGAGAAAAAAGCAAAGATGTTATCAAGTTGGATTTATTTTTGGCCAGTTACTTATAAAGAAGCATTAAAAGAGTTAAAAACAGCATGGAATATTACATAAAAAGTTCCAACAGCGTCTCAAGCTTTTGCAGTGTATACGTGTATAATTTAATATGGTCCAATTTGAAATAAAGCCAATTTTAAAAGATTATTTTTATGCCAGTTATTTAAGACTAAAACACAGAGGTTTAAGGAATGCGTTTCAAATATCATTATTTGGGTCATTTATTATGTTGGCCATAACATCTGTTGGAAACACTAGGTGTTTTATGACATCAATAAACGATTGCATAAAATTCTTTTTAATTTCGTTTTTTTTCCAATTGATTATTTTTACAATCTTAATTTTTATATTTACAATATGTCTCTCGTTTATACTAATTCCACTTTTAAAATTCTACTTAGCTCGCTTCTACTACAAACAAGGATTTATTAGATATTTTTTTGATAAAGATTATATTGGTTGGGAAATTGGAGGGAATAAATTATCATATAAAATAGAACTTATTGAATATATAAAAATTTATCCAAACTATCTTCTAATTCAGCTTAAAATGAAAAAGATAAATTTAATATTTTTAGCTGAGAAAACTGTGATAAAGAATGTCGTTGAAAAACTCAAAAAAACCAACTATAAGAAATATTTAATACTTTAAAGGCCGGATATTTATCAGGATTAATTTACCTAAGTTAATTTTTTTGTTTGAAGTTTTTGTCTGGGACTAAAAGGATGAAAAAGTTCGAGACGCCAATGTCACGCATTTTCGAAAAAATATGATCATAAATAATCAAAAAAATAATAAAACTGTACATATATTAACATTGATAATAGTAATCCTCGTCATTTTATTGGGAATGACTAATTGGTCACGTATTGTATTGGGGTGGCATGAACTAAGTTGGATGTTCAATCCCAGTTCTAATCCCGAAACAGTAGAAAAATTATTAAAAGAAAAAATACAGGTGAAAGTTCAAAGCATTATCAATAGAGACCCTGAAGCGATAAATAGAGTCCAAAATATTAGTAGAAAACTGACCGTTTTTTTTCGGGAAGGAACATCTATCAAAACTATTAGTGAAATTAACGATATTTTAATAGCCACTCATAAAATTGAAAACATAATATATGTTTCAAAGGAAGATGCCCTAAAAATTTATAAAGAAATGAATAAAGATGATCCTTTACTTACAGATCTTGTTACAGCAGACATTTTGCCGGCCTCCTTAGAAATACTTGTAAAAGATACTAAGAATATTCCAGATATTATTTACTTACTCCAACGATATGAAAACAATATTGAAGAAA
>Ga0265292_1001138_pt1 | contig 25643 bp, 20 predicted proteins | sample Munlanlewell296A_FD_189080 | JGI IMG/M metagenome (GOLD analysis project Ga0265292, IMG submission 189080) | Leachate microbial communities from a municipal landfill in Southern Ontario, Canada - Leachate well 296A | ecosystem: Engineered > Solid waste > Landfill > Unclassified | place: Canada... | reverse complement strand
ATTTTTTCGTTTGCGGTGCGTGGATTGTTTATTACCGCCACCTGGATATTTCGCGAATTTTTGTTTTCGTTTGGCATGCCCCGTTAGAAATAAACTCAAAATTAACACAATTTTTTATAAATTCTTACTAGAGCGTACTGTTTTTGAACGCCCCGTTTATATAAGGCGCATTTCAAATTTCTAACGGGGCGTGTCAGGTAGTGAAAATTCGACTATGATTAAATATTGATTTTAAAAAATATCCAGCTTAATTATTTTTCTATTAAAATTTCAATATAATAATGAAAATTCTAATGTCGAATTTCTACTACCTGACATGGGGATAACTTTGTTTGATAATATTATACCATAATTGGCAAAATAAGCCAATGTCGCGAATCACCTTCGTTATGTCCATAAAGGCTAAAACCGAATCAAGGAGGATGAGGCTATTTTATATTTATTTGATTAAATATCTATGGCTTTAAATGAAAAACAACGCCTTTTTTATTTAGCTTTAGATGTGGTATAATAATGTTAATAACAAATGCCTAAAAAATATTCATTTTGCTTTAAGAAATTGAATAGCAAATTATGCCGGAAGAGAAAGTTAAAGAAAAAATAGAATTGGCGCCAGCGCCGACTGCGGTTGAATTAATTAAGGAAACACGGTCGGTTGAACAGAGCCGTGAATTTTCCGGCGAGGCGAGCGTGCGGAAGGCCGCGGAACAGCTGTCCGCAACGGTAACCGGAGAATTGCCGACTGATTCGGCAAAAAATATTGTCGCGGCCGGTTATCTGGCAAGCGAGCAAAAAGAGCGGCAAAAAAAGGTGGAAAAAATATTGGAAATTGATTTAGCCGCGATTTATAATGGGCTCACGCCGGAAAAGAAGACAGAGTTCAAAGCCGCTGGCGAGCGGGCGGCGCGCGAGATTGCCGGGCTTTTAGCGCAGGCGACAGTGCAGGTGAAGAAAATCATTGAAATAATCATCAATTGGCTGAAGCTTGTTCCCGGCATTAATAAATTTTTTGTTGAACAGGAGGCGAAGATCAAGGCTGATGAAATTATGAAGCTGAATATAAAAAGTTAATTAATTAAAAAAAATTATGAAAATTAAGAAGGGAGGTGAGAAATGAAAAAAACTTTTAAAAAGATCGTGGTAGTGGCGATGTTTGTGCTCGCCCTGTCTCCGGCTTTAGCTCTGGCGCAGATTGCACCTTTCGGTCCTAACGGTCCGGCAGAGGTTAACGCCGCCTTGGGCCTTGGCAACCAGGATCCACGCACTACCGCCGCTAGCGTAATCAACGTGCTGATGGGCTTCCTGGGCATTATCGCGGTGGTGATTATCTTAATTGGCGGCTTTAAATGGATGACCGCGGGCGGAGATGAAGCCAAAGTGGAAGAAGCTAAGAAATTAATGACCGCCGGCGTCATCGGCCTTGCCATCGTCTTGGCGGCGTGGGGCGTCACTATCTTCGTCTTGAACGCATTGCTTAATGCCACCGGTTCCACAACTACTATTTAGTCAATTCATCGAGTCAAGATCAGCTAATTATGTTTCTTTGGCCTCGCGTACGCGGGCTGAAGAAACATAATTAGTGATGTTTACTTGATGGGGCGGTTGCCCGTGCGATTTATGGATTTCGGACTCACGCAAGGAGGGAATATGGAAGCGACTGCGCTAACCGGCGTTAATCTGGAATTAGTGCCGATTTTTTTGTTTTGGGCGATTTTCATATCGCTCTTTTTGATTTTGGCGAAAAAAATTATTAAGGCGCTAGCCTACCGTTCAAGCTATTACAATCATGTGGTTTATCTGGTTCGGTTGCCGAAAGAAAAACCGAAAGATGCTGAAAGAGAGCTGACGGTCCAGCAGTTGCGGGAAGAGATCGCTCGCGGCGAGACCCTGTTCGCGGCCATCGGCGGTTTGCGCGCCCAGCGCGGACCCAAGGCCTGGCTGTTTGGGCGGCACGACCACTACTCTTTTGAGATTGTAGCCAGCAACAAAAAAATATCTTTTTACCTGGTCGCGCCTCGCTATGCCGCTCGCTATCTGGAACAGCAGGTGCAGGCGCATTATCCGGAGGCGATGATGGAGGAGGTGCGCGATTATAATATTTTTTTGCCCCGTACGGAAATTCTTGCCGGCTTTTTGAAAACGCGGCGCAATCCGATTCTGCCTTTGAAGACCTACAATAAAATGGAGGTTGATCCGCTCAATTCAATCATCAACACCTTGTCCAAGCTGGACGCGGGCGAGGCGATTGCGGTGCAGTACGTGGTGCGCAGCGCCAAGGGCCGGTGGCACGCGCAAGCCGCGCGCGTAGTCAGCCGGGTCTATCAGGGGAAAAAATTAGCCGAAGCGATTGAGACCGGTTTTTTCAGCAAAATGTTCAGCCTGCTCGGCGGCGCGGCTAAAGCAATGCCCGCCGGCGATAAAAATAAAAATTCGCCTGATCCTTATAACGCGCGGCGCATGACTACCGCCGAAGAGCAGATCATTAAAGGCATTGAGGAAAAAAACGGCAAGTCCGGGCTGGATGTTAATTTGCGGATTATTGTCAGTGCGGCAGATAAGGGCAAAGCGAGAATTTATTTGGATAACCTGATCGGCGCTTACAGCCAATTTAATTTATACGAATATGGCAACAGTTTTATCAACCGCCTTACCTTGGGCTACCGACTGATTAATCATTTCAGCGGTTATTGGCAAGAACGGCTGATTAAAGATTTCATCCACCGCCGTTTTAATGAGTACATCGGTTTTTTATTGAACTGTGAAGAATTGACCGGACTTTTTCATCTGCCTTTGCGCTGGACCGAGACGCCGAACATTCTGTGGCTTACTTCCAAGCAGGCGGTGGCGCCGGCCGAGACGCCGGAGTCAGGCATTAATCTAGGCCACAATTATTTCCGCGGTGTAAGCAAAGATATTCGTTTGAAGCGCGAGGATCGGCGGCGTCATACTTATATCATCGGCAAATCAGGCACCGGCAAATCGCAACTGATAGCAGCTATGGCGATTCAGGATATTTTGAACGGCGAGGGTGTCTGCGTGCTGGATCCGCACGGCGACCTGATCAACGATATTATTAAACGAATTCCGCCGGAACGCGCCGAGGATGTAATTGTTTTTTCACCGGCGGACATTGAGCGGCCGCTCGCCCTGAACCTTTTGGAATACGATCCGCGCTACCCCGAACAGAAAACGTTCGTGATTAACGAAATGATCAAGATTTTTGACAAACTTTATGATCTTAAGGCAACCGGCGGCCCGATTTTTGAACAGTATATGCGCAACGCCATGCTCTTGATTATGAGTCATCCGGAATCCGGTTCCACTTTGATGGAGATTCCTAAAGTTTTGTCCGATCCGGCTTTCCGCAAGATGAAACTGGACCATTGTCCGGATCCGACGGTGGTGGATTTTTGGCGCAAAGAGGCGGAAAAGGCCGGCGGCGATGCGGCGCTGGCCAATGTAGTGCCTTATGTCACCTCCAAATTGACGCAGTTCATTTCCAACGATACCATGCGGCCGATCATCGGCCAGCAGAAGAGCTCCTTTAACCTGCGCGACGTGATGGACAAGCGCAAAATTTTGCTGATTGATCTGACCAAAGGTTTGGTGGGCGAGATGAACGCTCATCTGCTCGGCATGATTCTGGTCGGCAAGATTTTGATGTCGGCGCTTTCGCGCGCCGATATGGACGCCGCCGCCCGCAAGGACTTCTATCTGTATATTGATGAGTTTCAAAATTTTACCACGGACTCTATCAGTTCCATTCTTTCCGAGGCGCGCAAGTACGGCCTCAATCTGATTATCGCGCATCAGTATTTGGGCCAGTTGGTCACGCACGGCAATAATACACAAATCAGAGACGCGGTATTCGGCAACGTTGGCACCTGGATTGTTTTTAAAATCGGCTCGGAAGACGCGGCGGTGATGGAAAAAGAGTTCGCGCCGGTCTTTAATCAATATGACTTGATTAACATAGAGAAGTTTACGGCATATGTTAAATTGTTGATTGACAATACCGCCTCGCGCCCGTTTTCCCTCCAGACACTCTGGCCGCTGCCGGGGGTGGAGCAGGATAATTTCATTAGCCGCATTCGTTCGCTCTCTCGGCTTAAATTCGGCCAGGATCGGGAATTGATTGAGGCGGAAATTATTCGCCGGGGACGCGCCTGGGAAGAAGGCTAGGGGGGGGGGTTGACGAAAAAGTAAAAATAGTCTTAAATAAAAACACAAATAACAAAATATAAAATCTATGCAAAACAAAAATGAAGACGTCGATTTATTCACCGATTCAGCAGACGAAGCCAAGGTTAAGCAAACGTCCGAGGAAAATGTAACGATTGCCAAGTCAAAATTGATTTTAATCAAGAAAGTACTCTCAAGCATCAAAGAGGCGAATCAACAGCTAGGCGACTTGTTGGGGTCGCTGATTACGCCGGAAGATGAGGCGCGAATCGGCGCGAGCCAGGCGGCGGACGAGTCTTTCAAATCCGCTCACCAGGCAGGCGACAACAAGGTGATTGAGGGGGTGTTTGATGGGGAGTGCATGGTTGGGCCGGATGGCAAGGAATACAGCGTGCCGGCTAATTACGCCTCCAAGTCAAAACTGATTGAGGGCGATATTCTTAAATTGACCATCACGCCCAACGGCACTTTTATTTATAAGCAGATTGGCCCGATTGAACGGGAGCGTTTGGTTGGGCGGCTGAAACGGCATGGCGAAAACGAATTCACGGTCAGCGTTGATGATAAGAGCTGGCGGGTTTTGAACGCGAGCGTTACCTACTTCAAGGGTTCGGACGGCGACGAAACGGTGATTCTGGTGCCGAAGAACGGCGAATCCAAATGGGCGGCGGTGGAAAATATTATCAGCCAGGGATATTAAAAAGTTCATCTGATTTTTATAAACTAAGTAAAAACTCTAAAAGGGTTTTTACTTGTTTTTAATTTGCTTAATCGTAAATGAACAGTTAAAATGTAATAGAATTGAAATTTATCTAATCCATGACTACGCTTTATCGCAAATATCGGCCGCAATTGTTCGCGGAAATTGTCGGCCAGAATCATATCAAAACTATCCTCACGTACGAGATTGAAGTAGGCAAGGTTGCCCATGCCTATATGTTTTGCGGACCTCGCGCGGTTGGCAAGACCACCATGTCGCGGCTCTTGGCCAAAGCAATCAATTGTGAAAAACGGGAGGCAGGGAAGTTTGAACCCTGTGGCAAGTGTCCCGCCTGCGAAAGCATCGTTGCCGGACGCAGCTTGGATGTGCTGGAGATTGATGCCGCCTCCAATACCGGCGTGGACAACGTGCGGGAAAATATCATCGCCAGCGCCCGGGTCGTTCCGAACCAGCTGAAATACAAAGTGTTTATTATTGACGAGGTGCATATGCTTTCGCCGAGCGCTTTCAACTCGCTGTTGAAAATTTTGGAAGAGCCGCCGCAATTTGTGGTTTTTATTCTCTGCACCACCGAGATCCATAAGGTGCCGGCCACCATTATCTCTCGCTGTCAGCGCTTTGACTTCCGGCGAATCAGCGTTTCAGACATCGCCAAAAAACTCGCTCATATCACTACCAAGGAGGGGGTGAGTATTGATAAAGAAATATTGGAGGCGATTGCCCGCCATTCGGGCGGTCATATGCGCGACGCCGAAAGCTTGCTCGGACAAGTAGTCAATGTCGGCGGTAAAGAGATTACTCGCGAGGAAGCCGATTTGGTTATTCCACGAAGCGACCTCGGAGAAGTGGTGAATCTGATTGATCTGTTGTCAAAGAAGGACGCGGCCGGCGGCATTCGTCTGGTGAACCGCCTGTTAGACGAGGGCTTGGATTTAAAAGTTTTTTTGACCGACCTGTTGGAAGTTTTACGCAAAATGCTGTTGATTAAAATCAGTCCGGCGCTCGCGCAAAACGTCGGCGCTGAACTGGGTGAGAGTTTGGAACTCAAAGTGAGCGACCTCGGCAAAGTTTTTGCGGTAGAACAGCTTGCTTCCGCTTTGGAACAGTTTAGCAAGGCGATTTTAGAAATAAAAAATAGTTTTATTCCGCAACTGCCGGTGGAGCTGGCGATTATCCGTCTTTGTTTAGCCGCCGGCGCCGCAAGAACGGCGGCAGTCGGTCCGGTTACCGCCAGGCCGGCAACGACCGGCAGAGTGGCAACCGAACAGCTCAAGGGACCGGGCGAGGTGAGCTTCAGCGAGGTGCGGGAGAAATGGAACGAATTGCTAGTTAAGGTTAAAAAATACAACCATTCCTTATCTTTTATTTTGCGGGTCTGCCAACCAAGAAGTTTGAACGGCAATGCTGTCTGCCTCGCTTTCAAATATAAATTTCACAAAGACCGCCTGAATGATCCGGTCATCAGAAGCTCCATGGAAAAGGTGCTGAAGGAAGTTTATAATACGCCCTTAACCGTTGAGGCGGTAATTGATGAAACGCTAACTATTGAAGAGAACGGCAATGGCAATGGTCACGCTCCTGTCATAGAAAAAGAAGTATTATCTGACGCGGAACCAGCGAAAGGTGAAGATAAAATGATAGATAAGTTATTAAAGACTTTTGGCGGTAAGGTGGTGGGTTAGATTTATTATTCATATCTTCGTCTAATGGTAGTAAATTATTGCTATTTATGGTAAGATCTTATCATGAATCCATGGAATAAAGGTTTTACTAAAGAAACGCATCCAAGCATCAAAAAAACCTCGCAAACGATGCGAAATAAAAAAATTGATAATTTTAGGCGATGGCGCGAGGAAATGAAAAAAATAGGAATTATACCTAATGGCTATCCGCCGCTTAAAAAATCAAGAAAATTAGCCGAATATCTCGGGGTAGTATTGGGAGACGGCAACATAAGCAAATTTCCGCGAACAGAAAGGATAATTATTTCATGTAATTCAAAGAATATTGGCTTTATTAAACGTTATTCTTTATTTACCGAAGAATTGTTTAATAAGAAACCGACTGTGAGTAAAGTCTGGAATGCAAATAATGTAAGAATAAGCCTTTATCAGAAAAATATCTCAATGAGACTTGAAGTTCCCAGTGGAAACAGAAATAATTATAAATTTAAAATACCCGACTGGATTTTGAAAAATAATAATTATTTAATTAGTTTATTACGTGGGCTATATGAGGCGGAAGGATCTTTGTCTATTCACGCTAAAACATATACTTACAATTTTCAGTTTAGAAACGTTAACCAAAATCTTTTGAAGGCAGTTGAAAACGGTCTACGCATACTCGGATATCATCCGGAAGTTAGAAAAGACGCAATAAGGTTGCGTAAAAAAATTGAGGTCGCAAAATTTAAAGAGTTGATAAAATTTCGAATATATCAGTAAGCTATTAAAAAAATATTCGGGGATCGTCTAAGGGTCGGACAATAGGTTCTGGACCTATTAATCGGGGTTCGAGTCCCTGTCCCCGAGCAATTTAAAGCAATCCACGCTAATCGCGTGGGTTGCTTTAAATTATTTTGAGAGAAAGGGATGAGAAGTTTATGCCCCGTAGCTTCGCGTCGGCGGAGCGTAAGGGTAAATCTCCGTCCCCGAGCAGGATAAAAAAAGTTCAAAGCGATTTATCCCTATATTGTGATGGATCGCCTTTCTTTTCATCCGACTCCTATCAACAGTATTGTATTTTTCTGATTTGTGATATATTTAACTAACTTCATTATATTACGCATTTTAATTATAATTCCAGTAATTATATGAATGAGGACTTGAACAATTTTTTAGCAACATTCAATATATCAGGGCAGGATTTTGAATCCACCAAATTAAAGTGGGAAGATTTGCAAGCAATAAAAAAAGATTATAAAAAAATAAAAAAAGAATTATATATTATCGCTGGTTATATAGAGGAAAAGCTGCATGCTTTAGACGTAGTTCATTCTGTCAGATACAGAATAAAAGACCCCGATCATCTTTTGGCTAAGATCATAAGAAAGAAAATTAAAGATCCAAAGCGCGAGATTACGATTCACAATTATAAAGCTTCGATAACAGACTTAATCGGGACAAGAGCAATTCATCTTTTCAAAGAAGACTGGGTGTTTATTCATAAATTTATAGAGGATAATTGGGATTTGCTCGAGCAACCATTAGCATATATCAGGGAAGGAGATACAGGTACCTTTGTTGATGAATACAAAAAGTACAAATGTAATATTGAATTACATCCCCATGGTTATAGGTCGATCCATTACCTGGTCCAGTCAAGACTTGGCAGAAATCCTTACATTGCTGAAATACAAGTTAGGACTATTTTTGAGGAAGGCTGGAGCGAAATAGATCATACTATAAAATATCCCAATAACATCATCGATCCTCTATTAGATAAATTCCTCGACACCTTCAACGTACTTGCCGGAAATTCTGATCAGATGGGATCTTTCGTGCGGCGCCTGAAAGACGACTTACTTAAAGGAACCGAAAAGATTGAAGAATATGAAAAATTAACCGAGAAGAATACTGAATTAATCAATGATTTAAGAAAAAGAATCGCCTGGACTCTTGGCGAGCTCAATTCTAAAATCATAAATGTTGAATTAAAAATAGATGTTTTAGCTTCTAGCGGAATTGCCATAGAACCATTTAAGAACATTTTGAGCGAAGTAAGAAATACGGCCTCAAGATTTGAGTTGATAATGGTCACCAATCCTCAGGAGGCAGCGAGACTCCTTGAATTAGCTGAAAAGAAATTAGAACGATTAGAAAAGTTGCTTGAAATGACCCTGGAAGAACTGGAAGAAAATGATAATGCTGATAATAATGGAGAAGGGGTGGCCGGGTCTTATAAAAAGAATATCGATTATTTCATTAATAATTTGAAAATTATAGCAGAGTTGGAGGGGGGTGTTGTACAGAAAACACTGATGACTGTTCAGGAGCAGAATGACTTTCAGATAAAAATTGAAAACGCAATTAATGATATCTGCAGCAGAGGCGGATTTACAGAATTTTTTATCGGACCAAGATATAAAAGCCTTAAATCTTTAAATACTGAAATTATCGCAAACCTTGAAAGAGTTAAAACCCTGACTGACTCTACGAATTTAATAAAAGATCCGGCTGTAAAGTTTGTATTTCAGAATCAAATTAATTTATTCTCAGAGCAGAACGATAAGTTACGGGAGTTTGTTGTTAAAAGAGAGAGGGGTTTAAGTTTGTTTGGGTGGCTGGTTAAGCCATTTAATTAGTGACAAAAATATATAAAACAAACAAATCGGTCAGTCAATATTTGAGTGAATCGAGAGAATGCTACATCGAGGAATGTCGGTGGGAGATCATCGCGTTCTCGACAAACAGCGGGAAATTGCCAGAATGTTCTATCAGAACGCGCTGGAGCTCGGTATCCCGTTCATCGTCGTTGTAAGCATAAGCTGCCAGTTTTATACCGGCAGCCTTTGTTTTTGTTCCATAAATAAGGTAAAATTAATTGATAAAATAAATTATGAACCAATTGCTTAAAAAATATTTCGGTTATGACGACTTTCGACCCTTGCAGGAGGAGATTATTAATAATGTCGTTAACAAAAAAGACAGTTTTGTTTTGATGCCGACCGGAGGAGGGAAGTCGCTTTGTTTTCAGCTGCCGGCGTTGAAATTTGAGGGCCTGACTTTGGTTATTTCTCCGCTGATTGCTTTGATGAAAGATCAGGTTGACGCGCTTCAGGCCAACGGAATTAAGGCGGAGTTTATCAATTCATCTTTGTCGTCGGCGGAAATAGAAAAAATTCAAACGCGGGCGAGAAATAATGATTTGAAAATATTATACCTCGCGCCCGAACGTTTCAGCTTGTCCGGTTTTCAGGATTTTTTAAAAAGTTTGGACATCAGCCTGATTGCGGTGGATGAAGCGCATTGTATTTCCGAGTGGGGGCATGATTTCCGGCCGGATTACCGCAACCTCGGAATTCTTAAAAAACTTTTCCCGTCGGTGCCGGTAATCGCCCTGACCGCGACCGCGACCGAAAGAGTTCGCGAGGATATTCTGACGCACCTGAACTTAACCAAGGCGCCGCTTTTTATCTCCAGTTTTAATCGGGAAAACCTTAACTTAAGCGTGATTGAAAAAAAACAGGCCTTCCCGAAATTAGTCAATCTGCTCGGTAAATATAAAAACGATTCCGTCATCATCTATTGTTTTTCGCGGAAAGAAACGGAAGAAATTGCCGAGAATCTGAAGTTAAACGGCTTTAGCGCCCGTGCTTATCACGCGGGCATGGAAACGAGCCAAAGAAAATTAGCTCAAGATTTATTTATCAAAGATAAGGTAAATATCATCGTCGCGACGATTGCCTTCGGCATGGGCATTGATAAGCCCGATGTTCGCCTGGTCGTTCATTACACCTTTCCGAAAACGCTGGAAGGTTATTACCAGGAAATCGGGCGCGCCGGGCGGGACGGCCTTAAAAGCGAGTGCGTTTTATTTTATACCTACGCCGATACGCGCAAACATGAATTTTTTATCAACCAGATCGAGGATGTGGCGCTGGCCGAGCGGGCCCGAGAAAAATTAAGCGAAGTTTTGAATTACTGCGACCTCGTGACCTGCCGGAAAAAATATCTTTTGAAATATTTCGGCGAAGATTTGGCATCCGACAACTGCGGCGCCTGCGACTCCTGCACTATTGAAAAAGAAATGTTTGACGCAACGGAAATCGTGAAAAAAATCATGTCCGCGATTTTAAAAACCGAAAGCCGTTTCGGAAAAAATTATATCATTGAGGTTCTGCTTGGGCAGAAAATCCAGAAGATTTTGATCAATAAGCATGACGAATTAAGCGTTTACGGCATTGTTAAGGATTTTTCCGAGAACGAACTGGCTCAGATTATTTTCCAGCTCATAAATTTAAATTACCTGATTAAAACTGACGGGAAGTATCCGACTTTGAGTGTCACCAAAAAGGGCATGGAGTTTTTGAAGAGCGGTAAACAGCTTCTATTGCCGAAACCGCAAGCGGATATAGAAATCGGAGTCAAGAAAACGGCGAAAAAAGGGGAAGTGGATTATAACGAAGAACTCTTCGGGATTCTGCGTGAACTCCGCCGGGGTTTAGCGGAAAAAGCTAACCTGCCGCCGTTTGTTGTTTTCGGAGACGTGTCTTTAAGGGAAATGGCTTATTATTTTCCGCACGACGCTAAAAGTTTTTCGCAAATTACCGGAGTCGGAGCGAAAAAACTGGAGCAGTACGGGGATATTTTTTTAAAGGTGATTAATGATTTTGCGAAAAAGAATAATATAGCTCCCGCGACGTTTGAAAATAAGAAACGAGCCGAAGCGGTTCCGGAAATAAAAATCCGGCAGCCGGTCTATTTTTTACCAACGAAAGAATTGATTCAGAAAAAAGTGACGGTTGAAAGAATAGCCAAGCACCTGGATTTAAGCCAGAGTACGGTAATCAATCATCTTGAAAAAATGATTGATGCCGGCGAAAAACTTGATTTGGAATATTTAAAATTGCCGCGCGATCGTTTTGAAGTGATGAAAAAAGCTTTCGCCGAATGCGGGGACGAACGGCTGAAACCGGCGTTTGAATTTTTAAAAGAAAAATATTCTTACGATGAGTTAAGGCTGGTCAGGATTTTGCTTAGGCTGTGAAATAATTTAGAGACACCCTCGCGACAAAAAAAGACCGTTGCTCCTGCATTAAACTCAATTGCAGGAGCAACGGTCTTGGATCATTCTCCGCACAGTTCCTTCATAAGCTCTGCTACGGGGACGATTTTATTTACACGATAGGCATTTGTGCCGACGGTGTAAAGCGGGGGTTCTGTGGGGTTGTACCCCGCCGAGGCAAGCAGTCCGTTGCAGATGCAAAAGAACGACCTGTTTTTTGGATTTCTCGGCATAGCCTGACAGGATGAATGTTTTCCATCCGGCCCGCGTTGCAGGACATAGCCTTTGTCGCATTTGGCCATGCGTCCAGCTCGGTACATCGGCGAATTTGTCAGAATCCTGAATGGCAGGCCACAAGGCGAAGCCGGAGTTTTATCCGGATACGCGACGACCGTAATATCGTCCCTGCCCGCCTGGACTACGGCCCGCTTGTACTCATCCGTGCCCGAGAATTCGTCAGTACCCATGAAGCGTGTTCCCAGTTGTGCGCCGCTGGCACCCAGCTGGCGGAATTTAACAATATCCTCATGAGTGAAAAGTCCGCCGGCAACGATGACCGGGAAGCCGCCGTGCTTGTGTGCAACATCCAGGACCGGAGGCAAGAGCCGCTCCAGTGTAAAGGCCGGATTGTCTATCTCTTCCGGTTTGAAACCGAGGTGCCCGCCAGCCAGCGGTCCTTCCAGCACGACCGCGTCAGGACGGTAGCGCAGACGTTCCCAGCGCTTGATGATATTTTCCAAAGCGCGAGCCGAGGACACAATCGGAATGAGCGCGGTGTGCCCCGGCGGTTGAATGCCCGGTAGTCCGAGCGGAAGTCCGGCACCGGTGACAATAGCGTCAACCCTTTCATCAATGGAGGCGCGGATAGTGTCGTCATAGTCTCTGACGATCGCGCACATAACATTGATGCCGATGGCGCCTTTATCAGCGAGACTTCTGGCTCGTTCCAGTTCAATGCGCACGGCAGTGTAGGTATCAACTTCTTTTCCGTCTCGTAAAGAGACGATCGTACGAAGGGCGGCGCTGGAAACTATTCCCAGGCCGCCTTCTTTGGCCACGGCTCCCGCGAGCGGATGAAGCGATCCGCCTACGCCCATACCACCTTGGAAAACGCTGTACTTCAGCCGAACGTTCTTGATAGCCAAACTTGGCAGCTTCATATTTATACCCCTTTTAATGAGCGTATTTTGTATTTTTATGGCATTAAGTTTATTTATAACATTAAAAAGAGCTAATAGGCAATAGAAAATAGATTTGGCCCAATTTCCCATTTTATCTTAAGATAGGCTCCGGCTTCGTTTAATGGGCGGAGCTTACATAAAAAATAACTCTAAAATCAGAGCTATTTTTTTGACATAAAAAATAAAATATATTATCCTGTTATATTGCCATTTTAAATAAGATTAATCAAAAAAACTTGGAGGGTGAAACATGCCGACATTGCTGAAGTCGCTAGAGAAAGAAGATTATGAGAGGCTCCATACGATGTTGATCGGTATGTGTCTGGATGGTTATTGCTATGCTCTGGCAATCGCATTTTCGCGGGGCATCGGTTGGCCAATGGTCGGCTTGATGCAGGACAATGTTATACGGCATGCGGCTGTCATCGAGCCTGACGGAACTTTTTGGGACGCGAGAGGCAGGATTACGGACGAAGCGGAGTTCGGCAGACCGTTCAACATCCAGCCGCCCTATGATCTCAGATTGGTCTTTGAGGACGACCTAAACGCCTTCAAGCCGGTCGGTGAAGCAATGATCGCGTCGGTTTTAAGGAAGGCGCAGTTCCTGTGGCCTGAATTGCTCTGGAAAGAGGGAACCTTAAGGACCAGGGCGTTGGCATTCGCGGAAGAGCTGGAAAGCTTGAGTCGAAAGCATGGGCTTTGGCTTCGCGGATGTTTTCCCGCAACCCCGCCGGTTCTTGCCGAAGGATATGATGATGAGGTCGGCTACAAACTGGAACCGACCGTCGATGGCTTGAGTTATACTATCGATCGAGTAATCGGGTAATAAAAAAGCATGCTGATTTCGTCGCTGTATAAAGCACTAAGCAGACCAACCGCCTCGCCTCGGCCCATAAAGCTGAGGCGTTTTTTTATTCATTTAAATTGATGAAATAAGTTCCAATTTTGTCCGACAAACGGAGCTTGATTGACATTTGCGAGCAAGATAAGTCATAATAAAATCATGTAGCAACCCCATGCCTGCAAGGCCGGGGTTTTTTTAGGTTAATAGAGCCTGGCAGATGTCGGATTCAAAAAGAATTTTTGTAGGAGTAAAGGCGTCCAAATATCTTCAAACTTTGGCGATTAGTTTTGCTCGGCAAAATATTGCACTGCCGGTACGCTGGACAAGCGCAGAAAATCTGCACTTTACTTTAGTATCGCCCTGGGAGGAAAATGAAAGCGGGATTGAAATAGCCGCAGAAAAATTGAGCAAACTGGAAAGGGGCAACCGGCCAGCCGTAGTGGAATTGGACAGAATTTACTATGGACCGGATCGCAGAACCCCGCGGCTTATCCAGGCAGTCGGGCGAGCGAATACGGAGATGTTGAATTTATGGAGAATCGTAAATGAAGTTTTGGGTAAAAAATACGATCGCCCGTTCCGACCGCATCTGACTTTAGCCCGTTTCCGGCCTGAAGAATTCGGTCGCTTCACCGAGAAAGAACTGGATAAAAAAATTTCTTGGGTGGAAACGATTGAGAATGTTACCTTGTTCAGCTCAACCTTGATGCCGGAAGGGGCGAAGTATGAAATAATAAAAAACTTTGTCATATGATACAGACAATTACCACCGAAAAAATTCCCATTAAGTTATGGCTTAGCGATGTTGAGGAGGGAGCTATGCGCCAAATCAGAAACATCGCCAATTTTCCATTTGCCTTCCATCATATTGCTATTATGCCGGACGCGCATGAAGGCTATGGCATGCCTATCGGCGGAGTGATGGCGACTCGCGAGGTGATAGTACCTAACGCGGTCGGCGTGGATATCGGCTGCGGCGTTTGCGCGCAAAAAAGCTCTTTAACGGGAATCGATACGAACACTATCAGAGCGATAATGTCAGACATCAGGACCATGATTCCGCTCGGATTCAATAAACACACAGAGAAGCAGCCTGAGTATCTGATGCCAAAGCTGGAAATAAAAGGCGGGTATATCGATAAAGAATGGGATAATGCATTGAAGTCGCTAGGAAGCTTGGGCGGTGGAAACCATTTTATTGAAATCCAGAGAGGTTCTGACGGGCAGATCTGGATTATGCTCCATTCCGGCAGCCGTAATCTCGGCAAAAAAACAGCTGACCATTATAATCGGATGGCGATACGCGAATGCCAGGCAAAAGGTTCTATCGAGCTGATTAAACAGGAACTTGCTTATCTGGAGCTGGAGAGCGAGGCCGGGGAAAAATATTTTGCGGAAATGAATTTTTGCGTCCAGTATGCGCTCGCCAATCGCCGTTTGATGATGGAGAGGATCAAAGAAGCGTTTATAAATAATATCAGCAATATCAAATGGGAGGATTTTATCAATATCGCGCATAATTACGCTTCGCAGGAATTGCATTTCGGCCATAATGTTATCGTGCACCGCAAAGGAGCGACTGAAGCGCGTGCGGGACAGACCGGCATTATTCCCGGCTCGCAAGGCACTAAGAGTTATATTGTTGAGGGTCTCGGGAATCCGGAAAGTTTTTGCTCTTGCTCGCATGGCGCCGGAAGAAAATTAGGCAGAAAACAAGCGATCCGCGCGCTTGACCTGGAGGACGAAATTGAGAAACTTGATAAAAAAGGCATAATACATTCCATCAGGACAAGAGATGATCTGGATGAGGCCAGCGGGGCCTATAAAGACATAGACGAAGTAATCAGGAACCAGGAAGATTTAGTCCGAGTTAAATTGGTTTTATCGCCCTTGGCGGTGATTAAGGGATAGCTGTAAATAATAAGCTTCGGAGATGAAAGAGTGCCTTAGCTATAAAAAAATAAACGGGGGCGCGGTGCAATGCGAAACTTGCCATCATTATTGCAAGATTTCCGAGGGACGCACCGGGATTTGCGGTATCAGGCAAAATTTGAATGGCAAGTTGTTTCTTTTGGCTTATGGCAAAGCGGCGGCGGTGAATATTGATCCGGTTGAAAAGAAACCGCTTTTTCATTTTTTGCCGGGCAGTAAAATATTTTCTATCGGCACTCTGGGCTGCAATTTTCGCTGCGCCAATTGCCAGAATTACGACATTTCACAAATATACGGATTCAAGGGCCGGATGAAAGAGTATGATAAATTTGATTGGGGCCATGATTTGAGTCCGGCTGAGGCAGTAAAGCAGGCTCGAGCCGGGGGTTGTGAGTCGATCGCTTATACTTATAACGAGCCGACCGTATTTTTGGAATATGCGCTGGATACGATGAAATCGGCTAAAAAGGCGGGACTCAAAAACGTTTGGGTCTCAAACGGATTTATGTCCGATAAAACCCTGGATCTGATCATGCCGTATCTGGATGCGATCAACGTGGATATGAAATCTTTTTCCGATGAATTTTATCAGTCGAACTGCGGCGCGCGGGTAAAGCCGGTTTTGGATAATTGCCGGAGGCTGGTTAGTGCGGGTGTCTGGACTGAAATCACGACTTTGGTGATCCCGACGCTGTCGGATAGTGAACGGATGCTCAAACAGGTGGCCAAATTCATCAAAAACGAATTAGGCGATTTCGTGCCCTGGCACGTCAGCGCTTTTTCCGGAGCGATTTCGTGGAAGCTCCGGCATCTGCCCGATACTCCTTTGAGCACGATCAAAACTGCTTATGAAATCGGCAAGTCGGAGGGTTTAAAATATGTTTACGCCGGAAATGTCCGGGGAGATGATTCCGAAAACACTTTTTGCCCCAAATGCCGCCAAGCGATCATCAAGAGAATCGGTTACGCCATAGAGCGATCGGATAAACTGGGAAGCTGCCCTTATTGCCAAGAAAAAATTGCCGGAGTATTTAAATAATTTACGTTGCCTGATATCATCATCATTTCTTCGCCTCATCAGGATTGGGGATTCCAGGCGCCGCTTCATTTTCCGGCGGCCTATTTTATATGAATAGATTTCGACTTTATCCAACAAGCGGAGCGAACAAAAAACTCCCCGCCCAGTTACAGGGCGGAGAGTTTTTTTGAAAAAAAAGATATTAAGCTTTTTTCACGTTGACTGCGTTCAATCCTTTCGGGGACTGTTCAATTTCAAAAGTCACGTTATCGCCTTCTCTGAGATCATTGAAAGTGATACCGACTAAAGAATTGCTGTGAAAGAATAAATCTTTCTCTTGACCTTCTTGGGCAATGAAACCAAAGCCCTTGTCAGTCTTCTTTTTAATTACTCCGTCCATTTTTGTATGTCCTAAATAATAAGATTGTAAATTGAGATATTTTTTTGAAAATCGACTTGTCTGGGTCTTCAACAGACCCAATTTTCTAAAATAAATTTTTACATAAATCAGTATAACATATATATTATAATCGGTCAAGTTTCATAATAATAATGCAGTATTTCCGGTAAAAAATTAAAAAAATAGCAATGATGAATCTTTTGACTATTTATTAACCTCGGTTTAGTATTATTGGCATAACACTATGCTAAACAACCCCTCTAAAATCTTAATCTATCTGATTATTGCGTTGATTATCGTGATGGGCGTATATTATGTTTTCAGCCGCCAAAATAATGTCAGGCCGGCAGTAAGTGAGAACATCAACATTGCAACGAACAAGGACGCAAGCATGCCCGCACCGCTGGTGATATTAGCCAGCACAACCGCCATAGAGCAAAAAAGACTGATTGCGGAACCGATTGCCGATGCTTTGGCAAGAATCACTAAAAAGTCGTTCGGTTTGAAAGTGTCGCCCGGGCATTCGCCGGTCAGCCCGGAAAAATTCAGCGGCTATCATACCGGGGTTGATTTTGAAACATACCCCAGCGAACAGGATATTGCCGTGCCGATTTATGCCATCTGTTCCGGCAAGCTGTTGATTAAAAAGACGGTAAGCGGTTACGGCGGAGTGGCGGTCCAGGGCTGTAAGATTGCCGGGCTAAACGCGACCGTAATTTACGGACACCTGAAACTTTCAAGCATCAGTGCCAAAATCAATCAGGAGCTCAAAGCGGGCGAGCAGCTCGGTTTGCTCGGCCAAGGCTATAGCGCTGAAACTTCAGGCGAGCGCAAACATCTGCACCTGGGTATCCACCGGGGGACTGCCATCAACATTCTTGGTTACGTTCAAAGTACCGAGGCGCTTAAAGACTGGCTGGATGCTGCACAATATCTCTAGAGAGAAAGGTTTAACCATACTTGGGCAGATGCAAATCAATCGCCAACTCGGCGATTTTTTGCTATTATGATGGCATAATCACGAACTGCAATTACCCCCAAATTTTTATGGGCTATCTCATCTCCTTCATTGATATTTTCGTTCATCTGGATACGAAGTTAAGCTTGGTCATCGCGACCTACGGCGGCTGGACTTATGGACTCTTGTTTTTGATTATTTTTTTGGAGACCGGGTTAGTGGTGACGCCGATTCTGCCGGGCGACTCGCTGCTTTTTGCGGCCGGCGCCTTTGCTGCGCTCGGTTCGCTCAAGATTTTTTGGCTCTGGCTGTTGTTATCCACTGCCGCCATCCTTGGCGATACGGCCAATTATTGGATCGGTCATTTTTTAGGCGAGAAACTGATCGCCGGCAACAGCCGCTTGATCAAAAAAGAATATCTGGAACGAGGGCAGAAATTTTATGAAAAGCACGGCGCGAAGACTATCGTGCTTGCCCGCTTCGTGCCGATTGTGCGTACTTTCGCGCCCTTTATCGCGGGCGTGAGCCGGATGAATTACGGCAGATTCGTTTCTTACAACATTTTCGGCGGCCTTCTTTGGGTCAGCCTCTTCGTTTTCGGCGGATATTTTTTCGGTAATTTGACTGTCGTCAAGAATAATTTCAGTCTAGTGGTTTTAGCCATTATCGTTTTGTCGGTGATGCCGATGGCGGTTGATATAGTCCGTACCAGGCGCTAAAATTAGCCAAAATGATATTGTTTTTTTGTTCGGTGCTGGACTTTTGTGGTATAATGATGTAAATTATTCTGTTAATTGTTTGTTTTCGGCGACCGATTTTTTTAATCCCTATTCCCGGAAAGGGGGCGGCCATGAGCAGGATGAAAGTCGTCGTTGATTTCGGCGACGGATCAAGCCTCGGCGTTGATCAGCAAAAGCTTCTTGAAGTCCTGGCCCGACAGTTTGAGGGCCGGCAAATCGTTCTCTCAACCTCCGGGAGGGTGGGCGGCAAGGATGTTCCTCGCTACAACTTCCTTGTCACCCTGAAACGGGTGGAACAACCGTAGCCGGTCGCGGTCTGATCAGCGGCTCTCAACGTTTTTCTGGGGATGGATGTCCATCCCCTTCTTTTTTGAAAATAAATAAAACCGCCCTGCTTTAGCGGGGCGGTTTTATTTATTTGCGAATTTAGATGTCTAAGTTTTCCACTTTTTTGGCGTGAGTCTGGATGAAATTTTTGCGCGAGGCCACGTCATCACCCATCAACATTTCAAAGGTTTCATTCGCCATCGCCGCGTCCTCAACCGTCACCTGTTTCATGATGCGTTTTTCCGGATCCATGGTAGTCTCCCAGAGCTGTTGCGGGTTCATCTCACCCAAGCCCTTGTAGCGCTGGATCACCAGCCTGACCGGCCCTTTGGCTTTAGTTTTGTTTTTATCCGCCGTGGAGGAGGACCCGCCCTCATCTGTTTCTTCTGCCGTTTCATCCTCCGCTGATTCTCCGGCTTCCGTTTCCAATACTTCCGCCATGCCGCCACCGAGCTCTTTGACGATTTTGTCCTTTTCAACATCAGAGTAGGCATAGCGCGCGGTTGCGCCTTTCTTAATCTGATATAACGGCGGTTGAGCGATGTAGAGATTGCCGTTAGTAACCATCGGCGTGAAGTGGCGGAAAAAAAGCGTCAAAAGCAGCGTGCGGATATGCGAGCCATCAACGTCAGCGTCAGTCATAATAATGACGCGATGGTAGCGCAGTTTTTCCAGGTCAAATTGGTCGTCAATGTTGGTGCCAAGCGCGATCACCAAATTTTTGATTTCGTTGTTAGCCAGCATCTTATCCAGGCGAGCGCGTTCCACGTTCAGGATTTTGCCGCGCAGCGGCAGGATGGCCTGAAAGCGGCGATTGCGGCCCTGTTTGGCCGAGCCGCCGGCCGAGTCGCCCTCAACAATATAGATTTCAGATTCTTCCGGTTTGCGGCTGGAGCAGTCGGCCAGTTTGCCCGGGAGGGTCATGCCTTCCAGCGCGCCTTTGCGCAGGATGGTGGCGCGAGCGGTGCGGGCGGCGATGCGCGCCTGGCTGGAGAGAATACATTTGCCGACAATCGCCTCGCCCTGCCTCGGGTTTTCTTCCAGAAAAGAGGTGAAGGTCTCGCCAAAAATTTGCTCAACATAGGTTTTGGTTTCGGCGTTGCCGAGCTTGCCCTTGGTTTGGCCCTCAAATTGCGGATCTTGCAATTTGACGCTGATGATGGCGGTCAAACCTTCCCTGACATCCTCGCCGGTCAGGTTTTCGTCTTTTTCTTTCAACAGATTTTGCTTGCGAGCATAATTATTTAAAGTGCGAGTTAGCGCGGTGCGAAAACCGACCAGATGCGTACCGCCATCGGGATTATGGATGTTGTTGGCGAAAGCCAGTACATTCTCGTTGTATTCGTTATTATATTGAAGCGCTACCTCAATTTTGGAGTCGTTGATTTCTTTCTCCACGTAAAAAATAGTTTCATTCTTGACCGACTGGTTGCGGTTCAGCGCTTTGACATAAGATTTGATGCCGCCCTCAAAATGGAATTTGTAAAGTTTTTTGGAATGCCCTTCGCGTTCGTCCGCCGCGATAATGCTGACGCCTTTGGTCAGGTAGGCTTGCTGGCGCAGGCGGTCCATGATTTTTCCCCAAGAAAATTCCAATTCGGTGAAAACTTCCGGATCCGGTCTAAAAGTGATGGTGGTGCCGTTCTGGTTGGTTTTGCCTACCGGCTTGGCCTTAGCTTTCGGTTTGCCCTGCTTGTATTCCTGCTGCCACAGTTTGCCGTCGCGATGCACCTCGGCCTTAAGATAAATTGACAGCGCGTTCACTACCGAAACGCCCACGCCATGAAGTCCGCCGGAAACTTTGTAGCCGCCGCCGCCGAATTTGCCGCCGGCGTGCAGTTTGGTCAGCACTGTTTCCAAAGCTGACACCCCGGTCGCTTTGTGAATATCAACCGGAATGCCGCGGCCATTGTCCGAGACCTCAACTGTGCCGTCAAGCTTGAGCACCATTTTAATTTCAGAAGCGAAACCGGCCATCGCTTCGTCAATGGAGTTATCAACCACTTCCCAAATCAAGTGGTGCAACCCCGCCGACGAAGTGGAGCCGATATACATACTGGGACGTTTTCTGACCGGATCCAGACCTTCTAAAACCGTAATGGAACCGGCATCATAACCGGATGATTTTTTTAGTTTTTCTTTTGACATATTTATGGTAATTTTTTTGTTAGCATTTTAACCCCGTTAAATGATCAATAATTAATCTAATATTTAAAAAATTTGTTATAATTTTATAATAAAATTTGCTAAAGTTAAACTAAATTTAACGGGGTGAACATAAAAATGCCCCTATCTTTCAGGGCCTATTTTTATATTAACATTGTAGCAAAAAATACGAAAATTCGCAAGCAATTTTTTAAGCAAAATTTGGTTTGGCAAGTAACGGTTATTATGATAAAATAAAGCCAAGACCCTTTATGTCAACTGAAAAAATAAACGAAAAAAATAATCAACCCGCCAGTAAGCCGGTGAAAGAAAAGCCCGTAAATTTGGATCGCTATCAGGATCTGGAAGGCGTTACCATCAAGAAATTGGAAGCGGGTTTGTGGTATGTTGAACATAAAGAGTTGCTTCGTAAATTATTAATAGTCATGCTGGCGCTGGTCGGAGCAGTTTCCTGGCTCTACACCCTTTCCACCTTCGGCTTTTATGTTTTCAAGGGCATGGTTGATGACGCGGCGATGGTCAGCGAGTTGGTTGCCACCCAGGGTTTTAATCATGCCTATATCAAACAAATCAGCGGCCAGCAGCTTGAAACACTCCCCGTTAAGGTGTTGGAATCCGGGAACGTAAAGGGGGCGCCGCGTTATGATTTGATCGTTGAGATAAAAAATCCGAATTTGCGTCACGCGGGCGTATTGAATTATTCCTTTGTGTCCGCTACGGGAATAATTGCTAACGGCGAAATAAATATTTTGCCCGGCGATGATAAATATATCACGGCGCTCGGACTGGAACTTAACAGTCGTCCGCAAAACGTCAAGCTCGTGAATAATCGCTTGGATTTGAAACGGCTTGACGCGCGCGTTTTCCCTGATTGGGATCAGTATAAAAAAGAACATCTGAATATTTTGGTTTCCGATATAAAATTTACGCCGCCCCGCCTATCCGGTTTGTCCGAAAAGCTCAATGTCAGTCAGTTGGATTTTACCGCCACCAATAATTCCGCCTACAATTATTGGCGCGCTGACCTGGTAATTCTTTTGACTAGCCGCGGCCAGCTGCTGGCCGTAAACCAGTATCTGCTTAATCGTTTTAAATCGGGGGAGCGGCGCGAAATCACTTTGAGCCTGCCGGGAGTAATCAAAGTCGATCAAATTGAAATAATCCCGCAAGTTGACATTCTTGACCGGAAGAATTATTTTAACTTTGATGCCGGCGACGTGAAACCGGAGGCACCCCAATAAAATATAAGAAAAACCCTCCACTTGTCATTCCCGCGCAGGCGGGAATCTAGTATTTATCGAACAGGAATAAGATTCCCGCCTGCGCGGGAATGACAAAGTGATATATGTTTAAGCGATTTTCGCTATATCTTAAAAATATGGATTGGGCACTGTTTTCCGCGGTGCTCCTTTTAGTTAGTTTTGGTTTGGTTGAGATCTATAGCGTCGCGCTCGGGCGCGGCGGCACCGACTTGCTGAATTTTAAAAAGCAGCTGATTTTTGCCGGCATCGGTTTTTGTTTGATGTTTTTTCTCGCTTTTACCGACTATCATTTTTTGCGCAGCTTCAGTAATTATTTTTATCTGATTGCCTTTATTTCTTTAGTCGCAGTATTATTGTTCGGCACGGTAATCAACGGTACTAAGGGTTGGTTTTATATTGCCGGCTTGGGTATTCAGCCGGTTGAGTTCGTTAAGTTCGCGCTAATTTTATTTCTGGCGCGTTATTTTTCCTCGGCCTCAATCAAGGTAAGCCCCTTGAAGCATCTGTTGATTACCGGCGGCGGCACCATGATTCTGTTTGTCTTAGTCACAATGCAACCTGATTTCGGTTCGGCAATACTTTTGTTTTCTGTCTGGCTGGCCTTTATTGTTCTTGCCGGTTTGGAGAAAAAATATTTGGTCATAATGCTTTTGCTGGTGGCAATCTTCGGCACGCTTGCCTGGTCGTTTTATCTAGAGCCTTATCAAAAACAGCGGATTAGCACCTTTTTAAATCCCTCGTTTGATCCGTTAAATCAAGGTTACAACATTTCCCAGGCAATTATCGCTGTCGGTTCTGGCGGCATGTTCGGCCGCGGCATCGGTTTCGGCTCGCAGTCTCAGCTTAAATTCCTGCCGGAAAGCCAAACCGACTTTATTTTCGCGGTCATTTCCGAGGAGCTCGGCTTTTTCGGCGTCGGCTTAGTACTGGTTTTTTTCGCGGTTTTCATTTTTCGCTGCCTGGCTTCTCTAAAGAAAATAAACAATGATTTTGGCATTTTTTTCGTGCTGGGGGTGATGAGCTTGATTTTTATTGAAATGTTTATTAATATAGCTATGAATATGGGCATGCTGCCGGTAATCGGAATTGGGTTGCCTTTTTTAAGTTACGGCGGCTCCACCATCATTTCCAATCTGATGATGGTGGGAGTGGTGCAAAGCATTATTATCAGGTCAAGGATCAGTTATTAAAAGTATTTTGGATTTTGGAATTTAGATTTTGGATTTAAACGAACTGTTTGAATTAAATCTAAAATCCGCAATCTAAAATCTAAAATAATACATATGGGAGAAGAATTAAATTTGTCGGCTTGGAGCCGAACGGATAAGGACAAAGCCAAGACCTTGCGAAAGGCCGGTTACCTTCCGGCGGTTGTCTATGGCAGCGGCCAGAAAAATTTGAATTTTAAGATCAAGGTGCTTGATTTTGCCAAGGTGTTTGAGCGCGCCGGAGAATCGAGTTTGATCAACCTGAAAATCGATGAGAGCGCGCCGCTCAAAGTCGTGGTCAAAGAGGTGGAGAAAGAACCGATCAAGGGCCATTTCAGCCATATTGATTTCTACAAAGTTGATATGAAGAAAAAGATTACGGTGGAAGTGGAACTGGAATTTGTCGGCGAATCCAAGGCGGTGGCTGAACTCGGCGGGGTGCTGGCGAAAGCAGCGGATCATATTGAAATTACCTGTTTGCCGGATAAGCTGATTAACCAGATCGTGGTGGATATCAGCGTGCTCAATACGATGAATGATGTAATCAAATTGAAGGACCTCAAGCTGCCGGAGGGCGTAGAGCTTGAGGCTGATCCGGAAGATGTTATTGTCAGCGTGGTTGAGATCGTTAAGGAAGAGATTCCGGTCGCGCCGGTTGTTGAAGCGGCAGAAGCGGCAGCTGTTCCGGCTGAAGGGGAAGCGGCGCCAGCCGAGGGTGCGGCCGCCCCGGCAGGCGAGAAGAAAAAGAAAGAATAAAGTTTTACGGCAAAATATTTTTAAAATATCGGACGTCTTTGATGGATGCCCGATGTTTTTATTTGCTCTTTATGATCACTAGGCGGCTATGGCCGCGCAGATCTTTTTTAATCGTGAATTCATGCGGCGGCAAAAGGCGCCTGGCTAATCGTTTGATGGAGGTTTTTTGGCTCGGATCTATTTCACAAAATAGTATGTATTTTGCCACCGCCTTTGGCGGGGTCCCGCCGAGGCGGGATAATTTGTTAATTTGTTTGAATAAACGTCGATAATATTTCAGTCCATCAGGTCCGGCCGCGAGTGCCAGCTTCGGGTCAAATTTAATCGTTGGCGAGTTTTTAATCTGGGCCGGGGTGAGATAGGGGAGATTCGCTAAAATAATTTTCAATTTACAATTATCAATTTTCAATTTAGGTATTAACGGCTCCAAAAGGTCGCCGTTAATGAATTTAATTTTGTTACCTACGTTGTGATATTTTGCATTTTTTTTTGCGACCACAAGTGCCTTTTTTGAGATATCAGTGCCATAAAATTGAAAACCTGCTTGCCGGCGAGATAGATTGAAAATTGAAAATTTATTGAAAATTGCCACCGCCTTGGCGGGGTCCCGCTGAGGCGGGAAAAATTGCCACCGCCTTGGCGGGGTCCCGCTAGGGCGGGAAAAATTGAAAATTAGCGCCCCTGCCAATGAAGTGATTATGCAGCCGCTTCCAGTTCCAACATCGACGATAATCGTGCCAACATTCGCTTCATTAAGGCGCTTAACTGCTTCCTCCACCATCAACTCCGTCTCGGGGCGTGGAACTAAAACGTCTTTGTTAACCAAAAATTTAAGGCCATAAAATTCTTTTTCGCCCGTCAGATAGGCGATTGGCCAGCCGGTTGAGTGTTTTTTAACCAACAAAAAAAACCTTCGCTGCTCGCTGGGCGAAAGTTCTTGTTCCGGATGAACGAAGAGATAAGCGCGTTCACGCTTGATTATATGAATTAGCAGCAGTTCGGCGGCTAAACGCGCGCCAGTGGCTTTATTTTGATTTGCGCCAAGCGCGAGTGCTTCATGAATGGTCATATTATTTTTCTGCGGCAAGTCTTTGCTGCTCGGCTTGCAGGGCAGCCACCAGCGGTTCCAGTTCGCCGTCCATGATGCGGCTGATTGAGTGCCAACTTTGCCCGATTCGGTGGTCGGTAACGCGGTCTTGAGGGAAGTTGTAGGTGCGAATTT
>Ga0265292_1001137_pt1 | contig 25655 bp, 27 predicted proteins | sample Munlanlewell296A_FD_189080 | JGI IMG/M metagenome (GOLD analysis project Ga0265292, IMG submission 189080) | Leachate microbial communities from a municipal landfill in Southern Ontario, Canada - Leachate well 296A | ecosystem: Engineered > Solid waste > Landfill > Unclassified | place: Canada... | reverse complement strand
GACGTTCCCCTACATTCGGTCGCGTCCGCATCCCGAATCGCGGCGTTGCTCGTCGGTTGCATACCTACAGGTATGCGCCCTCCTCGCGCCTCGCGCTTCGAGCGCACCCGCGCCCTCGATGTGTACGGCGAATTCGGACGCACCACACTAGATACTCGTGATGGGCGCCAAAACGACCTAGCGCCTAGTTCATACAGGGACTTGTGGACATTCGTCTCGAACTCAAGTCACATGTCCCCGTCTGGGGATCGACCATGCCAGGACTGCGGGCGAGCGGGCCGTCTACGCGCCGGCTGCGGTCCCACCCTGAAGTTCGACATCGTGACTTCCGTGAGGAGGCCGCTCAAGGCCGTACTTGACCAGCAAGTTGAGATAGTCGCGCTGGTAGAAAATCTTAACCTTAACGTTAGGGTGAAGCTCTCTCAGACGCCTGATCTTACGGTTCTTCTTCGTCACGAGCCTCTGGTTGAGAGTTGTGATCTCGATGTAGAGGTCGAGATCGGGGAGGTAGAAATCCGGGGCGAAGCGCCGAGTGACCTGGCCCTTGGCATCCCACTCGATGTCGAACGTGGTGGGCTCGTAGTCCCAGGCAATCTGGTAGAAATCGAGCAGCCGCGCAAACTGGTGCTCAGATTCGTGGGCAAAGCGTACCCGGTCGCTGGGCAAAGACGCTTGGTCGGGCCGTCCGATCACCGCTTGGCCTATCCTCCTCGCCCCCCGCGGGATGTAGTAGCCAGGTCGCCGCCGGAATCGGATGCCGGTGCCCGCTCCTCGCCGGCCGGCTCCTCCAACTGCGCCAGCTGCCCCTCGAGCTCCCGATAGACCGGTCCGAGGGCGATAGCGAAAACCCCTTGTCCGCGGCCGAGCAAGTCAACGACCTGCTCCTGGTTCTCGCAGGCGTAGACCCCCGCACCGTCCGAAAGCAGCGTCACTCCTGACAGATCTACGCCAAGATGGTTCCTGAGGTAGCCGACCGCCTGGCGAATACGCTGCAGGCTGACGCCGGCCTTGAGTAGTCGTCTGATGACCTTCAGCTCGACCACATCGCCGAACGAGTACAGCCGCTGGGTCCCTGAACCGGCCGCCGGGCGAATGCTCGGCTCGACGAGCCCGGTGCGTGCCCAGTAATCCATCTGCCGGTAGGAGATCCCCACGATCTTGCAGACGATCGGGCCCCGATAGCCCCCGTCGTTTGCGGGCCGGCCTTGTTCTCCCTGTGCCTCAACCTCAGGCGCACCTTGCATGGTCGCCTCCAGAGTACACACTTGTAATTACGGCGGTTAGACTACGTCCGGCCGGAGGGCAAGTCAACCTATGCCATGCCTCCAAAATCTTCCGGTTGCACCTGGTCCAGGAATTCTCGGAACTTCGCCACCTCCTGGTCCTCCGCGTCGGAGATGAGGATACTGGCCTCCGACAAGACATCCTCGCTGGCGAAGATCGGCGCGGCGCAGCGGGCAGCCAGGGCGATGGCATCGCTGGGCCGCGACGACACCGCGTGCGTCGAGCCCAGGTGCTCCACCTCGATGACGGCGTAGAACGTCCCTTCTTTGAGCTCGGTGATCACGATGCGATCGACGCGCACCCCCAACTCCTCCAGGAGGTCTCGCATCAGGTCGTGAGTCATCGGGCGAGGCGGGACGACACCCTGGAGCGCGAAGGCGATTGCCGTGGCTTCCACTGCCCCGATCCAGATGGGCAGAAACCGCTCCCCCGAGCGTTCCTTCAGCAGCACGATTGGCTGGTTGCTGGGTAGTTCCACGCGCACACCAACCAGGGTCAACTCGACCACGTACCTACCTCGCTCTCCCGAAAACCCGGGCGGGCAACGGAGTCTACGATACCCCAGTGGGAGGAACAATGGGCCCGCCCGCGCGCATGAGCTCGCGGATGTAGGCCTCTGGGTTGCCCATCAGACCGGCGGGAACCTTCACCGCATACAGGTCCGGCAAGTTGCGGTAGACCTCGTCGACATCGAGCCCGTACCCCACCGCAAATACATCCCCGATCTCCAGCCCAACGTAGTCGATGGGCAGCTCGACGATGCGGCGAGCCGACTTGTCCAGCAGGGTCGCCACCTTCAAGCTGGCGGGACCGCGTGCCCTGAGCATGGTCAGCAGGTAGTTGAGAGTCAGCCCGGTATCGACGATGTCTTCCACCACGAGCACGTGTTCGCCGTGGATGTTGAGCTCGAGGTCCTTGACGATCCTCACAACCCCCGTCGCCTCTGCCGCCTGGTAGCGGGAAATGGACATGAAGTCCATCCGAACGGGGATCGGGGTTGCCCTGACCAGATCGGAAAGGAAAATGACGGCCCCGCGCAGCACGCTTATGAAGATCGGGCTCTTGCCCTCGTAGTCGCGGGCAATCTGCGCGCCCATTGCGGCCACGCGCGCGGCAATCTCACTTCTCGGGCAGATCAGACGGAGTTCCTCCGGCAAGCCCGGCACCTCGTCACACAATCTCTCACCTCCGAGACTGCCCGCTAGCCGTTCAAGGCCTCACGGAGGATGGAGCGCAGAAGGGCCGCCTCCATTCGTCTTCCCAAGTTGGCTAGCTCACCCACGGCCTTGATCGCTTTGGCTCGCGAGTCCGGGTTCCTCTGCTTCAAGTACGGGGCCACCACCTGCTGGAGGATGCCCGCCTCACGGTCGGCCGAGTTCTTGTACATCCTGAGATGCCTGGGCTCCAGACCGTACGAGAAGAGGTCCCTCGCCAGCCTGGCGATCAGCAGCGCCTCCTCGTCGTAGGTCGGGGACTCACCACCCGGTCTGGGCCGCACCAGCCCGAAGGACTCGATCTGGTCCAGCACCGGCGCCTCGATCCCGGCCGCGCGGCATATCTCCTCGCGCGAGAGGTGCACTCCGCCCCCGCCCTGCTCGAGCAACGTGGCAGCCTCACCAAAAGACCCGGGGATCTGAAGCTGCAGGGAGTCCGCGCTCGGGGCCTCCACCAGACTCGATCCAACCGGGCTGCTCGGCTCACTCGACGCCGCAGGGGTCGCCGATGCCGAAGGGATGACACCGGTGCGGTCCCATTCCGCCAGGCGCTCCCGGATCACACTGAGAGGCAGGAACTGGTCACGCTGAAGAGACATCGCTACTCGCAGCCGCTCCACATCCGCGGGCGCGTACTTGCGATACCCCGACGAACTCCGGACTGGACTGATCAGGCCCTTGCTTTCCAGAAACCGGATCTTGGAAATACTGGCGCCTGGGAACTCGGCCTTCAGCACCCCCAGCACGTCGCCGATCCCGATCGTTTTACGACCTCCGGACTCCGCCACCATCGAGGCCTGCCTTTCAGCCTTCGCCGGCCGGTTCCGAAGAAGGCTTCATGAAGAAGGCGAGCCGGAATCGGCCGACCTGCAGTTCGTCCCCGGAAGCCAGGTTGGCGTCGTCCACTCGCTCGCGATTGACATAGGTGCCGTTGAGGCTTCCCTCGTCGTGAATCACGTACCGGCCCGCTTGGCGCCGGACCTCGGCATGACGTCTCGACACGGTGATGTCGTCCAGGAAGATGTCGGACTCGGGATGGCGCCCAACCGTCACGACGTCCTTGTCGAGGCGAAACGCGCTGCCGGCGTTCGGCCCTCGTCGCACCACCAGGACCGCGGCCCCCGCCTCTCCGGTCTCCTCGGGGAGCCACGCGACCTCTTCTTCGACTTCGACCTCGACTTCGGTCGGACCGAAGGTGACCGTCGTGTCATCCAGAGCTTGCGTCAGAGCCCCGCAGCGCGCACAGAATCGGCTGCTCTCCGGGTTGCGATGCCCGCACTGGGTGCAGTACACGGTCACACCTCTCCTTCGACCCCTAGAAGCACGCCGTGAATCTATACGAGAGGTCGATGGCGGTCAATCCGAACTCGGAATCTATTCGGATTCCGCCTCCTCCAGTAGCTTGCCGTAGGCCTCGGCGGTCAGCAGCGCGGCGGTCTCCGACGAATCCCCCATGTCCACCTTGACCAACCAGCCCTGGCCGTACGGGTCCTGGTTCACGATCTCCGGCGCTCTCTCGACCTGGGAGTTACGTTCAGAGACGGTCCCGGTCACGGGACTGAACAGATCCGAGACCGACTTGGTGGACTCGATCTCCCCCAGTGGCTCTCCCTCGCGCACCTGCGTGCCGGCCTCGGGCAGATCCGCGAACACGATGTCGCCCAGCTGGTGTTGGGCATAGTCGGTTACCCCGACCGTCACGATCGAACCCTCGATCCGTGCCCACTCATGCTCTTTGGTGTAGCCAAGCTCCTCGGGTACCAACGTCACGACGAACCCCCTCCTCTCTGCGGGCTGTCCAACCCACTCACCGTTTCACGGCCGACCATCGTTTCACGGCCGACCATCATCCGCCGTTTGTGACCCCGCCGCCGCGACCGCTGGGCCACTCGACGGCGCCGGGGTCGGTGTGGAACTGGGGGTGGGCGCCGGGGTCGGTGTGGAACTGGGGGTGGGCGCCGGGGTCGTGGTCGTGGACCCGGGTCCGGTTCCCCGTCGCACGATCCGGCGGAATGGCACGTAGTGTGAGCGGAAGCTGCTCTTGCGCACCTCGACGCCTTGCCTTTTGACCACCTTCTCCACCCTCACATCGAAGCCGGCCGAGCCGGATTCCTCCACCTTCTCCTGGCCCTCGGCCAGGTTCGGGTCGGAGATGTAGCGAGTCGGGGGCTGCACGATGTTGTATCTGGCTGAAACGTTGAAGGTGACCTCGGTGCCCAAGTCGGTGGAATACAGCTCGACCGTCAGGCTGCGTGAGGTGGGAATCGCTCGGAGGTAGACCCCGTACTGGGTGTCGTTGCGGAACTTCAAATCGGTATCCGGGTAGTTGAGGGTCGCATCCCGACCCAGCGGGTAGTGCGAGATATACAACTGGTGGTTGGTCCGGTCGACGATCTCGTAACCCGCCAGCAGCGCGGCATTGAACACCGTCGTGCCCGCCTGGCATGTTCCGCCCCCAATCCCCGGCACCAATTCGCCGTTCACCACCACCTGCGCCGTCCGATAGCCCTTCTCCGCGGTACGCGGACCCGTCGCCTCGTTCATCGAAAACACCCCGCCTGGGCGAACGATCGTCCCGTCGATCGCATGGGCGATCAGGTCGATGTTGTGGACCCGGGGAGCATTCCGCGCGTCGAACGTGGTCGTGTAGGTCACCACGCGCTCCTTGATGCCCAACTTCGACGCATCCTCAGTCGTGAGCTTGGGCTGGATGGTCTTCACAGCCAATTCCACCCGCCGCCCGCTGGGCATGTCCAAGAGCGCCCGGCTCGTGGCAGGCGTGTCGATCTCGGCCCCAGGGCTCGACGGCCGGACGGTGGCGCGCGGGCCGTCGGTGGCGAAGCCGGCCTCCACTGCCGGCACCTCAACCCCCGGGAAAGCCCCCACCAATCGAGCGTGAAGAGCTTCCTCCGCCAGGACAAGATCGAGCTTCGCGTCGACCACTCGCGATTGGAGCAGCGTGGACAGGACCGGCCGGTCCAACACCAGTTCGCGCCCCTCATACACAACGGTCGACGGCGCGCCGAGGAGCGTCTCCGCTCTTGCCCTGGCGACGGCCGCCACCTCGTCGGAAACCGTCGGGCGCGCATCCGTCAGCGGGATGGCAACGGCGCTGCGACTCGACTCCGCGGCCAGGGCGCGCACCCCTTTCGCAAGGGCTGCCCTGTCGATCATTCTGCCGGACCGGCCCGGAACCACCTCCACCCGGTTGTCTCGCACGACGATCTTCGGCTCGGCCGCAACGACTTCCAGCGCAGCGGTGGGTTTGGCCAGCCCGGCGCGAAACTTGGCATCATCCAGATCGACCACCCAGGGCAGCCGGATGGGAACAAACAGAGCCCTGAGGCGCTTCAGCACCGCCACCAACGGGTTGGCTTCCCGGCCCACGCCCACGGCGTCCCGAGCCGTCGCCTGCACGTCGTAGCTCACACCCAGGTCCCTGAGTGTCAGCGTCCACGACTCCGCCTCGCGCAGGAGCTTGACCCGGCCTTCCAGCCGGTGCTCGGCTTCCCGCCTCAGGACCCCCTCCGCCGCTGTGCGCGTCATGCCGCCCAGCGGCACACCTCCCGCGCGCACGCCGGTGTGGATCGTGTCGCGGTGGACGACCGCATCCATCGCCGCCGCCCCCACAACCAATGCGACGGCCGCTCCCACTCCCAGGACGATCGGGCGGAAGCCCCAGCGCAGCCGGCCATTTCCCGTTAGACGCAGGGTGAGGGCTCCTTTCGCCTTGCCCAAAGTGTGCTCTCTCGGCGCGCCGCGCCGTGGCCGCCCAGCGTACCTCGCGACCACGCAGGCGGTCTCGCCACCGTGGTGCGCCCCGCCCCCCCCCGCTAGCGGCGGGGCTTAGCGTAAGAGAAGCGTGGGATTCCGCGCAAGGCGGGCACGTCAACCGAATCCCGGGCTTGGAGGTCGACTTCGACACCGGCGTGAGTGGTCAGGGCGTCGATTGCCCCTCCGGGGATGCTCAGGGCCTGGCTCAGAGTCTCCGATTCGCCTATGGCCGTCACCAGGTAAGGCGCCGACACCCGCACGCCCCCGACGAGAATACCGGTCCCCTCCGAGGAGAACGCCGTCGCCGCCACCACTCTGGCCTCGTTGACGGCCAGAGCCTCCGCCCCCGCATTCCTCAGTTCCTCCGCCAAGTCCAGCAACTGAACGGCGTCCAGCTTCGCGTTGGGGTCGGAAATGGTTATCACTATCCCCGGGCCCCTGACGGGCACCACCCCTGTCAGCACCTGGAGAGCCCGGAGCCGGTCCTCGTACTCCTTCAATGCCGTGGACTCGCGAGTGGAGGAGCTTTCGAAGCCGGCCAGCGCCAGGCGAAGATCCAAGACCTGGAATGTCAACTCGTCGCTACGCAAGTTGAGGTCCGCCAGGATGCGGACCAGATCCTCTTCTCGCTCGGACGCCAGTCGCTGCGTGAGGCCCACCCCGCCGCGAACCTGGCCCACCAACCCCAGGCCAACCAGCAGCGACAAACATGCGGCCAGAACCTGGAGCACTCGCCACCGTGCCCCTCGTCCCGCCTTCTCTGCGTCCCGGCGTTGTGTCCCCAACATCTGCGCTTCTCGTCAGGCCCGGAACACGTGACGGCGAATGCGGGCAAGGTTCTGGAATATCCGCATCCCCAAGACCACGACGACCGCGGTGGACATCTCCCCTCCCACCCCCAACTGGTCGCCGATGAACACGATCAGCGCAGCGAGGGTCGTATTGGACAGCAGCGACACCACAAAGACCTTCTCGGAGAAGGTGCCCTCCAATCTCGCTCGGCCGCCGCCCAGCAGCCCATCCAACGCAGCCACGATGGCCATCGGGAGATAGGGCTGGAGACTCGGAGGCACGCTGGGATGCACCCACAGCCCCAGGAGGATGCCGGCGGCGAGCGAGATGACAACGATCACGACTCCCCCTCAACATGCGCGTATCGGAATCGCACCCCGCCCCGGTATGCCGCGACCCGAAGCGAGGCGCTCTGTTCGACTTCGATCCCCAACCCGTAGGCGTCGACCCATTTGCGGAAGCGGCGCGCTATGGAACTTGCCAGGAACCGGCTTTTCATCCGATGCCCATCCCCCAACGCGACGATACGGTACGGCGAGGAAACGATCTGGAAGTTGACCAGGACCGTGCCCCCCGCGGCGCGGATAGCACTCAGTCCGGTCAGTCGCTCTCCGTTGATCTCCACGGCTTCGGCTCCACAATCCCAAAGGGCATTTACGACCTCTTGGATGTCCAAGTCCTGGACCGTGACACTGGACCGATCAACACTGGAGGTCTCGTATCCCTCTGCGTCCGACAGAGCGACCACGACTCCGGGTCCTTCCATCTCGGTCAATCCCGCCAAGCTCTCGAGCTGCAACACCGACGCCCTGATCGCTTGTCCCGGCCACTGCCCAGAAAGAGCCTCCGACTGCCGCGACTCCATCTCGAGCCGAAGGCCCGCCAGGTCTTGCTCCAGCGAAGTCGTGTGTCGCTGCCGCAAGAGGATCATCTCGGCCAATTGGGCTCGGCGACCAGCCTCAGCGGGGCGCTCCGCGCGGACGCCCTGACCGGCCATCACGATCAGCAGACCCAAGAGCGTCCCCGTTGCCGCCAGGGCCACGGTTCCCCAACGGCTGCGGCCACCCCCCCGACGCCTCCCGCCTTCAGGCACAGCCCACCCCCGACCCGGTCGCTCCGGGTCACCAACCCTCCTGGTCACCCGGCCACTTGGACTTCATGTACCGCATCTACCGCGACGAACCTTTCACCACCGCTACATACTCCTCGATGATCTCGAGTGAAGCTTCGCGGTCCCCGCCCTCGGCCCACACATGGATCACGGGATCTTCCACGTCCGGCAGCACCAACGCCCAATCCGAGCCGTGAAAAGCCTTCACCCCGTCTGTCAAATCGACCTCTCGGCCCTTCACGTGCTCCATGAGCTGGCGCATCACGGCTCCCTTGTCCTCCCATGCCGTCGGGACCTGCCGATGTACCACGTGGCCGGCCGGCAACGCGGACACCAGTTCTCCGACGTCACGCCCACCTCGCGCCAAGAGTTCCAACAACCTCACCAGCGCGGCGATCGCATCGAAGGCAGGCAAGAACGCGGGAACCATGAGCCCACCCATCTCTTCACCCGCAGACACACAGCCCGGCTTCGCCGCCGTGCTCATGAGCGCGCTCCTCGAGACCTTCGTGAACTCCACCTCGCAGCCGTTGCGCCTGGCCAGATCCCCGATGACTCGCGTGGTGCAGATCGGTGCCGCCACCCATCCCGTCCCGGTCTGCTTTGTCGCCAGCTCGGTCAGCGCCAGCAGCGCGCTCTCTCCGGAGACCAGTCGGCCCGCCCCGTCCGCGAGAAACAGCCTCTCTCCCACCGGGTCGATGGCCGCGCCCAAGTCCGCGCCCGAGGATTGAACCATTTCGGCAAGCCTGGTCAGTCCCAGGCGTTGTTCCTCCACCGAGAGCGCCGCCCGGGCCTCGTCGAGGTAGCCGGACACCAGCAGGGTCTCCGCTCCCAGTTTGCCCAGAATCCTGGGTAGAACCAGCGTCGAACTGCCGAACTCCGCGTCGATGACGATCTTCGGGTTCCACTCACGAATGGCCTGGGCGTCGATTGCCGCCAGAAGGCCCGACGTGTACAGCTCGGTCGCCCGTGGAGGATAGGACAGCTCCCCGATCTCGGTTCCGAAGGCGCGCCGGAAATCCTCACGATAGAAGGTCCGTTCCACTTTCCTGCGAAGAACATCGTCCAGATCGATCCCGTCGGGCCCGAAGATCTGGATCTCCAGGCTCTCGCGGTCCCCGGGTGCCGTGCGAACTGCCACTCCCCCGGCGGCCGAGGTGGTCCGCGCAGCGAAGCGTGCCACTGGCGTCGGCGCAATCTCCAGGTCCCTGCAGACCACCCCCGTCGCGCTCAGGCCGGCTATGAGCGCGCGCTTCACCGCGCGGGCCACTCGGGACTCGTCGCGCGAGAGAACCACGGCCGCGCCCCTCGGCAGGATCGTGCCATAGGCCATGGCCAGGCGCAGAACAATCTCCGGGGTCAGATCCACATTCGTCAGCCCGCGAACGCCCCTCTCCCCGAACAGGGTGCGAGCACCTCGCGACTCCCAGATGAGGCTCTTCGTGACGATTGCCCCGGCCTCGACCATCTTCAGGGGATAGACCTTCACGTGTGACTGGAGGATCGCCCCCTCTCCGATGACCGATCCGTCTCCGACCACCACACCGTCCTCGACGCGCGAGCCCGACTTTATGTCCGCGTTGCGCCCTATGACGCATCCGCGCAGGTTGGCGATCGCGCCCACGTAGGCGTTGTCCTGCACGATCGCCCGGTGAAGAAACGCCCCCGACTTCACGACCACGTTGTTGCCGATCACCGTGTACTCGCGCAGGTGAGCCCCCGCCTCGACCTTCGCGTAGTCACCGATCACCACTGGACCGTCCAGCCTGGCGTCCGGGTCCACGTCGGCTCCCTGCCCCACCCACACGCCCGGCCGAACCTCGAAGCCCCCCACCTCGACGCGGACCTTGCCGTCCAGGACGTCCTGATGTGCCCGCATGTAGGCGGCGAGATTCCCGACGTCCTCCCAGTAGCCATCCGCCACGAACCCGAAGACCGGCAAACCCTTGGCAAGCAGCTGGGGAAAGACGTCCTGAGAGAAGTCGACCGACTCCCCTTCAGCGATGAAGTCGAACACCCCGGGCTCGATGACGTATATCCCGGTATTGACGGTGTCCGAGAAGACCTGCCCCCAATTCGGCTTCTCGAGAAACCTCTCCACGCTGCCGTCCTTGCGCGTGATCACGATCCCGAACTCGAGCGGGTTCTGCACGCGCTTGAGGGCGACGGTGACCATCGCACCCTTCTCACGATGGAAGCTCACCAACTCCTCGAGGTCGATGTCGGTCAAGGCGTCCCCCGACACCACCAGAAACGTGGAGTCAAGCTGTTCTTGCGCGTTCTTGACACTGCCGGCCGTACCGAGCGGAGTGACCTCCGTCGCGTAGGTCAGATGCACTCCCATGTCCGAGCCGTCGCCGAAGTAGTTGCGAACGAGGTTCGCCAGGAACTGAACCGTCACGACCAGATCCTTGTAGTCGTGCCGGCTCAGCAGCGCCACCACATGCTGCATCAGCGGTCGGTTGACCACCGGCAGCATGGGTTTCGGCTGGTTGGCGGTCAGGGGCCGAAGGCGAGTGCCCTCACCCCCCGCCATGATGACAGCCTTCATCCGACCACCTTTCAGAAGTGGGCGAGAGTCGATCCTCGGCCGAGCGGGCCATCGCCGAGGCGAAGGGTTCTCTCGGCGGTCCTCTTGTCGCTTGATCCTACCGGGTCCGCCCGGTCCCTGTGACCCGGTGGAGTGCTTCGACGAGGAAGGGTTCCTTATCGGCTGATCCTACCGAGTCGGCCCAGTTGCCGGCGCATGTCCAAAGCGTAGAGGGCGCCGGCAAAGTAGTACAGGGCAATGCCGGGCACGAAGAACACCCAGCCAAGAACGCGAGCCAGATGCGCCGCCTCCACCTCTGTGCGCCCAAGAAGAAACAGCGGCAAGGCGTACATCAGAGCGCAAGTGCCGGCCTTGCCGACCACATTGACCGCGGGGATTGCCCCCCCTCTGGATTTGAGCACCCCGCCGCCCGCGGCTATCGCGACATCTCGCAGCAGGATCAGGCCCACGACCCACCATGGCGTGATCCCCTCGACGATGAACACCACAGCAGCGACAACCAGTGCCAGGCGGTCCGCCGCCGGGTCCAGCAACTGACCGAGACGCGACACCTGGTTGAAACGGCGCGCGATCCAGCCGTCGACCCAGTCGCTGACCCCGATCCCAGCCAGGACGAGCGTCGCGGTGCCGAGCCGGCCACGGACAACCAGCCATGCGAAGACGGGGATCGCCCCGAGCCTCAACAGGGAGATGAGGTTCGGCACCGTCAGGACCGCTGAACTCGCCTCCCCGCCCAGACGGCCCTCAATCTCCGACTCTCCCATGTTCCTCCGGCTCGCCTGCGCCGGGCGGAGCGGAAACCGCTCCTCGACCCCGGCCTCGGTCTGCTTCAGCCACAGAGCCGACTCCGGGCACCCCGCGAACGGACACCCGAAGTGGACACCCGACAAGTGGTCGGGACGGCCGGATTTGAACCGGCGACCCCCAGTCCCCCAGACTGGTGCGCTAACCAAGCTGCGCTACGTCCCGTCGACCGCGCCGCCGACTTCCCATCCATCGGGTGCTCGCGCACGCGGCGCCCAGATCCTAGGGTAGCCCGCGGAGATGGTCAAACAGATCTGCTGCGAGCCTACTCCCTCTCCGTCTTGCGTTTCCGCACCCTGGTGACAACACGCACCGGGACTCCCTCGAAACCGAAGGCTTCCCGGACGCTTCTTTGAAGGAATCTCCGATACGGCGCCTCCACCGGGCCCGTGGCGAAGAACACGAACTCCGGCGGAGCCGATCTCGACTGAGTGCCGAAGAGGACTCGCACGCTCTTTCCGTGGCATGGGGGAGGCGGCGTCGACGCCTGAAGCGCCGTCAGCCACTCATTGAAGCGGCCGGTCTTCACACGCTGGCGTCTCGCCGAGTCCACGCGCTCGAGAGCTTTCCACACCAGCCCGGCGCCACGGCCCGTCAGAGCGCTGGTGACCACCACTGGAGCGAACGCCGCAAACGGCATCGCATACGCCAGATCCTCCCGCGCCCGCTCGATCTCCCCGCGAACCAGCAGATCCGCCTTGTTCAGGACGATGACGAGACCGCTGCCCACGTCCATCACCCGTCTGGCGAGTCTAAGGTCCTGGTCGGTCCCCGCCCGGTTTGCCTCGAGAATCAACACGGTGACATCCGCCTCATCGGCGATCCGAAGGCTGCGCACCAGGGCGAAGTAGTCGGCCCCGGCCGCCTGTCTGCCCTTGCGCGAAAGCCCGGCGGTGTCGATGAACCGGTAGCTCTTGCCCCCGTGTACCAGCACGCTGTCCACCGCGTCCCGGGTGGTCCCGGCCTGGGGATGAACGATTGCCCTCTCCTGGCCGCACAGCCGGTTGAACAGCGACGACTTGCCGACGTTGGGCCGGCCGATCAGAGCGACAGACACGGGTCCTTCACTATCAACCTCAACCTGATCTTGACTCCCTTTTGCCGGCAGCAGCCTGACCACCGCATCCAGGAGGTCTCCGGTTCCCCTCCCGTGGATCCCGGAGACCGGCCACGGCTCTCCCAGTCCGGCCCGGTACAGGGACGGAAGATCGTCTTCCCACTCCGCCGCGTCCACCTTGGTGGCAACCAGCAGAACCGGCGCCTCGGCCCTTCTCAGCTCCCGCGCCAGGCGCATGTCCTCCTCGGTCAGGCCGGCCTGACCGTCCACGACGAACAGGACCAGGTCCGCCCGCGAGAGAGCCCGCCGCGTCTGCTCCACCACCTGACGTCTGAGCGCATCCGTGGAGTGTGGTTCGAATCCACCGGTGTCCACCAGAGTGAAGTCGCGCCCCCGCCACTGAGCCGTGTGCTCCACTCGATCTCGCGTGACCCCGCTGGCCTCATCCACGATTGCCGAGCGCTTCCCACAGAGGCGGTTGACCAGGGTGGACTTGCCGACATTCGCCCGCCCGACGACAGCGACCTCGGGCAGGATTGGCCTATTTGTCGACATAGCTCTTCATGCCTCTGTAGCTTCGGCGGCGTGACTCCGCCCGCCTTCCTCGGCAACTTCCACCACCAGGGCCGCGATCCGATCCACGACCTCGCTTATGCTCAGCCCGCTTGTGTCGAGCAACACCGCGTCGGCGGCCGGCCTCAAGGGCGAGACGGGCCGGGTTGAGTCCAGGGCGTCCCTGCGGGCCAGATCACGCTGGACTTCATCGATAGAATGCCTCAGGCCCAGCTCATTGCCACGACGTCTTGTCCGTTCCTCGGCCGATGCGGTCAGGAAGACCTTGACCGGGGCTCCGGGGACCACTGCGGTAGCGGTGTCGCGCCCCTCCAGCACTCCCCCTTCGCGAGCAAGTGACCTCTGCAGACGGACCATGACCCGCCTGACCCCGGGGACCGCAGACACCGCGCTGACCGCCCGTGTCACAGATGTCGATCTCAGCTCCCGCCCGAGATCCCTGCCGTTGATCGAGACCACCGTCGACTGCCCTCGTTCCGCTCCCACCGCCAGGCGAATCGTCGCGTTCCTGGCCAGCGCTTCCAGAGCCGCCCGGTCCCCGACGTCGATGCCCTCTTCCAGGGCAAGCCAGGTCAGGGCGCGATACATGGCTCCGGTGTCGATGTGGGGGATGCCGAGCCTGCGCGCCAGTCGCCGAGCCACAGTGCTCTTGCCCGAAGCCGACGGCCCGTCGATTGCGACGACGAGGGGCGCCACCCGGGCACCCGAACCGGTGAAAGACGATGCGCTCACGCTCCTGTCCATCCCCCCTGCCCGTCCCCCGACAGCCCGGCCAGTATCTCCAGGAACCCGGGGAAAGACGTCTGGGTGCATTCCCACCCGCCAATTCTTGTCTTGCCACCACCGGCCAGCCCCACAACTGCGGCCATCATCGCGATCCGATGGTCCCCGGCGGGATCCACGCTCCCCCCGGTGGGTTGCCCCCCCACGACCCGGAAACCGTCCGACCAGGTCTCAACCTCGACACCCAACCTCCCCAGTCCGGCCGCAATGGCCGCGATCCGATCTGATTCCTTTACCCGGAGTTCCCCGGCTCCGCTGACCTCCAGACACCCGACGGAGTGCGAAGCCACGCCCGCCAGAAGCGGAAGCTCATCGATCAAGTCCGCCACCATGTCCGGGCCGATCCTCGCTCCCGTCAGTTGCGAGTATCGCATGCTCACCCGCCCGCTGGGCTCTCCCGCAAGGTTACCCTCAACCTCAACAGTCAGTTGAGCCCCCATCGACCGAAGCACGTCCAGGAACCCTGTTCGCCGGGGATTTAGACCCACACCCTCGACTGTCACCTCAGATCCAGGAACGACCGCCGCCGCCCCCAACAAGAATGCAGCCGACGAGATGTCTCCCGGCACCTCGAGATCGATCGGCGACAGTGTCTCGCAAGGTGCCACCCGAGCCCACCCCGGCCCACACTGAATCCCGACCCCCTGCATCGCCAGAAGCCGCTCGGTGTGATCCCTGGATGGCCGCGGTTCGTAGACGGTCGTCTCTCCCTCGGCACACAGGCCCGCCAGCAGCAGGGCGGACTTGACCTGCGCACTGGCCATCGGCAACTCGTGCACCCCTCCCTTGATCGGGGTTCCGCCCACAACCGCGATCGGCGCCAAGTCGCCTCCTCGAGCCCATATACTTGCCCCGACGCCTCGCAGCGGCGCCGCGACACGGTCCATCGGCCGTCTGCGCACGCTTGGATCCCCCGTCAACACCGACAGGCCGGCCAGCCCCGTGGCCACGCCGATCAGCAGCCGCATCGCCGTCCCCGAGTTACCCACATCCAGCACGTCTGTCGGCTCGACCAACGCCCGCATGCCGGCGCTGCGCACGATCACCGTCTTGCCTCGCGGGCCGCCGGCGACTTCCTCGACGGGAGTGATCTGCACACCCAGCCTGCGTAAACACTCCGTCATGCTGGCCACGTCCCCGCTCCCCGGGACTCCGGCCACACGCGACTCTCCCAACGCCAAGCTCCCCAACAGAAGGGCGCGCTGGGCGATGGACTTGTCGCCCGGAACGACGACCAAGCCCCGCAGTGGCCCGACCGGCTCGATCATGGCCTCCACAGAAGCCCCCTCCTTGCCGCCTGTGACCGACTGGAACTTGCCGCCCACGCTCACATGCTACCGGCCAGCCCGCAAGCCCGCTCAAACCCGGCACACTCCGCTCGAGCGCCGCTCGGAAAGCCGGCCTCTGCCGCGCAAGCTTCCCGGCCGTGCCGGCGCACGCGGCTACTGACCCCGCAATCGCACCCGGAATCCCCTCGACTCCAAGTGCTCGCTTGCCAGCGCGGCCTGCTTCGAGCTCAGTGTCGTCAGTACCACCCGTCCATCCGGGCGCTCTCGACCCCGCAAACGACGCAGATCAAGGTCGGCGAGGCCGACCCCGGCCTCTCCTGCCGCAGTAAGCGCCTCACCCAAGTTGCGCAGGTCTCCCTCTGCCACCACCTGCACCTGCTCGGAGCCGGCAGTGTCGCCCACCTCGATCATCACCGCCCGCCCGCTTCGAGCCCTTTCCATCTCCCTCCAGATGGCCCCCTCGTCCCTTTCCCGGATGGCCCTGCGAAGTCGCCCCAACCGCTCTTCGAACACCTCCAACACACGCCCGATCTCGGAGGAGTTGCCGGTCAGGATGTGGGACCAGATCTCGGGTCCGCTCCCGGCGATTCTCGTCATGTCGCGGAAGCCGCCCGCCGCCAGGGCCCCGCCGGCGGGCCGTGACTTCATCTCGTCCAGGGCCGCGTTCATCAAGGCCGTCGCGGCAACCTGGGGAACATGGCTCACCACCGCCACAATTTCGTCATGCGCTGCCGGGCCCATGATCATCACGTGCGCGCCCACCGACGTCGCCACCTTGCTCATCACTGCCAGCGCCTCTGGATCGGTGTTCCCGGTCGGAGTGAGAACGTAAGCCGCCCCCTTGAACAGCCCCCGGCGTGCCGCACCCACCCCGCAGTCCTCGGCACCCGCCATCGGGTGCCCCCCGACGAACCGTGCCCCCACCGGCATCGCACATTCGACCTCAGCTACCAGTTGAGCCTTCACGCTGCCCACATCAGTCACCAGTGCGCCTGGCGGCGCACCGGCCATGGCTTCTCTGGTAACCGTTGCGATCGAGCCCACGGGAACGGCCACGATCACCAGGCCACACCCTGCCACGGCGTCGGCCAGACCACCCCCCGCACAGACGTCAACCAGCCCTAACTTCACCGCACGACGTACCACGCTGGCGTCCACGTCGTAGCCCACGACCTGGTCGACCCAGTGGACCCCGCGCAGGTCCGCGGCCAGGGAGCCGCCGATCAGGCCCAGCCCCACCACGCAGATTCGAGAAGGCATGTCCATGGCTATGAGCCTAGGTCGGTTCGCAGCCGGCGCGCCCCCCTGAGATAGACATGCCGGGCCTGCCGGGCGTCGGCGCTCGCGTAGCAGTGCGCCAAGACCCGGACGCACAGCCGAACCGACCCCTCCACCGGGATCTCGCGCGCGCACAGAAGCGGAACCTGCGACAGTCCGATCTCTCGAGCGGCAGCCGCCGGAAACTCGGATGAGACGTCCTCGGTCGCCGTGAAGAACACGCTGATCAGGTCATCAGCATCGAGTCGGTTACGCTCCATCATGACCCGCAGCAACTCGGCCGTGCGCAGGAGCACCTCCTCTTTCGTATCCTTCGCCAGAGTCGTCGCGCCGCGAATCGCACGCACACTCGGCGCACTCCGCTGACCCGGTGAACTCGCCTCCCTCATTACCGCACCCCTATCCGAGCGCTCGGCTCGACGTTTCGGTCCTGAAGCCACAAACCGCAAGGCAGCCGCACAGCCCCCGTCACTGCCGGGGCAACTCTGGCACGGCGCCTGCCGCCTCAAGTTCCTCCAAGACCTCCCCTGTCGGAAGGAAATCCGCCAGAGGGGGGAGGTCCTTAAGGCTATCCAGGCCCAGCTTCTCCAGGAACTCCGCCGTGGTTGCGTACAGCCCCGCCTGACCGGGTCCTTCGTCCCGCCCAACCTGCGCCACCAGACCCCAACGCTCGAGCGTCTTGACCACGCCGTCCGCGTTGACGCCCCGAATCGCCGCAATGTCCTGACGCGTCACCGGCTGCCGGTAGGCCACGATCGCCAGCGTCTCCAGGGCCGCCTGTGTGAGCCGCGGGTGGCGCGCATTGCGAACGAAGCGCTCGACGCACTCCCCAGCCTCGGGGCGGGTGTAGAGTCTCCACCCCCCGCCGACCTGCCGCAGGACCCAACCGCCCCCCGCCTCCGCGAGATCCGCGGCAATCCGCCGCAGACACCCTTCGGCTTCCGTTTCCGACGCCTCCACAGCGCCGGCCAGCGCGCTCACCGAAACGGGTTCCTCGGCAACCAGCAGCACCGCCTCGATCGCGGCCCGAACCCCGATCTCCTCATCCGCCATCTCGACACCATCTCCGTCTGAGTCGATCCCCATCGCTGCCATTGCCGCGACCGGCGTTGCTCTGCCCGGGCCCAACTCCGTCTCCTCTGTCACGCTGGACCCCCACCAAGCCCGGCAAGCTCGCCTTCCAGAACCTCCAAGTTCCCCACCCAACGGGCCGAGATCTCCCCGAATAGCTCTCCCTGCTCGAGATCGACCAGACCCCGGCGATACAGCTCCAGAAGCGCGAGGAAGTGGGCCACAACCTCAACCAACGCCTCACACTGAGCAGTCAGTTCCCGGAATCCCGCGCTCCCGCACGCGGCGAGCCGCCTTCCGATGTGCACCATGGTCTCCCTCACGGACACCTTGATCGGCGCAATGAAGACTCCGTCCGACACAAGGTGCCTCCGCGGCCTGAGCAGCGCGGCGGCGATGTAGCCCAGGTCATCGCTGCTGATCCGGGAGACCAGGTCGGGCACACACGCCCCGAAAGCCTCGTCGAGCGCGACGCTCCGGGGGAAGAACCGAGCCTCGCCGGCCATGCGCTCCCCGAATACGGCCGCGGCAGCCTTGAACGCCCGATACTGGAGCAGGCGCGCCAATCTGAGATCGCGGAGCTCGAGCGGTTCACTCTCAACCTCATCCACTGGTCGAGATTCTGGCAGAAGGCCGAAGGCCTTGAGCTCCAGCAGGGTCGCCGCCACCACCAGGAATTCGGTGGCGACGTTGAGATCGAGTTGTTTGAGAGTGCGGACCTCCCGCAAGTACTGGTCGACGATCGTCGACACTCGCACCTGGTAGATGTCCACCTGCTGCCGGGAGATCAGGCCCAGCAGCAACTCGAACGGGCCTTCGTAGACGTCCGTCATTACGGAATAGCCCACAGTCATGTCCCCACGCTCATGTCGGCGCCGGCCTCACCCGCTGGTCCGGACGGGGCAGCCGCGGCCGGCAACCCTGAATCGCGGGCCCCAAGTCCGCCCCATCCACCGGGCCTGTGCGCCTCCCTCGGAGCTTGCCCCCACTACCGGCGCCTGGTCGCTGCCAGGCGCCTCACGAGGCCGGACTCAGGCCCGTGCTCCTCCATTTCCGCCAGAGCCAGAGCGATGGCCACTCTGACCAGCCGGCCCCGGTCCACTCCTATTCCATGCTCGGCCCGCAGCCGGATGCGGCCCTGCTCCAGCTCGGTCAGTTCCTCCGGGGTGCAGTAGAAGGTCACCTTCTCCTCGTGGAACTCGCGACCGCTGGCACCCACCCCAAACCGCCGGTGAGTCGGCTTCTCCCCGTGTGAATGCGCCGCAAGCGCTCCGGTCTCACTCTTGTCCACAATCGGAGAGGCCGGGTCGGGCTCCGGCGCAAGAGCCGTCACCCTGAAGAGTTCCTCCGCACCCGGCAGGCTGGCCCGCCGACCCCCGCTCACTTCGACGTCACCTCCTTGACCAGACTCCGGTACGCCTCCGCCCCCCGCGAGTTCGACGCGTAGTTGAGGATCGGCTGACCGACCACAGGAGCCTCCGCGAACCGGATGGTCCTGTTAACCACCGTGTTGTAGACCTTCTTGCCGAAGGCCTCCTCGACTCTGGCCAGCACCTCCTGGCCATGCAGCGTCCGACGGTCGTACATCGTCGCGAGAATACCCTCGACCTTCAGTTTAGGATTAAGCCTGCCCTTGACCTTCTGAATCGTGTCCAGAAGCAGCGACATCCCCCGCATGGCGAAGTACTCACACTGGACAGGGATGATCACGGAGTCGGCCGCCGTCAGGGCGTTGACGGTGAGCAGTCCCAGAGAAGGTGGGCAGTCGATCAGTATGTAGTCGAACTTACGCTTCAGAGGCTCCAGAACTCGCTGGAGCGCCTGCTCTCTCGCCACCTCCCCCACCAAGAGCACTTCAGCCGCCGCCAAGTCGATATTGGACGGTAGCAGGGACAGCCCATCCGAGATCTCGATCAGCACCGAGTCAATCGACGCGCCCTTGTCCCCCATGATCAAGTTGTAGATGGTCGTGTCCAGCTCCATGGGGTTCTTTCCCAGCCCGACCGAGAGGGCTCCTTGGGGGTCGAAGTCGACCAGCAGGACCTTCCGCCCCACCTCCGCCAGGCCCGCCCCGAGATTGATCGTCGTGGTCGTCTTGCCGACCCCGCCCTTCTGATTCGCCAGAGCGATGATCCTCCCCATCCACTGCCTCCTTGAGCATCCCCCGGGGGACCTCGATCGGTCCTGACCGCAAAGTCTACTAATCGCTTCAGCGCCTTACCAATGTGTACGTTAGGTGACATCGGATTCTAGGGTGACAGACGAGTTCTGACAACCCCTAATCGCAGACATGCCCCAGAATGAGCGGCGAGGCGCCACTCGATCCTCACGGCAGGCGCGGCTCAGCCAAACCCCGAGTCCTCGCCCCTGGTTTCGCCAACCGTGCCCGTTCTCGGGGCCGTGCCAATGCCGCCGGGCCGCTCCTCGCTCGAGTCGGCACTCCTGATCTCGCGAACCGTGCCTTGGCAGCTACGCCCTCAGGCACGAAGCGAAGCTCGTTCCCGGTGCGCTCCGGCCGACCCCGAACAGTTCGCACACGGTGGCTCCCACGTCCGCGAAGGTCGACCTCGACCCCAGTGAACCCCCGAGCCCTCCCGTGGACCCCTCTTTCGCCAGAACCGGAACGTACTCTCGCGAGTGGTCGGTCGAGGCGGTCGTCGGATCGCACCCGTGGTCCCCCGTCAGGATCAGCACGTCACCCGGAGAGAGGGCCTCTTCGATGTCCGGCAGACGGCCGTCCAGATCCTCGACGGCCGCCGCGTAGCCGGCCGGATCGTTTCGGTGACCGTAGAGCGAGTCGAAGTCCCCCAGATTGGCGAAGCAGAACACCGGGTCGTCACCGGAGAGCGTCTCGCAGATCGCCGCCACTCCCGAGGAGTTGTCTTGAGTGTGCAGGGTCCGGTGGATTCCCCGGTAGGCGAATATGTCCCCCACCTTGCCGACGGCAACCACAGGCACATCGGCTTCCGCAAGCCGGTCGAGGTCGGTTGCCCCGACCGGGGCGATCGAAAAATCCCGCCGGTCTCCGGTCCTCCGGAATGCCCCCGCCATTCCCGAGAACGGTCGGGCGATCACGCGACTCACTCGGTTTGCCCCTTGCAGTATCCCCCGGGCAATCTCGCACCACCGGTACAGCTCCCCCAAGGCCACGACCTCAACGTGAGCTGCCAGTTGAAAGACGCTGTCGGCGGACGCGTAGAGGATCGGGCGCCCCGAGCGGACATGCTCCTCGCCCAACTCCTCGATGATCTCCGTGCCCGAGGCGGTGCGATTGCCGATCACCTCGCGCCCGATCGCCCGCTCGAACGCGTCCACCACTTCCGCCGGGAACCCATCGGGGTAGACCGGGAAAGGCCGGTCAAGGATCAGGCCCATCATCTCCCAGTGACCGGTCGTGGTGTCCTTACCCGGCGACATCTCGGCCATGCGTCCGTACCAGGCTTCCGGCTCACGCGCCTGAGGCACCCCACGCAGCGCAGCTACCGCCCCCAACCCCCAGCGCTGAAGGTTCGGCACGTGGAGCCCACCCACCGCCTCCGCAACGTGGCCGAGGGTGTCGGATCCCTCATCCCCGTACAACCCCGCGTCCGGGAGGGCGCCAACGCCCAGCGAGTCGCAGACGACCAGGGCAACCTTTCGCCTGCCTGCGGTCACACGCCTCGCCCCGCGAGAGCATCCATCTCAGCGGTTCTTGCAGCCCACACAGAGGCGGGCGCTCGGGATGGCCTCCAGCCGCTCCCCCGGGATGGCCTGACCACAACCCTCGCACACCCCAAAGGCTCCAAGGTCGAACTTGCCCAGCGCCGTGTCCACCTCGGCAAGCGCTCCCCTTACCCGCTCGATCAGCGCCAGCGCGTTCGCCCGCTCCGCGCTCGACTGCCCGGCGTCGGCAAAGCCCGCCTCTATATCCAGCCTATCAACGCTCGGCTCGTCCGGGTCGGCGCCAATCTCCTCCAGTTGCTTCCTCAGGGACTTGCGCTCCTCTTCCAAGCGCTCCCGGAAATATCCGAGCGTCTGTGTCTCCATGGAAGAACCTCTACCTCCTTCAGACCCACACACCCGATACACGCGCCCGCCGCCGAGACGCGCAGGGCGCTACCGGCCTTCGCTATTCTCCGGGCGGCTGTCCCGCGCCCCCCATTCCGAGGAGATCCTGAGGCGCGCCCGCGGGTGCGTTCTCGCGTACACCTCCCGCAGATGCTCTTGACTCACCAGTGTATACACCTGGGTGGTCGACAGGCTCGCGTGCCCCAGCAGTTCCTGCACAACCCGCACGTCCGCTCCGTTGTCGAGCAAGTGCGTGGCAAACGAATGGCGCAGCGTGTGCGGCGATATCGTCTCGCCAATCCCGGCCCGGGAAGCATACTTCTTCATGATCTTCCAACACCCTTGCCGGGTCAGCCTCCCACCCCGGGCATTGAGGAATACCGAGCTCGCGGAAAGACGCGTCGCCAACTTGGGACGTGCCCCTTTCAGGTACTCCGCCAGGCATTCGATCGCCGCGCCTCCCATGGGAACAATCCGTTCCTTGCAGCCCTTTCCGACCACCCGGATACATCGTTCCTCGAGGTTCAAGTCGGCCAGGTCCAGGCTTGTCGCCTCCGAGATCCTCATCCCGGTCGCGTAGAGGACCTCCAGAAGTGCCCGATCCCGCGTGGGCAGCGCAGCGTCGCTGCATGCCGGCCCGCGAAGCAGCAGGTCCACCGCATCCACGGAAATGGCCTTCGGCAGTGCTTTGGGGACCCGCGGAGAGCCGAGCAAGGCGGTGGGGTCCGCCGCAGCCAGGCCCTCCCGCACGCAGAACCGATGAAACCCCCGCACCGTCGCCAGCACTCGTGCGACGCTCGAAGGGGCGTACCCGCGGCCCTTCTCCTTCCGGCCCAAACGCAGGAAGCCCAGGAATCCGACTACCAGTTCCTCAGATACTTCCCCCGGGTCCTCCACCCCCGCACGCAGCAGATGCTCGCCGTACAAGCGCAGGTCCCGCCGGTATGCCCCCAGCGAATTCGAAGCAAGACCCTTCTCCACGGAGAGGTAGTCCAGGAATCGGTGCATCGCCCCGGCGAGCGGGCTCCTGTCTGCCATGGTCTGCCGGCTACTTCACACCGGGTATCAGCTCTGCCAGCGACCTGCTGGACATGCCGTGCGCCATGGCAACAGGCTCGTTCGTCAGAGCGCCGCCCACAGCGTTCACCCCCCGCGCCAAAGTCTGATCGGTCCGCACGGCCGCCTCCAGTCCCAAGTTGGCTATGGCCAGCGCATAGGGCAGTGTGACGTTGGCCAGCGCATAGGTCGAGGTGCGCGGCACCGCCCCGGGCATGTTCCCCACGCAGTAGTGGACCACCCCGTGCTTGACATAGGTCGGCTCGGAGTGGGTGGTGACGTGGGAAGTCGCGATGCAGCCGCCTTGATCGACGGAGATATCCACGATCACCGAGCCCGGCCTCATCTGGCGAACCAGGTCCTCCTCGACCAGCTTCGGGGCCCTTGCCCCGGTGATCAGCACGGCTCCCACCACCAGGTCGGCCCCCAGCACAGCCCGCTCCACGTTCAGCCGGTTGGACATCACCGTCTGGATGCGCCCTTGGTGGACGAGGTCGATCTCACGGAGTTTCCGAGCGTTGTTGTCGAGCAGGATCACCTCGGCCTCCATGCCCCGAGCGATCCGCGCCGCGCTGCTCCCCGCTATTCCGCCTCCCAGCACCACCACCGTCGCCGGAGGCACTCCGGACACACCCCCGAGCAGCACTCCCCGGCCGCCACTCTCACGCTCCAGAAGGTGCGCCCCCACCTGGGGAGCCATACGCCCCGCCACCTCACTCATCGGGGCCAGCAATGGCAACTCTCCTGAGGCAAGCTCGACGGTCTCGTAGCCGACGGCGGTCACACCCGAAGACAGCACCGCTTCAGTGCACTCGCGGCTCGCCGCCAGGTGGAGGAAGGTGAAGAGGACCTGCCCGGCGCGCATTCTCGGATACTCGGCGGGAATCGGCTCCTTGACCTTCAGAACCAGGTCCGCCTCCGCCCATACGTCGTCCGCGCTCGCGACGATCTCAGCTCCCGCTCGCACGAACTCCTCGTCCGCCAGGTACGACCCGGCCCCCGCTCCCTGCTCCACCAGCACCCGGTGCCCCGCGGCCGTCAGATCCCCGACACCCCCGGGGGTTGCGGCCACACGATACTCGTGGTCCTTCAGTTCCTTCGGCACCCCGACGATCATGACCCACGCTCCCTTGCCTGTCGCCGTCCGCCGGTTCGGCGCCTCGCGGCGAATCGGGCGGATCCTCGCTGCACTTCTCCGGGTCGAACCCAAGTCGACAGTAGCCGTCCGAGAGTTCGGCACCTATATCGCGACCCGCCGTCATCCGGCGGCCGCACGCTCCCTCTCGACAATCTCCTTGCCCAATGTCAGCGCGATTATCGTCTTTGCGTCGCGAATCTCCCCGGAACGGACCCGGTCCAACGCGGCATCCATATCGAGGATCATCACCTGCATGTCCGCTTCTTCGTGCTTTCCCGGCGCTCCCGCAACCGGCGAAAGGTCCAGCGCAACGAAGAGGTGGAACAACTCGTTGCTGAAACCCGGGGTCGTGTAGAAAACCGCCGCCGGCAGAAGGCGGCCCGCCTGGAACCCCACCTCTTCGATCAGCTCTCGGCGAATACAACTCTCTACCGCTTCCCCGTCCAGATCCAGCTTCCCTGCCGGGATCTCAATCAGCTCGCCCCCGACCGGATGCCGGTACTGACGGACAAGCACCACCCTGCCGTCCGGCAGGACCGGCAGCGCTCCCACGGCCCCACGGTGCTCCACGACCTCCCGGGTGCCCGTGCTTCCGTCCGAGAATCGCACATCGTCCACACGAACCCGGATCACCTGACCCTCGAACGCCAGTCGCGACTCACTCACTTCGTAGCCGCCCAAAGGACTCACCTCGCTCAGCGTGCTGCCGTGAACTTCGCCCAAGCGCTCCCCGGGGCCGGCGAGTCGCAACCCGTTCCCTCGCAGCATCCCCGAGCAATAGGCCGTCTGCCGCCCTGTGGGGTCCTCAAACGCCCGAGTCCGCGCCGGCCTCCACCGTCACCCGCCCCGACTCCCGGCTCTTGCTGAATTCGACCGCGGCACCGACAAAGTCCCTGAACAGCGGATGCGCACGATTCGGCCGCGACTTGAACTCAGGATGGAATTGGCTCCCCACGAACCAGGGGTGCGCGGGATTCTCGATCATCTCTACCAGCCGGCCATCTGGCGACGTGCCCGACAGCACCAACCCGGCTTCCTCCAGCATCTTCCGATAGCGGTTGTTGACCTCGTAGCGATGGCGATGCCGTTCGAAAACCACATCCTGCCCGTAGGCCTTCGCGGCCACACTGCCCGCCGCGAGCCGGCAAGGGTATAGCCCCAGACGCATCGTCCCGCCCACGTCGAGCACGTCGCGCTGATCGCGCATCAGATCGATCACCGGGTGAGGAGTCGCCTCATCGAACTCGCTGGAGTTGGCGTTCTCCAACCCCGCTACATGGCGGGCAAAATCGATCACGGCAACCTGCAGCCCGAGGCAGATTCCAAGGAAAGGAACCCGGCGTTCACGGGCGAAGCGCGCCGCCGCGATCTTGCCTTCGATCCCGCGGAACCCGAACCCGCCCGGGACCAGGATCCCATCCACCGACCCGAGGATTTCCTCACTCCGGTTCGTCGTCAGATCGTCCGAGGCGATCCAGGCGATCTCGACCCCCACCCGATGGTAGAACCCCCCGTGGTACAGGGCCTCCACCACCGAGAGGTAGGCATCGACCAGGTTCACGTACTTCCCGACCAAGCCGATGCGCACCGATCCCCTCGGGTTCTTCACGCGCTCCAGCAAGTTCTCCCACTCACTGAGGTCGGGCTCGCCCGTCTCGATGCCCAAGCGCTCCACCACGAAGTCATCCAGGCCTTCCTGCCGCAGAACCATCGGAATGTCGTAGATGGTGTCCGCATCGACGGCAGAGACGATGGCCTGCTCATCCACGTCGCAAAACAGTGCCAGTTTCTTCTTGAGCGGCTGAGTGATAGGCCGATCCGACCGGCACACCA
>Ga0265292_1001136_pt1 | contig 25671 bp, 20 predicted proteins | sample Munlanlewell296A_FD_189080 | JGI IMG/M metagenome (GOLD analysis project Ga0265292, IMG submission 189080) | Leachate microbial communities from a municipal landfill in Southern Ontario, Canada - Leachate well 296A | ecosystem: Engineered > Solid waste > Landfill > Unclassified | place: Canada... | reverse complement strand
TATCATCTGGCGGAGCAATAGCTGGAACAGCTGATTTAGCAGGTGGAGATTTAACATTGAAATCTGGAACTTCCACAGGAACTGGAAGCTCAGCCATTCGTTTCTTTACAGCCACCGCAGGAAGCACTGGAACTGTTGATAACGCTCCAACGGAAAAAGTCACAATATTAAATAACGGCAACGTCGGCATAGGCAGAACAGCACCAACCTACGCTCTGGATGTCCTAGCTTCAGGCACAGGAATTATTGCCAGATTCAACAGCACCAATGCCACTGGTTGTACTTTAGCCGATGGTGGAACTATTACTTGTACTTCCGATGCCAGCATGAAGAAGAATGTTGAAGATATAACTTATGGTCTAGACACAGTGATGAATCTAAGGCCAGTCTTATTCAACTGGAATTACCAAAATGATGATATTACCAAAAACCTAGGCTTCATCGCTCAAGAAGTGGAGGTTTTGGTTCCCAAGTTAGTCGTTGCCGATGAAAACGGCATGAAGTCCTTAAACACTACCGGAATGATTCCAATTTTAACCAAAGCCATACAAGAAATGGATTTGAAAATTACCGACATAAATAATTTTGATAAAGAAAATAATTGGAGAGATAATTTAATTGCTTGGTTTGCGAATGCGGGAAATCGCATCACTCGCATATTTACAGGGGAGGTTTGTTTGACATCTCCGGGCGAAGAAGCGGTGTGTTTAAATCGCGCAGAATTACAATCTTTGAAAGCATTAATAAATCAAAATACTTCTACCCTAGATCCTACACCTACACCTACACCTACACCTACACCTACACCTACACCTACACCTACACCTACACCTACACCTACACCACCAGCTGAACCTGAAATTGTTACAGAGCCAGTGTCTGAACCAGAACCAGAACCAGTATCCGAACCGACGCCAGAAACAGTACCAGAAATCTCTGCGCCAGAAGTGACACCAACATCGGAAATAATTCCACCGGATCCTGCCTTATAATTCTCCTCTTGAGGAGTACCCTTTAGGGGGAGGTGGATGTGTTTTTTCCACCCCGTTTTTGATTACAAAAACACCCCTCAAGAGGGGAATTATGTATCACGAATAGCAAGTTAGGAGCCGAAAAACACGGAAAGTAATGAGATTTTAACCCCAGCAAGGCGTGATATGGAGAAAAAAGGTGGTAAAATAAAAATAAATTTGCAATTATAAAGGTGTTTAGTATAATTAAAAATATGAATCTTACAAAGTGCGACATCTGTGGAAAGAAATTAAAAAACAAACCAGTAAAAGCCGGTAGAAGAAGTAAAATTATATGAATAAGAAAAAAAGTAATAAAAGTAGTAAGATGACAATAGACAAGTTGGCAAGAATGGTTGCCAAGGGTTTTCAGAAGACGCCAACAATAGACGATATAAAAAATATGGCCACAAAAACCGACATTGAAGGACTTAGGGGTCAAATTCAAGGAGTGGATAAAAGGATAGATGATTTTGTCGCAACTAGAGTTAAATATGAAGATTTCAATAAACTAAAAATTCGAATGGAAAAGCTGGAATCAAAAGTAAAATAGCCAATGCCAGACAAAAAATTAAATAAAATAGGTGAAAGTCGCATTGCGGAATCCTGTCCATATTGTCAATCTAAAAATTTCGTCAAACGCGGCACTCGACAAAATCAATATCAAAGTGTTCAACTTTATTTATGCAAAAATGAAGAATGTAGTCGTACATTTACGGCGCAGGATGTCAAAGGTAAACATTTTCCATTAAATGTGGTTATTGAAAGTATGAGTTATTATAATTTAGGATTTTCTCTAGAGGAAACTTGTAAAATTATTGCAAAAAAATTTGGTGTAAAGCCTCTTCCAGAAACACTTTCTCAATGGATTACTGAATATAAAGAACTCTGTCGCTATGAACGTTTGCGCCCTTATGCGACAAAAATGTGCAAACCGAAAGACACTATTGAAGTTGTCTCTATGGCGCATCGTCAGCTTTACCGTTTTCGTTATCATCGTCCTAAGACGGCTTTAATGCTTACGGAATTTGGTAATCGAAATCTTCGCAGGTTACAAGAATATTTAAATGCAGTTTCTAGCGAGACTCCGCATCAATATTTTACAAAAGGTGAACGAATGAGTGATGTTAGAAGTAAATTTTCAACTGCAGATATGATTGTGAAAAGCAAAACAAATTATGCTAACCGTCTAGCAAAATTTGTTTTACAAACTGTATCAGAAAATAAAGCCCGTCATGAAGCATTACAGCGGTTTTTTATAGCAAATGATTCCTGTACGGTAGCGACGGAAGTGCCAGTCTATATTAGAAAAGAAGATATTGAACATATGCAGAATGTTTTAAAATTTGAAATTCTTAATGATCCGATTCTCCTCTTGAGGAGTACTCCGACTTCAAGTCGGAGGGAGGTGGACAAAATACATCCACCCCGCCCCGACTCAGGTCTGGGCACCCCTCAAGAGGGGAATAAGAAATTTCCAAAATTACTTACTGGACATATTGATTTGATTCAAATCCGCAACGGTCAAATTCATATTATGGATTATAAACCAAATGCGGCAAAAGAGCGTCCGATTGAACAGCTGACTTGGTATGCATTAGCACTTTCACGTTTGACTGGTCTGAGACTTTTTGAATTTACTTGCGCCTGGTTTGATGAAAAAGATTATTATCAATTCTTTCCGCTTCATGTTGTGAAAAAATTGCAAAGCAAAACTTTAAAAATACGCAAGAGATTCGTGAATTTTAAAGATGGTACTAGGGGCGAAGTACCGAGAGAAAATAGTGGGAAAATTATTATTGTTTAACAAATTCCCCTCTTGAGGGGTGGATTTTGTACTCAAAAGACGGGGTGGATATGCATTTCCAAACTCATCCACCTCCCCCTAAAGGGTACTCCTCAAGAGGAGAATAGAATTATATGGAAGATAAAAAATGGGATAAAACAAGAAATGAATATGTGGGAGGATATAAACCATCAGGAAACTTTGGCTCTGGGAGTTATAAAAAATCATTTACGCCAAAACGTCCAGTTAAGACATTTCGTGATTTAGATGTCTATCAAGGAACTATTGAATGTGCTGTTTTGATAACAAAAAATATTATTCCAAATCTTAATAAATTGAAATATTCTTATACTGAACGCTTAATGGATTGTGCGCTTGCCGTTCCACTTTTTATAGCTGAGTCACACTCGCTTCGTTTCGCTGATTTTGCACTTGGTGTTGGTTATTTGGAAAAAGCAATGTCGGCATCTAATAAAATGGTCGTATATCTTGAACACGCTAGAGGGATTTTTGGTTCAAAATTAGATCAAGAGTTAATTGAAGATATCATTGGTAGATATGTGAGTTGTCGTATAAAAATGTTTCATTTAGAAAAATCTTGGAAGCGTTTTAGAACAGAGTATGGTGATGATAAAAATAAAAAGGGGATTGGTGAATTTAAATATTAAATAGAATTACGGAAGCAAGGCCTCCGTAGGCATTTTATCTTAGAATTTTAGACTTATTCACAGTTTTTTGATTTTTTACTTGCGATTATGTATATATATTATATAATGAAACTATGAATACAAATATTTTTGATAGGTTTTCATTTTTATCATTATTTTTTGTTATAGTTTTACTTCCTGTTTTCTGTTTACCTTTTTCTAATGTTTCAATTGAAACTTCGAAGGGCTTACTTTTGGTTTTAGGACTTACTATTTCTGTAATTTTTTGGGCGATCGCCAGGTTTATTGATGGTAAAATAATTTTTCCAAAATCTTGGCTTCTGGTATCGGGGTTTGCTATAGTCTTGGTATTTTTTCTTTCAGCTCTTTTGTCTGCAAACTCTCAAGTATCTTTATTCGGCAATCTCTTTAATATCGGCAGTTTTTATTTTATTTTTTCGGCTTTTATTTTGATGCTTATGTCTTCTATGGTTTTCCGAACTCCTAAACGAGCAAAAATAGTTTTATTTGGAACAATATTGTCTTCAGTTTTTGTTTTAATTTTCCAAAGTGTTCATTTATTTTTACCCACCATTCTGTCATTAGGAATTTTGGCTGGTAAAACTGGAAATGTTTTAGGGTCTTGGAATGCGCTGGGGTTATTTGCCGGATTTTCTGGCTTGATGTTTCTTTTAGTCATTGAATTTTTTCCTATTTCTAAAATTGAAAAATTTTTATTAATAATATTTATTTTACTTTCAATTTTATTGGCAGTTTTTGTAAATTTTCCATTGGTTTGGATACTTCTCGGAATCTTTAGTCTTATAATTTTTGTTTATAAAGCATCATTTACTTCTCAAAAAGATGGAGAAGAAGGAAAGAAGTGTTTTCCGGTAATCTCTTTTGTTGTTGTGATAATATCCTTTTTATTCTTTATGTCAGGGCAGCTTATCGGAAATTTTGTTTCAAATCGTTTACAGATATTAAATACCGAGGTTAGTCCTTCTTTTAATGCTACGGTTTCCATAACTAAAAATGTGCTTACAAAGCACCCTGTGTTGGGAATTGGTCCAAATAGATTCAACGAAGCGTGGTCAATGTATAAACCTGAATCTATAAATAAAACTCAATTTTGGGATATTTCTTTTAATTCAGGTTCAGGATTATTACCAACGATAGTTGCTACTACGGGCAGTCTTGGTATTGTTGCTTGGTTTATTTTTCTTATCCTATTTTTATTTATTGGCATAAAGTCAATATTTTCTAGTATTAAGAATGATGTAAATTGGGAAATGATGGCATTTTTTGTTTTATCTCTTTACTTGTTTGTTTCTTCGTTTTTTTATTTTACAGGATCAGTAATATTTTTATTATCATTTGCTTTTACTGGAGTGTTTATTGGATTAATTGCCTCTGGTTCAAATAAAGAAATATTAATATCATTTTTAAATGACCATAGAAAAAGTTTCCTGTCTATATTTATTCTTATTCTGGTGGTAGTTTTTTCTATTATTATTTCCTTTAAATATATAGAGCGTTTTATTTCCATTTCGTATTTCAACAAAGCACTTTCAACTTCAACTATTTCTGTAGCTGAAGATTCTATCAACAAAGCCCTTTCTTTGTATTCAAATGATTTATATTTGCGCGCTTATTCACAGATATATCTTTTGAAATTAAATTCTATAGCTAACAGAAGTTCAACATTGTCTGATGAAGATAAAGCGGATTTGCAAGCCAGTTTTGATCAGGCTATAAACAGCGCGCAAATGGCAGTAGTCTACAATCCGTTAAATTATCTTAACTTTCAATTGCTTGGTTCTGTATATCAGCAAGTTGGATTAATGGGAGTTAAAGATGTTTATAGTAAAGCTGTCTCAGCCTATCAAAGTGCTTCCGGTTTAAATCCATTAAATTCAAGGCTGAAACTTTCCATAGCAAGCGCATTATTTGCTGATGGAAAAGTTAAAGAAGCGAAGGATTATGCTAATGCCGCTTTGTCTCTAAAAGGAGATTATGTTGATGCTCTGATTACTCTTTCCCAAATAGCTAAGAGTGAGGGGAATAATAATTCAGCTCTTTCTTATGCGCAAACTGCTCTTTCTCTTGTTCCAACTGATAAAAATTTAATAGAATATGTAAATTCACTAAAAAATTCTACCACACCATCTTCTGTTGTTCCTACTTCTGATAAAGCCAAACAATAAATTAATAATAAATGGAGAGAATTTTAAGAATTTTTACTAAAGAATCTGTAAGCATAAATCAAGCAGCGCTTCTTCTTGGTTGTTTCACTTTACTTTCTCAAATTTTAGCGCTTTTTCGTGATCGTTCTATCGCGCATTTTATTGGTCCGACACCATCACTTGATGCTTATTATGCGGCTTTTCGAGTGCCAGATTTAATTTTTATTTCTATAGCTTCTCTTGCCTCTATTACAGTACTTATTCCTTTTATGTTAGAAAAAATGCCTGCCCGCCAATTGGCAGGCGGGGATGGAGAAAGGGTGACAAATGAAGCAAGAAAATATCTTAATGATGTTTTTACTGTTTTTTTTATTTTTATATTTTTTATTTCTGTACTTGCATTCTTTCTTATGCCTTATTTTGTATCTTTTATTGCTCCAGGATTCAGCCCATTTTATCAAGCACAAGTTATTCTTCTTTCTAGGATAATGTTATTGTCGCCAATTTTGATGGGTCTTTCGAATCTTTTTGGTACAGTTACTCAGCTTTTTCAAAAGTTTTTTATTTATTCTTTAAGTCCTATTTTTTATAATTTAGGAATTATTGTTGGTGTTTTATTTCTCTATCCAATTTTTGGAATTTATGGATTAGCGCTCGGTGTTGCAATTGGAGCTTTTATGCATTTTGGAATTCAAGCTTTTGCATCGCATTCTTGTGGATTTACACCAAGATTTTCTTTTTCTCCAAACTTCCAAGATATTAAAAAGGTATTTCTTACTTCACTTCCTCGAACACTCGGTCTTGCTTTTAACAATATTGCACTTATTTGTATTATTGCTTTCGCTTCATTTTTAAAAAGTGGCTCTATTTCAATTTTTAACTTTTCTTTTAACCTTCAATCCGTGCCACTTAATATTATTGGTATATCTTATGCTGTTGCTGTTTTTCCAACCCTAGCTAAGAGTGTATCTTTTGGTAAAATGGATGAATTTAAAAAATATTTAAAATCTGCTGCTCGGGCAATAATTTTCTGGTCTTTACCTGTTACTTTTCTCTTTATAGTTCTTCGGGCCCAGATTGTGCGAGTAATACTTGGTTCTGGTTCTTTTTCTTGGGATAATACTCGTCTAGTTGCAGCATCGCTTGCTATTTTCTCTATTTCAGTTATTGCTCAAGGTATGATTGCTCTTTTATCTAGGTCTTACTATGCTCTTGGTAATACAAAAAGACCACTTACTGTTAATTTACTTTGTTCTATTCTTATTGTAATTTTATCTTATGTTTTTATTCATCTTTTTCAGAATGTGATGATATTTCGTTATTTTATAGAATCAATGTTGAAAGTATCTGATATAGAAGGTACAGAAGTTCTTATGCTTCCACTTGCTTATTCTGTTGGTACACTTATTAATTTTATTTTACATTGGTTTTTTGTTAAGAGAGATTTTATGAATGGTGAATCTTTTATTTCTCAAACTTTTTTCCAGAGCTTAGGAGCTTCTTTCATTTTGGGTTTAGTTTCTTATTTGAGCTTAAATGCTCTCTCACCAATATTTGGTACGACTACATTCTGGGGAGTATTCTTGCAAGGTTTTATTTCTGGAATTCTCGGTATAATGGCTGGATTTGTAGTCTTGTATTTACTTAAAAATGAGGAATTGAGAAGCTTGATAGATACTTTAAAGACTAAGTTTTGGCGCGCGAAAGTCATTGCTCCAGCTCAAGAAGAGCTTTGAAATATGGGTTTTCCTTGCTATGATTTATAAATGCTCATTTCATGAGCTCATTTTGTGTTTTATATGGAAAAAGATTATTTAAATTTGCGCCGGGGATTGGTGCTCAAATATTTTTGGAAAGTTGTTAGGCACTTCAAAGTCTCGTTTTTTTCTGTTGTTATTTTAACAATAATTGCTTCAATACTTGATGTTTATATTCCGCTTCAATATTTAAAACTTTGGAATGTTTTAAGTGAAAACAATTTTACTTTTTTTAATGTTGCTAAAGGTATCGTCCTTTTTATTTTATTCTTAAATTTTTCTCGCTGGGCAATTCGTAGAATTTCAGGATTTTCTCTTGCTTATTTTGAAGCTGGAGTTATGGCTGGTTTAAGAGAACAATCATTTTCTTATATGATTGGCCATTCACATTCTTTTTTTGCGAATAATTTTGGAGGATCGTTAACACAGAAAATAAATAAATATGCTCGAGCTTTTGAAAAATTATCTGACAGAATGATATCTGATGGTTTGCCACTTTTTGTTCGTAGTATTGGTACTGTTGTTGCTATTTATACTTTGCTTCCAAAGTATTCTTTTATTTTAGGAATATTTTGTTTAGTTTTCCTTTCAACAGCTTTTATTTATATTCGTCTTAAACTTAAATATGATGTTATTGCTTCGGAGTGTGATACTAGGACAGTAGGAGCACTCGCAGACTCTATTGGTAATCATTCTTCAATACAATTATTCACTGGTCATAAATATGAAAAAGATCGTGTTGGTGAAGTATTACAAAAACAGAAAAAAGCAACTGTATTTAATTGGTATCTTTGGGAAGGGCTTGGAGCAATTCAGTCTCTTTATTCTATTGTTATTGAATTTATTATTTTTTATATTGTGCTTGGGGATTGGAGAATGGGACTTATTTCCTTACCAATTATTGTTTTATTGCAAAGTTATATGATTCGTTTGATTGAAAATTTGTGGAACTTCGGTAGTATCGTGCGCGCATTTTATGAAAGTTTTTCTGATTCATCAGAAATGGTAGCTATTTTAGATAAGCCTTATGAAATTTTTGACCAACCAAAAGAAACTACTAAAAGTCTCTGGTCTAAAGGAGAAATTATTTTTGACAATGTAAACTATGTTTATAAAAATAATAATAATAAAGTATTAGATAATTTTTCTCTTAAAATATCTTCTGGTCAAAAAATTGCTATTATCGGTTCATCGGGGGCAGGAAAAACAACCTTTGTGCGTCTCTTAATGAGATTATTTGATATTTCTTCTGGAAGAATTATGATTGGGGATGTTGATATAAAAAATATTACTCAAGAGAATCTCCGCGCTCAAATTGCTTTTGTTCCACAAGATCCGATACTTTTTCATCGTACTCTTATAGAAAATATTCGTTATGGTAGGCGTGATGCAACTGACGAAGAAGTTTTGATAGCAGCGCATCTTTCTCATTGTGATGAGTTTATTGATGCATTACCTTATGGTTATGAAACTTATGTTGGAGAAAGAGGAGTAAAACTCTCAGGTGGAGAACGCCAGCGTGTTGCTATTGCTCGAGCCATTCTTAAAAATGCCCCAATTCTTGTTCTTGATGAGGCAACTTCTTCACTTGATTCTCATTCTGAATCTTTAATTCAAGATGCATTACGCACATTAATGAAAGAAAAAACAACTATTGTTATTGCTCATAGACTTTCTACTATAAGAGAAATGGATAGAATTATTGTAATTGAAAAAGGGAAAATTATTGAAGATGGTGTTCATGAAGAATTAATAAAAAAAGAAGGTGGATTGTATAAAAAATTATGGGATCTTCAAGCTGGAGGATTTAAAAATATAATTTAATTTATTATGAAATTAGAAAATATACGAAACTTTAGTATTATCGCTCATATTGACCACGGCAAGAGTACTCTGGCAGATAGAATGCTTGAGATTACGCACACAATAGAAGTGCGCAAGATGCGTGACCAAGTGCTTGATTCTATGGACCTTGAGCGAGAACGAGGAATTACCATTAAAATGCAACCAGTTCGGATGGAGTATTCTCCTCTTGAGGAGTACCCCGATAGCAATCGGGGGGAGGTGGATGATTCCATTCAAATGCATCCACCCCGTCCTTTGATTACAAAGTCCACCCCTCAAGAGGGGAATAAGTACATCCTAAACCTTATAGACACTCCTGGCCATATAGATTTTTCATATGAAGTATCTCGAGCTTTAAAGGCCGTAGAAGGCTCTATCTTGCTTATAGACTCAACTCAAGGTGTGCAGGCACAAACGCTCACAACGCTTGCTATGGCGCGCGCAGGGGGCAAAGAAGACAGTAAGCAAATCATTCCCGTGCTTTCTAAAATTGATTCACCCCTGGCTAGGATAAATGAGGTGAGAGAAGAAGTAATGGAGTTGCTTAATTGTCGGGCCGAAGATGTAATACTAGTCTCTGGGCGCACAGGAGAAGGAGTAGAAAATTTATTACAAGAAGTTATAAAGCGTATTCCAGAACCCAAAGAAACATATACTAGTGATAATAATTTGCGTGCATTAGTTTTCGATTTTAAATATTCAAATCATCGAGGAGTAATAGTTTTCGTGCGTGTGTTTGATGGCAAAGTAGGGAAGGGTGATGATTTGATTTTTGCAGTTTCGGGTGAAAAATTTACTGCTCTTGAAGTTGGAACTTTTTCTCCTGAAGAAACTTCTCGAGATTTTCTTTCCAGGGGGGATATTGGCTATATTATTACTGGTATAAAGAAACCAGGCATAGCATCAGTTGGTGATACTATAACTATGTTTAGAAATCCATTACCAGCTTTTTCGGGATATATGCAACCAATGCCTGTGGTGTGGGCGAGCGTTTTTCCTGAAAATGCAGACGATTTTGCAGAATTAAAACTTGCATTAGGAAAATTAAAACTTTCAGATTCTGCATTTTCTTACGAAGAAGAATCTTCGGGTTCTTTGGGTCGTGGATTTAGGTGTGGATTTCTGGGAATGCTTCATTTGGAAATTATTACAGAAAGATTAAAACGTGAGTTTAATTTAGAATTAGTTATTACGACGCCGTCTATTACTTATGAAGTTTTAATGAAAAATCCTTCGACTGGCTCAGGGCAAGATGGTAAAAGAATAAAAGTTTATTCTCCTTACTTTTTTCCAGATGATGGTCTTATAGAAAATGTCTTTGAGCCATGGGTAAAATTGAAAATAATTACTCCTGTAAAATATGTAGGTAATATTATGCAACTTTTGTTTGACCATGAAGGTGAAATAGGGGAGACAGACAATTTCGGAGATAGTCGTTCAACAATATCCGTAAATATGCCTCTTCGTGAACTTATGCGAAACTTTTTTGATGAATTAAAAAGTACTTCTTCTGGTTATGGTTCTATATCTTATGAAATAGGAGAAATGCGAGAAGCGAATGTTACCAGACTTGATGTTTTAGTTGCTGATGAAGTTGTTCCAGCTTTTTCTAGAGTTGTTTCTAAAAAAAGAGCAGAAGAAGAAGCAGAAGAAGCAGTTTTGAAATTAGCAGATTTATTACCTCGGCAAATGTTTACTTTGAAAATTCAAGGTCGGGCGCTCGGACGAATTATTTCTTCTCGCACTTTGTCTGGTATGAAAAAAGATGTAACACAGCATATGTATGGAGGTGACATTACTCGTAAAATGAAACTTCGTGAAAAACAGAAAAAAGGGAAGAAAAAAATGAAAGAAAGAGGAAGAGTAAATATTCCACAAGATGTTTTCTTGAAAATGATGCGAGCTTCAGATAAGTAAAGAAAAATCTTTTCTAGGGTACGGATTTTTTTAAGCTTAAAAAATCCTGAAGTTTACTCGCCGTCGCTCGTAAAACCCCCAAAAAAAGTTATTTCTTTACTTATCTGAATATAGGAGTATAGAGCAAAATCATACTGACAATAATCAAGATGCTAACTATTGCCCAGACGACTTGGATTTTCTTTTGATGTTTTTTATTAAAAAGCATATACTTAATATAACATAATATGAGTCCCGTTAGAAGCCGCGATCGCAATTTAAACACAAAAATAATATGAAATCAATTATTTTCAAGATTAGTAATTTTAAACACAAGATACGCGAGTTGATCGCGATCTGCTTCTAAACGGGATGAGAAATTTTCAACAAAAAAGAGGGTGGAGGAATATATTGGAATCAATACCTGTTTTGATATTGTTTGGATTTTTAATATTGTTTTTTATTTGGAATATTTTAGGTTTTTGGATTAAGATGGGAGAGACTAGTAAAAATAAAAAAATAGCTGAAAATAAAGTAGCTACATTGAAACAACAAAAAGAACAATTGGGAGCTGATATAGCTAATTTGCAAACTGAAGAGGGTAAAGAAGAGCTTTTTCGAGAAAATTTTGGCTTAGCCAAAGAAGGAGAAAATTTGATTGTGGTAATAGAAGATAAAAATCCTCCAGCACCTACCCCACCCGCATCTTCGGGCTTTTGGTCTTTTTTAAAGAATTTATTCAAGTAAAGTAAGTTGCGCAAGAACGGTTCTTGCGCAGTCGGTTCTTGCGCAGTGTTTATTTTTTTTGCTATACTATAACAATGTTTCGAAAAGATCCATTTATTACTGGTGAGTATTATCATATCTATAATCGTGGAATAGATAAAAGATTGATTTTTAAATCAAGGAAAGACTATGAACGGTTTATAATGCTTTTGTATATTGGAAATTCAAATGAATCTTTGCGTCTTGATGAGCTTTTAAATAGGCAACATAAAACATTTAGTGAGATTTTAGTATTAAATAACGGTCCATCGCTTGTTTCAATTGGCGCATGGTGTTTGATGCCAAATCATTTTCACATGTTAATTAGGCAGGAGGTTGATGGGGGAATTACTAAATTTATGAGAAAATTGGGTGTAGGATATTCAATGTTTTTTAATATTAAGTATCAAAGAACAGGATCTTTATTTGGTGGATTATTTAAATCAAAATTGATTGGAGTTGATGATAACTATATGAGACAACTATTTGGGTATATTCATATAAATCCTTTAGAGATAAAATTCCCTTTATGGAAAGACAAAATTAATAAATCTCATTTTAATATGAAAAAGTTTTTAGAATCATATAGATATTCTAGTTATCTAGACTATGTTGGTGAAGAAAGAGTAGAGAAGAACATAATCAAAGCTGAAAACTTTCCAGATTATTTTCAAAGCTCTCAGTCATTTAAAGATTTTATTGAAAATTATTTTACTGAAATATAATCTGCGAGTCTGCGCAAGAACCGTCTGCGCAAGAACCGTTCTTGCGCACTTGCACAACTTGCACAAGTGAAGGAACTTGTTTATGATCTTTATTTTTATGCTATAATAAACCTATGAAAATCATATTTTTTGGGCTAGATAAAGATAAGCAATCTATTTTTTCGGGTGCTTTTGGTGATGCAGATGTTTCTTTTTCTGATCAGAAATTAGATGAAAATAATGTTGAAAAAGCAAAAGATGCCGATGTTGTTTGCCTTTTCGTTAATTCCACAGTCAATAAAAATGTTATTGATGCCTTACCAAATTTGAAATTTATAGCTACTCGTTCAACTGGGTTTGATCATATTGATTATGAATATGCCGCAACTAAAGGTATAAAAATTTCTAATGTGCCCGCTTATGGTTCTCACACTGTAGCTGAGTTTACTTTTGGGTTAATTTTAAATCTTTCAAGAAAGATTATAAAAGCAAATAATTATGTTAGAGAATCGTCAGATTTTAATTATTCAGCAGATATGGAGGGTTTTGACTTGCAGGGCAAAACTCTTGGAGTTATTGGCACAGGAAAAATTGGGAAAAATGTTGTTTTAATTGCCAAAAGTTTTGGGATGAATGTGATGGCTTATGATTTATACCCGGATTTTACTTTTGCTAAAGAAAATAACTTTATATATAAAAGTTTAGAAGAAGTAATTTCAAAATCCGACATCATAACTTTGCACACTCCCTATAATAAAGAAAACCATCATTTAATAAATAAAGAAAATATTTCTACGATGAAAAGGGGAGTTTGTTTAATAAATACAGCCCGCGGAGAGCTCATAGATACCGAGGCGCTTGTTTTTGGTTTAAAAGAAGGAATTATCGCCGGTCTCGGGTCTGATTTGCTGGAGAACGAAAGACAGTTAAAAGACGAAAAAAATTTTTTGGTAAGTGGTAAGGCAAACGAAGAAGAAAAAAGAATTATTAATTTAAATCACGAACTGATGAAAATGCCGAATGTAATTATTACTCCTCATATTGCCTTCTTTGCTCATGAAGCAGTTGCGGAAATTCTTAAAATAACCGTTCTAAATATTCAAGGCTTTTTTGCTGGTAAAATGATAAATTTGATCAAATAAAATGAAAGAGTGGATAAAAAATTTTGATGAATTAGCTACGACTCCAAATCGCAAAATTGCATTAGAAATAATGGAAGCCGGTCTTGATGCTATTAATACAGAAAAGGTTATTAATTCTTCTGTTTTATTAAATGGAGATATCTTATCTATACAAGGACAAGAATTTGATTTAACTAAATTTAAAAGTATTAAAGTTGTTGGTTTTGGCAAGTCTTCTTGTGATGCAGCCGTAGCACTAGAGAAAATCTTGGGTTCAAGGATTAATGAAGGAGCTGTTATTGGTTTAGAAAAAGTTAATTGTAAGTATATTGAAACTTTCGTTGGTACTCATCCAATAGCGAGCGAGACGAATGTTGAAGCTGGTAAGAAAATATATGAAATAATTAAAGATTCTAATGTCGAAGATTTAATTATTGTATTAGTCTCCGGTGGTGGTTCGGCTCTTCTTTGTTATTCGGAAGATGAATATATACAAGGTGCAAAGTTGTATAATGAATTTTTAAAATCTGGTAAAACAATAACAGAGATAAATACAGTTCGTAAACATTTGTCTTTATTGAAGGGTGGGGGCTTGGCTAAAATTGCTTACCCTGCAACAGTTATTGGGCTTATCTTTTCAGATATTCCAGGAGATAATTTTGAAAATGTTGCTTCGGGTGCAACTTATAAAGACAAAACTACAATAGAAGATGCGAAGAAAATTATTACAGAAAATAATCTTGGTGAGTTTAATTTAATTGAAACACCAAAAGAAGATAAATATTTTGAGAAAGTTTTTAATTTTGTTCTTGTTTCTAATAATATTGCGACAGAGGCGATGGCGAGAAAAGGAGAAGAACTTGGTTTAGAAGTAAATATTGTTTCAACTACTTTATATGACGAAGTGGGCGAGTCTATCAAAAAGATATTTTCTGTAAGAAAAGATAATTCTATTATTTTGGCTGCCGGTGAGCCTAAAATAAAAGTTGAAAATAAAAATGTAGAGATGGGGAAGGGAGGAAGAAATCTTCATATGGGACTAGAAGTGATAAGAAATAAAATGATTACGAAAGAAGATATGAATAATTCTGTTTTTATATCTTTTGCTTCAGATGGTATTGACAATAGCGATGTTGCTGGAGCTATAGTAGATAAAAATACAATAGAAAAGGGAGAATTGTTAGGTTTAGATGCGAATGATTACTCTCTTCGTTTTGATTCATATAACTTTTTCCAAAAAACTGGGGATACAATTATAACTGGTGGAACTGGTTCGAATGTTTCTGACTTAATGATTTTATTAACGAAGAAATAAAAGTTCTATTATTACTATCTTTTACATATGTTCAAGATAGTCATAGTTGTAAAAACTATCTTGTGGGAAGGTTTATTCTTTTCCTACAGCTTCGGAAATGTTTTTATAGCCGTCTTTTTTGAGAAGTTTTACGAGTCCTAGATTTATATCACTTATTAATTGTGGACCTTCAAAAATCATTCCAGTGATAAGTTCTATTAGAGATGCGCCAGCTTTTATTTTTCTATATGCATCTTTTGCATTAAATACTCCACCAACACCTATAATTATTGGTTTTTTTCCTTGCCAAAGCCTTGCTTTGGCAGAATTGTGTATACTTTTATAAACATACCTAATTGTTTTTAAAGATAATTCTTCTACCAACTTACCAGAGAACCCACCACGACCTTCGTGATTGAGTAAATTTATTTTAGTTAAATTTGTGCAGATGAAACCATCTACATCATATTTTCCACAAATTTCTAAAATTTCTTCTAGTATTGTGTTTGTTAAGTCAGGGGATAATTTTATAAAAATTGGTTTAATTTTTGGTATAGAAAAAATTTTATTTAAAAGCAGGTCAAGATTTTGAGGTTCTGCAAAAATTGGTTTTACTTCGCAGGTGTTTGGACAGCTGATGTTGATAGTAAAGTAATCACCCACATCTTGAAAAATTTTATAAGTGAAAAAATAATCCTCAATTCCTTTATTTATTTCTGAAGTTTCTATATTATTTGTTTTGGCAATATTAATACCGACAGGAAAAGAGAAAGTTTTATTTTGTAAATTTTTATGAATGATTTCTGCGCCTAAATTTTTAAGACCATAATTTACTCGTAGACTTTTCTCTTTTTTTATTCTATATAAGCGAGGTTTTTTATTGCCTTCATATGGTTTTGCAGTAATTGAACCAATTTCTATAAAACCAAAACCAACATATGGAAGAATATCAGTCAAAACTGCATTTTTATCAAAACCAGCTGAAAGACCAACAGGATTCTTAAAATTTATACCAAGAATATTTTGTTCTAATGATGGGTTTTTGTAATTAAAAAATGCTCCGGTTATTTTTCGAGTAATACTATGTCTACCTAAGAATTTTCCAATTGTAATAAAATAATCATGAATTACTTCTGCATCAAATTTAAAGAAAATAGGCTTTAAAATATACTTATATTTTTTTTGAAAGATATAATTCCTAATGCCAATTAGTTGATTTTTCATGTGTTTGTTAATACTAGCAAAAATATGGTAAAATTAAAAGTCTATGATAGAGCAATTGAATTATAAAATTAGTAAAATTAAAGCAGAAGAAATAAAGGATTCGCGAGGAAATCCAACTATTAAAGTCACTGTTTCAGTTGGTGATATGTCGGACAGTTTTTCTGTGCCTTCTGGGGCTTCTACTGGTGTACACGAGGCTCATGAATTACGTGACGTAGATGGGAAAGGGGTTAAAAATGCGATAGATAAAGTAAACAATATAATTGCTCCGGCTTTAATTGGTAAAGATGTTTTAAATCAAAAAGAAATAGATAGAATTCTGATTGAGCTAGACGGCACTTTGAATAAAGATAACTTGGGTGGTAATTCTATGATCAGTGTTTCTATTGCTTGTGCAAAAATTGCAGCTAAAGTCTCTGGTCTTGAAGTTTACGAACATTTGCGAACTTTAGCAGAGATGAAACCTTCTCGAAAGTTTCCTTATTTATATATGAATATAATTAATGGAGGCAAGCACGCAAAGAATAATTTAGCTTTTCAAGAATATCACATTGTACCTGAGACTGAGAGTGTGGGTGAAGCTGTAGAAGTTGGAATTAAAATACAAAATAGTTTAAAAGAAATTATTAAAAGAGAGTTGGGTGAAGAATCTACTATTTTTGGTGATGAAGGTGGATTTGCTCCAAAAGTTAGTGATATTAGAAAGCCACTTTTGTATTTAACTGAGGCTATTCGTGAGAATAATTTACAAGATAAAGTTAGACTAGCTCTTGATGTAGCAGCTTCTTCTTTTTTTAGTAATGATTTGTATAAAGTTGATGGTAAAGAAATTAGTAAAGAAGAGTTGTTAAATATTTATAATTCTTTAATTAAAGAATTTAATTTAATTTCAATTGAAGATCCATTTGAAGAAGAAGACTTTGAAAGTTTTAAAAAATTAAAAGAAAACAATAAAAATATTTTAGTGATGGGAGATGATCTAACTGTTACAAATGTTCTACTTCTTGAAAAAGCTATAGAAAAGGGAAGTATAAATGCTATGATTATAAAACCAAATCAAATTGGAACATTAACAGAGACATTAGAAACTATGAAATTGGCAAGAGAAAATAATATAGAACTTATTGTAAGTCATAGAAGCGGGGAGACAGACGATGATTTTATTGCTGATCTGGCTTATGCATTTAATTGTTTTGGATTAAAAGCTGGTTCTCCTTTAAAAGCTGAAAGAATGGTAAAATACGAAAGATTAATTAAGATTACAAATTTATTATTAACTTAGAGAATTATTTATGGTAGAAGGAAAAACTGAAAAAGGAGGAAAGGATTTTGTAAAGTGGTATAGCGAAGTAGGCATTGATGATATTTCTAGTGTTGGAGGTAAAAATGCTGCTCTTGGAGAGATGTATTCAAATCTCGTTCCACTTGGTGTAAATATACCTGACGGTTTTGCTTTAACAGCTGATGCTTACCGTCATTTTTTTAAAGAAACTGGCTTAGATGAAAATATAAAACAAATTCTTTCTGATCTTGATACGCATAATATTAAAAATCTTCAAGTTCGTGGAAAAAAAGTGCGAGAGGCAATTCTGAAAGCTCTTTTACCAGAAGATCTTAATGATATTATTGCAAAGTCATATGTAGAGTTAGAAAATAAATATGGTAAAAATTTAGATGTTGCTGTTCGTTCTTCTGCAACAGCGGAGGATCTTCCAGGTGCTTCTTTTGCCGGGCAACAAGAGACTTATCTAAATGTTCGTGGTGTTCCGAATCTACTTATTGCGACAAAGAAATGCATAGCTTCACTTTTTACTGATAGAGCTATTTCATATCGTGCAGATAAGGGGTTTTCTCATTTTGATACCGCTTTATCTGTTGGTGTTCAGCGCATGGTACGATCAGATCTTTCTTCTTCTGGTGTCGCATTTACGATTGATACAGAGACAGGTTTTGATAAAGTTATTGTCATAAATAGTATTTATGGTCTTGGTGAATTTATTGTGCAAGGTACCGTTATTCCAGATGAATTTATAGTTTTCAAACCAGCGTTAGAAAATAATAATAAGAATTCAATTATTGGTAAAAACATCGGTAAGAAAAATATTAAACTTGTATATGCTAAAGATGGTACAAAAGAAGAAAAGGTTGCACTTAAAGATCAACAGAAATTTTCTATTACAAATGAAGAAGTTGTAAAGCTTGCGAAATGGTGTTTACAAATAGAGAAATATTTTTCTCAAAAGCATAATCGTTATCAACCGATGGACATTGAGTGGGCAAAAGATGGTAAGACTGGGGAACTTTTTATTGTGCAAGCGCGTCCTGAGACGGTTGTTTCTGGAGAAGATAAAAATATATTAAAAGAATATAAATTAGAAAAAACAAGTAAAATATTAGTAAGTGGTATTGCTGTTGGTTCCAAAATAGGCTGTGGCAGTGTTCGTATCTTGCGTGATGCAAAAAACATTTCTTTATTTAAAAAAGGAGAAGTTTTAGTAACAGAAATTACTGATCCAGACTGGGAGCCTATTATGAAGATTGCGAGTGCTATTGTTACAGATAAAGGTGGACGCACTTCACACGCAGCTATTGTGTCTCGTGAACTCGGTATACCTTGTATTGTAGGATCAAATAATGCGACCAAGGTGCTTAAAAACGGACAAAATGTAACAGTAGATGCTTCAAATCAAGTGGGTAATGTTTACGAAGGAATTCTTCCATTTAAAATACTAGAACATCATTTAGATAAAATACCAAAAATAGAAACAAAGATAATGGTAAATATTGGATCTCCAGATGAAGCATTTAAAAATCACAACCTTCCTGTTTTTGGTGTTGGTTTGGGAAGACTCGAATTTATTATTGCTTCACATATTCGTATTCATCCAAATGCATTAATTGATTATAGTAAATTAAAATCTGGTAAAAAAACTTCTTATATACAAAAAGTATTAAAAGGAATTGATAATTTAACACCCCTTTATCAAGATAAAGCACAGTTTTATGTTGATGAGCTTGCTTTAGGTATTGCGAAAATTGCAGCTACTTTCTTTCCACATCCGGTAATTATTCGTTTTTCTGATTTTAAAACAAATGAATATCGTACACTTTTGGGCGGAGAATTGTATGAACCTCATGAAGAAAATCCAATGCTTGGCTGGCGTGGAGCATCTCGTTACTATGATCCTAAATTTAAAACAGCTTTCGGTCTTGAGTGTAAAGCAATGAAAATTGTCCGTGAAGATATGGGTTTTACAAATGTAGTTCCTATGATTCCGTTTTGTAGAACACCAGAAGAGGGTAAAAAGGTTTTAGAGACAATGAAAGAATTTAATTTAGATCGTGCGAAAGATGAGACTTTGAAAGTTTATGTAATGTGTGAAATACCTTCCAACATTCTTCTGGCTGACGAATATCTTGAAATTTTTGATGGTATGTCTATTGGCTCTAATGATTTGACTCAGCTTACACTTGGTCTTGATAGGGATTCTGGCATTGTTACTCATATTGCAAATGAGAATAATCCTTCAGTAAAAAAACTTATTGCTGAAATTATTCATAAATGTAAAGAAAAAGGTAAATATATCGGTATCTGTGGTCAAGCGCCATCAGACTATCCAGACTTTGCTCAGTTTCTTGCAAAAGAGGGAATAGAAAGTATGTCACTTAATCCAGACACAGTCATTAAGATTATTATGGCTCTAAGTGAGAAAAATACATAGAAAACTTCTATGTATTTGAGGCGGGATTGGTTTAGTGGTAGAATAAATCCTTCCCAAGGATTAGACGCGAGTTCGATTCTCGCATCCCGCACAAAAGTATGATAATATAAAAATATTAGTAAATAATTTTTAAATTTTATGCAAAATGTAACAATTTATTCAACTCCAACGTGTCATTTCTGCCATATGGCAAAAGATTATTTTAAAGCAAATAATGTTGCTTATACAGAATATGATGTTGCAAGCGACCTTGAAAAAAGGAAAGAAATGTTAGAAAAAAGTGGACAAATGGGTGTGCCAGTTATCGTAATTGGTAATGAGATTACTGTTGGTTTTGATAAACCTAAAATAGTTAAATTACTTGGACTTTAATCTATAGTAATATACTATTGTTCTATAGCCCTCGTAGTTCAATGGATAGAACAGTTCCGTCCTAAGGAATAGATGCACGTTCGATTCGTACCGAGGGCACAAAAAATTGGTCTTCTTTTTTCTCCATGCTCATGATAGAATATTTTTATGGTTATAGAAACAGGAAAGATAAAATTACCAATAGCTGGTCTTCCTGAAAAAAGACCAAATTTAGAAGATCCTAAAGTTTTTAAAGAATTAAAAGATTCAATAATAGATGGTGTTTGTGAGGTGCAAAATTTAAAAGGTGCTCTTGCTAGGGAAAATATTTCAAAAGAACAATATATAGAATTAATTACTTTACTTGCAGAAAAACAAGAAAGAAGAATTGACTCATTAGAAGACGATAAAGGAATAGATATTTTGACTGGTGTTTATAATCGTTTTGCATTAAATACTAAATTACCTAAATTAATTGAGCAATTGAATCGTGAAGGAGAAAGACGTGAATCATCTCCTTCTTCTATTATGGTAATTGGTTTAGATATAGATAATTTTAAAACAGTAAATGAAGAATATGGTCATCCTATCGGTGATTTGGCTATAGAGGCTGTTGCTGTACGTTTAAGGGAAGTTGTAAAAGAATTTGGTGGTGATATGGTTTTTCATCCACATGGTGATGAATTTAGATTAATATTAGTTATTAAAAAGAATTTAACTGATGAACAATTGAGAGATATTTTTATTAGAATTCAAGAAAAAACTAATACTGACTTAATAGTAGAAATTAAAAGTGATGAAGGTATTGTTGAGAAAAAATTCAATATGACCATGGCTATGGGATATGCAGTATTAAAACAAAGTAAACTTGAAGATCAAGGCAATGGAGAAATACTTGCTCGAGAATTAATTAAAGCAGCTGATACTGATCAGCTAAAAGAAAAAGAACAATCAACTAAAGATGCTAGAATTTCAAAATATAATACACTATAGATATTTATAAAAGAAGTTTTTCGATAAAAATATTTTTTGTTTTTTTTATATATTATGCTAAAATCTTGTTATGGATCCAGAATCAAAGAAGCTTTTAGATCGGACTTTGGAGCTTGCAGAGGAGAATAATAAAATGCTACATTCTATGATGCGTTCAATGCGTTTTCAGCGTATTATGAGTATTTTATATTGGATATTCATCATTGGTTCTGCTGTAGGAGCTTATTATCTTATACAGCCATATGTGGATCAATTAATAGGTCTTTACGGTGGGGCAGGAGATGTTTTAAATAATTTTAAACAGTTTGGTCAGTAGTAAAAATATAAACATGCCTGGGTAGCTCAGTAGTAGAGCGTTCCCCTGAAGAGGGACAGGTCGGGTGTGCGATTCACCCCCCAGGCACCCCAATTAAACTCAGGTCATTTTTGACCAAATTTTCGCGCGCAGAGCGAAGCTCCGCGTAATGTGGGAAAGGATTTCCGGACGCTTCGCGTCCTTTAAGAATTAGGTTCGAGCCAAAGATTTTTTGGAGGGAGAGTTTTTTGGAGGGGAGGTCGGCTGTTTTAGATATTTCATCCAGTATTTGAGCCTCTTTTATCCATTCTCGAGTCGGTTCGATCCACAATGTAGGTGTCTTTGAAATTTGCATGATTTTCTCCTCTAGCGACTTCTTGCTAGACATAAGCGAGCGACGTCTTTCAAGGTAGTCGTCTCGCTCGATGTCTTGGGCTACATAGACATCGGTAAGTCGAGAGAGGTTTTTAGAAATATCTTCTAGTTCATTTTTTAACTCCTGAATTTCTTTTTGGACTGAAGTTACGGATTGTTTTTCTTCGAGATCTAATTTCTCGCCCAACATCTCTGCCCATTCTGTGGGCATCGTGTATTGCGTGAGTAGAGAAGATAACTGATTATCTAATTCTTCCTCTCTTATGCCGAGTTCAAAACATTTTTGCGTCTTTGATTTCTTGGTGCAGTGATAATAAACATAATGTCTGACACTGCCGTTTGCTAGTTTTTTCTTCTTTTTCTCGCCAGTAATGCCCATACCGCATGACCCACAAGACATAAGTTCGCAAAGAGGCCTAGGGTCACTTTTTTGGTCCGGTTTACGTCCTCGTCGTCGCAAGATAGTGTTGACTCTGTCAAAGAGTTCTTTAGTAATTATGGGCTCATGCTTACCTTCATAGATTTCTTTAGCATAGCGAAAGTGTCCATAATATATAGGGTTTCCTAGAATAAAAGTAATTCTTGATATATTAACTCGGCAATTCTTTTTAGTTTTTATACCATTTTTTTCTAAAACTTCAGTAAGTTTTTCGATAGTAGAATTTCCTGTAGCGTAGATTTCAAAAAGTTTCTTTATAATTTTTGCATTTTTATGGTGAATAGAAATTTTCTTTGTTTGTGGATTATTTATATATCCAAGGGGAGCAAGTCCGGGGAAGTCGCCTTGGCGCGCTTTATGTTTTAATCCACGAGCGGTATTTTCGCTTAACTGCCGGATGTATTCGTTTGCCATGCCTAATTCGACAGACATCATTAAAACATTATCGTTTGGGTAATGACTTTGTGAATGAGTTTGAATGTGCTGAATTACTCCTTGCTGAAGTAGCCACTGAATTTTTCCGCTATCAACAGGATTGCGAGACAAGCGGTCAATTTTCCAACAAACAATTCCTTGCGCTTCGCCATTTTGAATTCTTGAAATCATTTCATTAAATATTTGCCTGCCGGGAATTTTTGCGGAACGTTTTTCAATAAACTCAGCGACAATATTCAAATTTTTCCGCTTGGCGAGTTCTCGCAATTCGGCGAGCTGGGATTCAATAGAGAGGATTTGTTTGTCCTCGACATCGGTTGATTTTCGAGCGTATAGAAAGTAATTTGGCATGGTTGTATTATACCACAATGGATGGTGTAAAGCACAACGAAGGAGTATACTCGGAATAATGAATGAAGCAACAAGGTTGGGTAAAAATCTAAAACGGATTAGAAAAGCGAAAGATATATCTCAAGGGGAGATTAGCCGGATACTTGATCTGGATAAAGGATTTATAAGCAATATAGAAGCTGGAAAGACGAATCCAACGCTTGCCACGATTGCGAAAATAGCAAAAGCAATCGGAGTTTCGGTTGGAGAGTTAATGAAATAAATATACTTAAAAAGGGTTCTGAAAAAATTACTAAAATTAGTTAATTATAAAATTATGTATTTAAAAAAAATTGCAATAAGTAGCATAGGTCCAATAAATGAATTACTTGTCGAGATGCCATTCAATAGTAAGGGTGATCCTAAACCTATTATTTTTGTGGGTGAAAATGGATCTGGAAAAACAATTTTACAATCACAAATTGTAGATAGTTTTTACGAGATTGGAAGCGATTTATTTGATGACATTGGTAAGCAGAAAGGTTTAAGTAGAAGTTATTATAAAATTTCTGGAGGCCTTAATCTTCAGACGGGAAAAGAAAAAGGGTTTTCAGCTTTAATTTTTACTGACGATCAAGGAGAAAAAATTGAATATTTTGATAAAATTGGTGATATAAAAAAAGAAGATATAAATAAATTATTGCCCGATTTTTCACTATCTTCAAATAATAAAAATGACAACCAAAAGATAATCACAAATATTAGTGACCCGCAAAAAAAAGAAAAATTACAAAATGAATGGCTAACAGGAGCACACTTTTTTCAGCCAGCATATAGATATGAGGAACCTTTCTGGAAGAATGACCCCTTTTTAGACTATCAAAGGTTTGAAGACAAAAAAAGATTTTCAAATCAACTTAAAAAAGAAATTGAAATAGTTTCTGCAACCAAAGATAACAAATCTTTTTTGTTAGATTTAGTTCTTGACCGTTTTGTTCAAAACGCAAATCCTGTTAATTTAATTCTTTGGGAAGGCGTTAATGGAATTCTAAGAAAAATTTTAAAAAAAGATAAAGCTAGGCTTGGTATTGGACCAAGGGGTGCTTACAGGGTTTCTATAGTGGAAGATTTGGAAGATAAAAAGTCGAAACAGATACTACCAAGCATTGATAGTTTGTCATTAGGTGAATCAATTTTATTAAACCTTTTTGTAAATATTATTCGTCACAGTGGAAACTATTCCAAACTATTTAATCAAATTCAAGGAATAGTTGCTATTGATGAAATCGATGTTCATCTTCATACTGATTTACAAAACTCAGTTTTGCCAGAGCTTATAAAATTATTTCCAAAAGTTCAGTTTATTATTACAACTCATTCTCCTTTATTTTTACTTGGAATGAAAAAGATTTTTGGTGATAATGGCTTTGAAATAAGAAATATGCCAAATGGTGAAATTATTACCACAGAAAGGTTCTCTGAATTTGGCAAGGCTTACGAAGTTTTAAAAAATACGGAAAAATTTGAAGAAGATTTAAAAAGTAAAATTATAGAAAATAAAAAACCTAAAGTTTATGTTGAAGGTCCAACAGATATTGCGTATATTAAAAAAGCTTTTGAACTTCATGAGAAAAAGCAGGCTTTAGAAAAATTTGAAATTGAAATTATTGGAGAAAATACTACCGATGGTACTAAGAATTCTAATAATGAAGCACTGAAAAATGCCGGTATTTTTCTAAAAACAAAATTAGGTCTACTTTCTCAAAAAATAATATTACTTAATGATCCGGAGGAGAGTATAGAGGAAGTGTCATTAGATGAAAAACTTTATATTAGAAAAATAAACAAAATTGAAGCAAGCCCCATTCAAAAAGGCATCGAAAATTTATTCACCAAAACTTTTATTGAAAAAGTTAAAAAAGTAAAACCTGATTGTTTTGAGTTTCACACAATTGGAACAGAAATTAAGAATTTTCAAATAGTGAATAGAAGAAAACAAGAAGTCTGTACATGGATTTGTGAAAATGGTACTAAAAATGATTTTGAAAACTTTTCTGAAATAATTAAAATTATTGAAAATATTCTAACTCCCCAAATAGATTAAAACTAATTAGTAAAAACATTAAATAATAATTATTATTTAAGGGAGTTTGCCAAAGGCAAAAGTTTTAACACGCGCAGGGGTGGGTGGGGCAAGTGTTATGTATTTTGTAGCCGACCTCCCCTCCAAAAAACTCTCCCTCCAAAAAATCTTCGGCTCGAACCTAATTCTAAAAGGACGCGAAGCGTCCGGAAATCCTTTCAGCCATTACGCAGAGCTTCGCTCTGCGCGCGAAAATTTGGTCAAAAATGACCTGAGTTTAATTGGGGTGTGTCTTTTAAACTCGGCTAGAACTCATTTTACTAAAAATCCAGCGGAAAATCTAAATTCAAACAAGGTCTCGGTTTTGCTAAAGCGATTTTTGGGGAAAAGGATTTAGTAAAACCTCGGCTAAA
>Ga0265292_1001135_pt1 | contig 25691 bp, 30 predicted proteins | sample Munlanlewell296A_FD_189080 | JGI IMG/M metagenome (GOLD analysis project Ga0265292, IMG submission 189080) | Leachate microbial communities from a municipal landfill in Southern Ontario, Canada - Leachate well 296A | ecosystem: Engineered > Solid waste > Landfill > Unclassified | place: Canada... | reverse complement strand
GCAAAACCACCATCGTGAACCTCCTCATGCGCTTCTACGACGTGAACAGCGGCGCCATTAAGGTTGACGGCGTGGATACTCGCAGCCTGGCGCGCGCGGACGTGCGGCGGCTCTTCGGCATGGTGTTGCAAGATACATGGCTGTTCAACGGCACAATTCGCGACAACATCACCTACGGAAAACCCGAGGTCACCGAAGCGGAAATGATCGAGGCTGCCCAGGCCGCCCACGTGGACCACTTCGTGCACTCACTCCCCCACGGCTACGACATGGTACTCGACGAAGAAGCAAACAATGTTTCACAAGGTGAAAAGCAGTTGCTCACGATCGCCCGCGCCATGCTCATCAAAACGCCCATGCTCATCCTCGACGAAGCCACAAGCTCGGTGGACACACGCACCGAGGTGCTCATTCAGCAGGCCATGGACCGCCTCATGCACGACAAGACGAGCTTTGTGATCGCCCACCGCCTCTCCACAATTAAAAACGCCGACCTCATTCTTGTCATGCGTCACGGCAGCATTGTGGAACACGGCAAGCACGCGGAATTGCTCGCCCAAAACGGCTTTTACGCCTCACTCTACAACAGTCAGTTCGGGGAGCCGCTGCCGACGTAGTCTCGGCTATTCCTCCAAATCAACAACTGTGTCGATGCGGATTTTTGCGACAAAGTCCGGGATGTGCGAGACCATGATCATTGCGCCTTCGTATTGATCGAGTGCCTCAGCGAGGACTGGCAAGTGGCGGAAGTTGATGTGGTTGGTTGGCTCGTCGAGAATGAGCAGACCTGGCCTCAGCAACACCAGCCGGCAGAACGACAGCAGCCCCTTTTGCCCCTCGGAAAGCGATTGAATCTTGCTGGCGAGCAACGGGCCGGTCAGCAGAAACCCGGCCGCGGTTGAGCGCAACTCGTGCTCGTCAAATTCCTTCATGACTTCTTTGAGCGCATCAAAAGCGGTTTGCTCACCGTCGAGGTTGCCAAAGTCTTGCTGGTAATAGCCAACAATGACTTCTGGCGGGATGACCACGTGCGCTGATTGGTTCAGCACAATCTTGTTGAGCAGCGTGCTTTTACCAATGCCATTCGGGCCGGCCACGAGCACATGCATGTTTTTTCGCACGACGACATCAAGCTCTTTTTCAACCGGCTGGTGATGTCGAACCACTGTCACGGATTTAATTTCAACAACCTTGCCGTGGAAATGTCGGTCAAACTGCTGAGCCGGAATCGTAAACGGTCGAATTGTTTTGTCTTCCCGTCGGACCTCAACGAGATTTTCTTCCGCCTCCTCCGCTGCCCCGCGCATCCGCTTGGCCACACTGCGGAGCTTGCCGCCTTTATGGGCAAAGACTTCGGCCTGCGAGCGCTTTTCCTGAATTTGCCGCTGCATGCGGGCGTTCTGTAAATTTTCCCGCTCCATCCGCGCCTGAATTTCAGCAATCACGTCATTGTAGTCGCCGGTGTACTGCTCAACTTTTTTGGTGTGGGCATCGAGGTACAGCACGCCGTCAGAAAAAGCATTGAGAAAATCTGCGTCGTGCGAGATCACGAGCACTGTTTTTTCGTACGTCATGAGAAAACCAGTCAGATGGTCAATGCCGTACTGGTCCAAATTGTTGGTCGGTTCGTCAAGTAACAGTAAATCAGGATTTTGAATCAAGGCATGCGCCAAAAGCAGGCGCGCCTGTTGCCCCCCAGACAACGTCTTCACAATTTTCTCAAGCGGCAGGGCCAAGTGAACAACGTCAAAAACATCCTGAATCAGTTTATCCAAATTGTACTTCACGTCGGGGAACGCTGAGGCAAAAAACTCTCGGACCGTCAGATCCCGCGCGCCTCCGGGCATGACCTGTCGCGCAATCGCCACCGTGGCATCGGACGGCGAACGAAACACCGAACCGCTCGTCGGCTGCAACTCACCGGTGATCATTTTGAAGATGGTGCTTTTCCCCGCACCGTTCTGACCCATGAGCGTCACCCGGCTGCCTGAGCGTACGGAAAAACTTGCTTCATCAAGCAAGGGTTTGCCATGTTCATACTCGAACGTGACATCGGAAAATCTGAGAACGACGCTATCGTTGGCCATAGAATGCAATCTGAATGAGGCGCAACTCTACCATAGAATTGCGCCGACAACAACACCTTCGCGCTACTTTTGCGACACCCTGGGCACAGGCGTTTATGCCATCACCTGGCGCTGCCGACGAATGGCAATGAGAGCAGCGAGCATTCCGGCGTATAACACCAACCCGTACACGCACGCTGGCAAGGTCGTGAACTTCAGCTTCAGGATAAACAACTCATAAATCGTCAACCCGCCGGCAAACGCGGTGCCCAGCACGGCAATCCCGAGCAGCCAGTTCCAGAACGGCCGCGGGTTTTGCGCCGACCAGCCAAAAAGGTTGGTGAAAAAAATGGCAAGATACATGACGAACCCGTACACACACGTTGGGTAGCCGAAAATCAACACCTTCGTCGGTCCGCCGCAGCTGACAATGCCGCTTAAAAACCCTTGAGAACAACCGGCACCCCATAGATTCACATATGTGAGATAGCCGGATAAGAGCAGCCCAAAGCCGGACAGACTGGCAATGAGCAGGTGGGTTGAACGTCGGGAAATCATAGCTGTTTTTCCAATGAATTATGAGGTACATCTTGGCGTTTCATGACCAGGGCTCTCATGATCAACACAAAGACAATGAACAAAGAAGAGATCAAGCTAATCGACACAAGGCCGAATTTCCAGCTATCCGCTTTCCACCAACCACCCCAACCCATCAGCGCCACATGAAGGAGCACCAAGAAATACGCGAGGTAACCGAGCCGCTGCGTCCGTTGCCACTCGCCCGGCTGCATTGATTGCGCCACGGACGGCAGTGAAGCCAGGGAGACTGCGAAAAACACAACGAAAGCCACAATGCCAAAGAGCATTGTGCTTTCACCAATGGCAGTCATCTTGCCATCCAACGCAAATAATCTGGGGTAGTATTTGGAGCTCAGCAAGACAAGCGACATCACTGCGTGCAGTGCGGCCAGGGCAAACCCGTACGTGCCGAAATATTTTCGTAAATCCAGCTTTTGGACAAATGTTTTCGGCCAAAAATGGGCCAACGGACCAAGCAAGAAAGAAAATCCAATCAGGATAGTCGCTGACAGTGCAAACGACTTATTCGCAATATACAGCGGGAAGTGTGAGTACGGTACGTGACGCGCGATATTGTAGCGCAGCACCGCATACCCGAGTGCCAAAAGGACGACAATAATGGTCGTCGTCAGTGCTTTTTTTGAATGAGTGGTTTGTTCTTCCATACGTGTTTCGTTTAGGCGGGTAATAAAGCGTCAATAGCGTTTTTAAAATCGCTGTATGATTGCGGATTGATCCGCGTCCCATTAAGAAAGAACGTTGGCGTGCCGGGAATATTTGCCGCATCTCCAGACGAAACATCAACATTGATCCGGTCCTTTACGGCCTTGCTGTCAAAATCCGCGGTGAACTTTGCTTCGTCAAGCCCTAATTCCTTGGCGTAGTCAATGAATGTTTGCTTCACGTTCATTGCCTGGGGCCACGACGCCTGCCGGTCAAACAAGACTTCATGGTATTGCCAGAACTTGCCTTGCTTGTCGGCTGCTTCAGCAGCCTGCGCGGCGAGCTGCGCGTATTTATGCGTTTGCCGCAGCGGAAATTCACGATACACCAGGGCAAGTTTGTCGCCATACTGCTGTTTCACCTGCTGAACAATCGGTTCGAACGCGGCGCAGGCCGGACATTGAAAATCGCTGTATTCAATCAGCACCACGTTGGCGCTCACGGGGCCAAGCACATGATCATTACTTGAAACAGCCGGGATTGTTGATGTCGAGGACGTTGAGCGCGCACCAAGTACAGCAAAGTAAATAATCAGCGCGAGCACGGCGGCAGTGATTGTCCAGACGGTAATGCGTTTTTGGGTTCTGGTCATAATGTTGGGGTTACAATGTTCATGGGCCGACCAGCTTGCCAAGCCTTAATATTTTCAAACGTGGTGGTTAAAATCCGCTCCAGCGCTTCGTGAGAATTAAAGGCGTTATGCGGCGTGATGATAACTTTGGGATGGTTCACCAGCATGTGGTCGGCCAACAGCGTTTTGAGATCGCACTGTTGCTGAAACACCTTACTGAGTAATTCGCGTTCTTCCTTAATAGTACATTCTTCCTCCAAAACATCCAGTCCCACGCCGCTGAGGTGGCCGGACTCAAGAACCCGCAGTAAGGCCTGAGTATCAATGAGTGTGCCGCGCGCTGTATTCACCAAAAAAGCGCCCGGCTTCATCATTTGCAGCCGCTCTTCGTTGAGCAGGTGAAATGTTTCCGCCACGGCAGGTGCGTGCAGTGAGACAGCGTCGGACTGTTTGAGCAACTCCTCAAGGCTGACATATATGAAACCAAGTTGTGCGGCAAGTTCCGTCTTGGGCATGGGGTCATACGCCACAACCTTCATCCGCAACCCGTTGGCCATGGCAATGAAACGCTGACCAATGCGGCCCGTGCCAACCACGCCCATGGTCTTGCCGGCCAAGTCAACACCGCGCAAATCATCCAGACGGAAATCGCCTTCTCGTGTGCGTTCGACGCTGGGAACAATTTTCCGGCTGAGAGCGAGGAGCAGCGCCAGGGCATGCTCAGCCACGGTGTTCTCACCGTAGGACGGCACATTGCTGACAACAATCCCCCGCTTTTGGCACGCCGCTAAATCAATGTGATCAAAACCCGTTGACATGGTGGTGATGAATTTCAAGCTTGACAGTCGCTCGAGCACATCAGCCGTGATGGGACTGTAAATAAAAACTGCCAGCGCCTCAGGGTCGCCGATATCTCCCGCCTCAGCAACATGTGCGGTGAAAAACTTCCCGTCCGGAAACTCCGCGCGAAAACGTTCAATTTCCCATGGCTCAAGTTCAACCGCCGCAATGCGTGATTTGTCGATCTGGCTCATTTCACTATAATTATACAACCAGACGCGGGCCGCGACAAGGTGATAGCTCTACTGCTTTTTTTCATGACCAGGGCCTTGGTCACCGAATCAAGTTGCTGCGGCAGGCTGGGAGGTTAAACTATTTTGTGGCTTTGAGTATTTTTCTATGCCCGGGATGATGTGTTCAGCCATCACGAAGTTTTTTTCGTAGCCGAAAAAATCAAATCATCATGTATCACGGACTCATGGTTTTGAATCTAAAACAAAACTCCCCGCTTATCGGGGAGTTTGTGAGCAACGCCTACCGCTATTACATCCGACCGTGCCCGTGTAATCCTTTACCCATCCCGAGCATCGGATTGGCTTGAGCGGCCTGATACGCTGCGTCAGCCTCGGACTGAGTCATATACTTGACCTTAACCATGTCGTCGAGCCGTGTTTTCAGATCGGTCAACCGTTGCTGTTGATCCGAGCTATACGTGACACCGTGTTCAGCTGCGATCTGGTACATCGGCTTTCCGGCGTCAATTTCCTTTTGCAGGTCTGTCACGGTCATTTTGAATTCTGTGGCTCGATCAGCCAGATGTTGCTGATGGTTGCGACCGTGCCCGAAAGGCGCAACAACCGAACCCGCGTCAGTTGAAGGAATCGTATCCGCTGCATTGGCCCGGGCAATCCCGAGCCCGGCCAGGGCGAGTGAACCGGTCACCATAGTGATGGTTACTATCTTATTAAGATGTTTCATGTAGTAGGAGTTATAAATAAGATGTTGTCTTGCCAAGTGCCGCCCTCCTCCCTTGGTTAGTGATTCAATAAAATCACTGTAAACGAGTCACCTGAAGAAGGGCTTAAAACACACGCTGCAAAAAAAAATCCGTGGAGGCTGCACGGAATCCTTATTTGCTTGCGGTTATTTCTTCTCTTCCCCAGGCTTGATCGTTTTCACGAGATTCACCGTATACCCTTTGTGCAAAGACGATCTCGGGCTCGTCTTCAGCCTCGATCGGCACATCAGCCGGGCTTTTCCAGTCATGCTTCGTCATCATCAAGCCCTCCTCGTTCTCTTCAAATTTTTCCGACTGCCACGCCGCAAGTTTTTTCCGATCAACCAAGTATCCGGCTAATGTTCCGCCGTCCGTACGGTACCCGGTTGGGGAGGCTACGGTAAATTCCGTATCATCACCGCTGAGAATTTTTTTTAAGCGTTCGTGGTCCTCATCGCTTTTGGGAGCGTAGCCGTTGTGCAGGGCAAAGTTGATAACCTCAAACTGCCGCGCCGGAATGAGCATTTCCTGAGGCTCGCCCGTACGCGTAGCTTCCTCGTGGATGGTTCGTTCCATGAGCCCTAGCATTTCTTGACCAATGCCTTGGCCGCGAAACTTATTGTTTACGAGTCGATGCGCAAGCTCCCATTGTGAACTTTCGGCATCACGATAACAAAAGAAGGAGGCGATCCGTTCTGGGGTGTAGTTCCTATCACTTTTTCTGGCCGGGTCGCGGCGCTGAAGGCTCACGGATACCTGGGTTTTATCCGCATCCCCGCTTTCTCTGACATAGCTTAGCGCTTCAATGTCCTTGACCAGCGGAGTCGTGACAAATTTGGAGTGTTGGTAGCGGTCCTCTCGAGACATGGCCAAGTGTTGAGATACGTCAGGTGACAGCGCGGCGACAATTTCTTGCTGGACTGCGGCGCTCATGCGAAGGTCCAACGCTTCACGTGTTTGGCGAGGCGCCTCTGGGGGTTTATAGCCGTACCGATCAAAAAGCTCAGTTGTCCCCAATATTCGGTCAAGTCCAATTTCGTCAAACAACCGCTGGACGTCTGGGGCTAGCTTACTCGTCGGCTTCTTAATATCAGCGACGTCTTGGGCCACAGGCTCAGTCGAGCCTTCCTCGCTGTCTGGAAGACCCATCATTGCCCTATCGCGAGCACTAAATTTCTCTAATTCCGGACCTAGCACAGTCATGACCGTTAGGGATAAACTTCTTTACACTATATCATCGGGGTTATACGACCGCGTAGTTTGTGGCCGCAAACTCATATTGTCCGATAAAAATTTTCCTGATTGGAACCAAAGAATTGAGCTCGTAAAAAACCAACATAGCTTCACGGTATTCCTGCTCATCAACGCTCCGGTAGGATAACGGCGAGCACCCGTGGGCCATGAGCAACGCATTCGCCATCAGCCGGGATGTCCGCTTATTGCCATCTTCAAAGGGCTGTATATAGCTGATTCCCACCAAGGCAACCAACGCCTTGGCGTAGGGCGTGGTCATGCTGGCCAAAGTGCGCGACAGCGAGTCTACGGCCTCGGAAATTTGGTGGATATTATCGAGGGGCTGATACGTTGAACCAAGCACTCCGACCGGCTTGTTCCGTAGGCCGAGACCGACGCTTAATCCTTTCACTAAAATGGCGTGCAACTCTTCCAGATTTGCGCGGGTGAGGTCCTTAAACTTATTGGCGTGCTCGTGAACATACGTAAACGCGTCTTTATGATTCAAGATCATCTGCGCCTCACTCGAGCTGTGACCAGGGGCCTCTTGATGTTTCAGAATGAGCTTCTCCGTATCGAGCAGAGTGTATGTGTTCCCTTCAATTTTTGAAGATTTCCACGACAGCTCAATCACCAGACGCTCCAACTCCTTACTCTGGATAGCCTTTGGCACATCAGTCGTGCGCCGCCGATAGTCTTGGGTCGCCTGCTCCAGCGTCCGAAGTTCCTGATCCAAAAAAACATCAGTCGGAAATGAAGGCCAAAGTTCAAAATTATACCCTTTCAAACCAAAACGTCGATCCGGCTCCACGGCGCAGTAAACCGACGCGTCAATGGCAGCGTGGATGCATCCGGTCACGGTTATTTGGTAGGTCGTAGCCGGACCGGAACCAGCAACCTGAATCAAGGTATGACCAACCATCTCCGACAATGTTCGTTTGACGGTCACGAGCGACATCTCTACGCCCCTACGGGATAACTCAACATGAACAGCTGACGACGAAAGGTCAGGCTTTTCAATGAGTATGACAATAATATCCTGCTGTTTTTTCGTAATTGTTAACATTGCTCGTTATTTATCGTATCAAATGGGCCATTTAATCGTATCAAAATGATACGATTTTAGCAACAAAACACTGCTTGGCAGGGCTAGTGGATAAAATTAGGGACTTTTGGGCTATCTATTATTTTGTTACTTTGAACATCTTCCCATGCCCAGGGATGATGTAATCCGCCATACTCAAAAGCTTCTTTCGACTCTCCACTAAAGTTTCCATGTTCATTCCTTTTGCTTGCGAGTGGTCGGGCTGATTCAGATTAAAGACCTGCTCTTCATCATCAAGCCACCAAATTGTATCGCCCGCAATCGCAACTTTACCCTCAGCTGCATCAACAATGAGTGAAATATGCTCGAGCATGTGGCCTGGCGTTTCTACGATCTCAATATCCTTTCCAAGTTCGTGAGCATCCCAGGCTGAGATGTTGTCATTATTGTAGAGGAGGTTGGTATCAAACGTAATAGCCTTTGCGTTTTCAAAAATTCCCGCCAATAAAACATGGTCGGGGTGAGCGTGAGACAAGAAGACGTAATCGATATCACCTGTTTTTAAGCCTTCCTTCTCTATAGCATCGGACAGCTTCTGGCGATGACACCCTGGATCGGAAATAATTTTTGTTTTTCCTGAAGTAACCAAAACGCACGTGGAGTTTGCCACCCAGCCATTCCCAAACTTTTTTGCGTATCCTTCAATGAGGACTTTTACGGTTGCCATAAAGGTTTAACTCACCGCCTTCTTCACTAGCGCGACGATTTTCTTTTCGTCAGCCGGGGTCAGTTTCTTGAGCGCGTAGGAAGTTGGCCAGACATTCCCCTCATCGAGATTTGCGTCTTCTTGGAAACCGAGCGTTGAATACCGATACTTGAACTTACTCGCGTTCTGGAAAAAACACACGACTTTCCCGTCCGCAGTCGCATACGCCGGCATCCCGTACCAGGTCTTTGGCCAAAGCAATGGGGCGGTCGTCGTGACAATTTTGTGAATCCGCTTGGCCAAACCTCGGTCCGGTTCAGGCATTTTTGCAATTGCGGCCAACGTTAACTCTTCCCCTGCAGCTTTGTTCTTTTTGGCAGCTGCTTCGACCCGGAGTTCTTTGGCGCGCTCCCTCATCGCAGACATTTCTTGGTCAGAGAAGACTCTCGGCGACTTCGTGTTCGTGGTGAGGGTCATGGGCTAGAGTTAATACTATGAATAATTCTAGTTAACCTTATTCTGAACACTGCCTGCAAAAAAGCCGGTAATATTATTAATGAATATTTCTTGCTTTGCTATCCTTGCTTCGTCGCTCAAGAATGCTATTCCTGGGTACACAACGCAATTTTCAAACTTGGATATTTTTGCCAACTCCTCCGTTGGCATCGAATCCGGGTGATCGAAAATATACGTCATATCATTTTTTGATAATCTCGCAGCGAGAGCATCTACGTCGATAATGGGTGGCGGAACAGTACTGATGAGAACGCCATCTGCTTGAATCAATGGCAGATTTTTGGCATTGAGCAATCCAGTCGTTTCTTTCGATTCCGGAACATTCACAGAAATGTACGTGCAGGTACTGAGAAGATCATTCAATTCACGGTACTGAAATGGAGTTTTCTTTTCTGTGCGAGACCAATAACTGACCTTAGCACCAAACCCGGCTGCCAACTCAGCCACACGATTCCCAATGTTGCCGAGACCAATCACACCGAAGGTACTATTCTTCAGCTCACGTGCACGAATGCCGACGAAGCTGTAATTACCAGATCCTGCGCGTTTTAATCCCTCCTGAAAATCTCTGATTTCATGCAGAATCGCTGCGATGGTAAACTCGGCGACTGATTCTGTGCTGTAGCCACCAAGGTTGCAAACTGGAATATTCCTTTTTGCGGCTTCTTCGAGATCAACCGTGCCATATGCAGTCGCGAGTATGTTGATGAACTTAAGATTTGGGGCGGCGTCAAAAAATTCTTTGCCAATAGGTACTTGAAAACCCAAAAACAAACACTCGCAGTCTTTGAGTTCATCTTTCAGCTTGGGGTCGTCAGGTTCTAGAGAAACTTTATTTTCAACTAGGTCGTTAAGTTTATCCCAATACTTTGGGTCAAGGTGGCTGTCTGCAATTTTTATTAAAACCGCTTTTTTGAATTTCATATATTGATTATAGCAAATTTCCCATTTTCATGTTCCTCATTGGAGAGTACACAAAAAAAGGTACATAATAAACTTTGGCCCGGGGATCGAGGAGAGAATAAAAACCCTTTTCCTGGAGCACTCAGCACAGCTTCGAGGGCGCAGTGGTCTATGAACAGAGTAATGTACGAAAAACAATACTTCACCGCAGACCTTAGACTAGCGAGGCGTGACTGGTGCGACGAAGATCTTCTTCTCGTCGAGTTCGATGCCCTTGGTTCTGAGCTCCCGGACGAGGTTTGCCATTTCCGTGCGGAAGGCAAGCATTTCCATGATGGCGTCGAGTTTCGCGTCTACCTGATCCATGCGATCGTCCTGATTGCCCATTGCCACCGTGAAATTTTGATTGAGGCCACGGATAGACTCCTGCAGCACCTCGGTATGGGTGTCCAGCAGTGTCTTGAGATAGGATTTGTCGTCTTGCGTGAGGGGCATACGGCTGTAGTAATTACTTTCTGTACCTTAGCACCCTGTCCTTTTCTCGACAAGACAAACATCCCCCTTCGTATGGGGGTGGATGTTGCACAATTCCACCCCTCATGCCTTTCTCCATGTATCTCTGAAAAGTGTCGTCGGCATCATGCCATTTTCCTGCACCCGAAATTGCCACATCCATGATTGGGAGAAAAGCAAGTCGTTGAGCATTCCTGCGGTCGCGTGTGGATGGCTCATGAACTTGCCCAATAACGCCAGCCAAACTTTTGGATTACTTAGTATCTGCTGTTTCATCCGCGCCAGCCAATACTCTGACGTCCAATGGTAATCCTGCGTGCCATCTTCTCCATATTCCAGCGTGAAATACCCTTGTGCGCACTCTTGCAATTGTCCGCGCATCGGGTACCACCCGCCAAAATCTTCCAAAAGAATCTTGGTAAAATGGTACTGTGCGGACCCGCGTTGCTGTTGCCGTGCGCCTAGAATAATTCTATGGGGATCGATCGGCTGATTGAAGTGCAGAACGGTTGTCGCAAGATACCCTCCTGGCTTGAGTAGGCGCTGAAAGATTGCGAACATCTCTTTGTATATATCGTTCTGTTTTCCGTTTAACGCATCCTGGACCTGGACAAAATGTTCTACTGATCCATTGGCGATAATACCGTCGAAGCGTCCATCCCACTCCTCGGGAATATGTTGATAGTTCATCAGATGCACGCCGAGGCCTTTTCCCTTCGCCCGCTTCACTTGCTGTTTGGAAATTGTAATCCCAACGCCCTGTACTCCACGCTTTTGTGCTGCCGCGAGTATTCTTCCGTTGCCACACCCAACATCAAGAATGGTACTCCCTTTTGTACAATGAATCTGATCCAGAAGCCATTCGGCCTGATTCGCCTGTGCCTCCATGTATGGAACCGTTGGATCCCCAAAATACTTCCCATCGGTGAAGTCTTCAACGCCACCGGAAAATGCGGCATCAAAAAGGTCATAACATCTGATGACCGTTTTTGGCGTGTCTTGGAGGTAATTCATATACCTATCCTAACATGCCGCAGTACACAAAACATACTGTTGTCGAACGATGGGTCTGCAACGCTTCTTCCGGGGTGCGATTTGGAGCACCTGGGTTGCCCACGATACTTTATTTTCCTGGCAAGGGCTCGTAGAGACTATCAGAACCAAAATATCACAAACAGATACCCAGATTTCATTGCAACGACAATAATTGTTTCACTACCTGCGTGGCCGAAACATTTGTATTGTCGATTTTTTTATCAAATACAGTAAGTTCTTGCTGCCACCTATAGAGCATTTTTATTTCTTTATCTTTAAGCCTGGGCGGTCTATTTCTATTTCTCTTTTGAACCTCTTTAAACTTTGGTAGCAGAAGAATGATTTTTGGGTCTAGCCCTCGAAGTTGTTGCTTATATATTTTCGCTGTCCTGTCTGTAATAACATCTAACACTAGCACTGAATACCCAGCACGTAAAAATGATACCGCTAACATGCTTGCATTATGGGTTCCTAACTCCTGCTGCGCCTTTCCTGCAACTCCTTCCCATGGTGCCTTATGAGGCTGAACAACCATTTGACGAACGGAGTCAACATCAATAACAGCGTACTTGGTGAGCTTTTGAAGAAATTGAGATGCAATCGTATTCTTTCCTGCTCCAGGTGGACCAGTAAGAATAAATAGCGTGGGCTTTTTCATAGATGAAAGTATACCATGCTCAAACCAAATAGGCCCTCTATAGAAGGCTTTATCTATACTCATCAACTTCTTCAATTCCTGATCATTGGTGACAACCTGGAGAGCTTCTGCTCACATAAGAAATGTGTCAGGTTGCATACAATCATAACTTACCAGCTCTGACACACTCTAGAATTTCATCATGAAGGATTCCATTAGAAACAATGCATCCAATACCATCTTGGTCGTATCTTCGTTCTTCTCCGTTTAAATCGGTAACTTTTCCCCCAGCTTCTTCAGTAATGATTTTTAGGGCGGCAACATCGTGACCGTCTTTTTTATAAAACGCTCCACCAACGAATTTACCATTCGCTACTTGAATAGCGCCATACACAAAGGAAGGGAATTTCATTACTCTGGAGTTTTTCTCACGCATTAATTTCTGAAAAGGTAGATTTGAAAAACCAACATCTTTACCGGAAGCACCAACGATAGAGTAGGTGGTGTTGTCAAAAGAACGAATATTAGATACTTCAATTTTTTTACCGTTTCTGTACGCGCCGTTACTCTTATATGCCCAATACATGTTTTTCATGACCGGATCGTTGATGAGGCCGAGAATTGGTTGACCGCTTGTTTGCTCTACAAGCGCAAGGGAGAAAACAAACATCGGCAGGCCAACAGAAAAAGCCATGGTGCCATCTATTGGGTCACAGACCCAAATATATTTTGAACCAGTTTTTCTGTCGCTACCTTCTTCGCTGTAAATGCTATGTTCGGGGTACTTCGTATTGATTCTATGAATCACCAAATCATTGATTTTTGTATCAGCTTTTGTGAGCGGCGTGGTATCTCCTTTCCAAGTAGTTTCAGTTTCAAAGCCAAAATATTTCAATGCTATTTCAGCTGATTCCTTCGCTAGAGATTTTGCAAATTCAAGGTATTCTTCCACAAAAATATTTTACCATTTTTTCAGTATTTTTTCTACAACAACTTTGCCCTGCTCTTTGGGGCGTATTACATGAAAATCCCTGGCAGGGGCACTAGGATTCGAACCTAGAATAAAGCTTTTGGAGAGCTTTGTGATAGCCATTTCACTATGCCCCCCTGCCGATGCAAAGGTGCGCGAACGCACCGGCATCAAACCACTATTTCACTTCTTTGTGAAGCGTGTGTTCGCGCTCCCACGGGCAGTACTTTTTCAGTTCCAGCCGTTCTTTGATTTTCTTCTTGTTGCGCTTGGTGTGGTAGTTGATGCGCTTGCACACCGTGCACTGAAGTTTGACGAGATTATCTTGAGACATAAAGTTCCTTTCTGAGTTCTTCTGGAGCCGGCAGTCGGATTTGAACCGACGACCTACTGTTTACAAAACAGTTGCTCTACCACTGAGCTATGCCGGCGTGGACCGACTGGTGGGCCGGGCAGGATTCGAACCTGCGAAGGCGCAAGGCCATTTGGTTTACAGCCAAACCCGTTTGACCGCTTCGGTACCGACCCAGGGTGACAATTGATAAAGTGTGGAGCCCACGAGCGGGCTTGAACCGCTGACCTGCTCCTTACCATGGAGCTGCTCTACCACTGAGCTACGTGGGCAGACAACGAACTATCGCAAGTCTAGCTCATTTTGTCCAGGCCTGCGACTTTTTCCTCCAACTCGCCGAGTTTTTGGTTTTCCGGGTTCACGGTTTTCAATTGGTCGAGCGCGGACCACGCCGTTGGCTTGTCTTTGGCAAGCAGCGCGGCGCCGAGCAGTGCATCAATCATCTTGGGATTGTTGGGCTCCAGGCGGACTGCTTCCTGGCATTCGTGCACAGCGTTGGTGTACTCGCCAAGCTCACGGTAAATTTCGCACAGCTGCAAGTGGTTTGACGCCGCCTCTTTGTTGATTGACAGCGCGCCGATCAAATCTTCCTTGGCTTCGGCGAGATTCCCCTGCTGGCTGGCAATCGTGCCGAGGTGGGCCATGGCGTCGTCGTCTTGTTTGTTGAGCTTGAGCAAAAACCGGTAGACTTCGCGCGCTTCTTTGTAGGACTTGGTGGCCACGTACACTTCACCGAGCAAGCGGTAGGCCGGCACTGACGCGTGATCAAGCGCAATCATTTCGATGCACTTTTTCTCAGCCTCAGCGTACGACTCTTCATCAAACAACTGGTGCGCCTCGGTTTCCAGGGTTTGCAGCTTTGGCGCGATTTCCAGACGGTCCGGGCGTTTCTTTCCGGCTGCCAACTGCGAACGGTAGCGCTCTTCCAGTGTGGTCAACTTATGTTGCAGACGGTGGGCAATATTCCGAATGGCGTGACCAATCGGCGTGAGCGCCACCACAATTTTACCAAACACGTCACGCAACCGCCGCTCCAACCGCTGCTCCATGATTTCGTGCTTGATTTGGTTTTGTCGATTCTCCGGGATCGACGCCGTATCAATTTGACTGACAATGGGCAACTTGCGGCCAACAACCAAACCCAGGGCAACCAGGCTGCCCACTGCTACTGCTGCCAACACCCAATCGATGATCATGGTTGTTCCTTAAAGGCTCAGGACTGAGACCTCGCGAACTTGGATGTTCTCGCCCAACTTCACGATGGCCTGTTGAATGAGGTCGCGAATGGTCAAGGATTCATCTTTGACGAATTTCTGTTCCAGGAAACATACGTCGCCGACAAACTTGTCCAGCTTGCCTTCGATGATTTTGTCCCACATAGCTTCGGGCTTGTTGGCGGTGGCGAGTTCGGCGCGTGCCACTTCCCGCTCGCGCTCAATCACGTCGGTTGGAATGTCTTCGCGCTTTACGTATTGCGGTCGGGTGGCAGCGGCGTGCAGGGCCAGGTCATGCGCCAATTCCTGAAAAGCATCGCTGCGGGAGACAAAGTCGGTTTCGCAGGCTACGGCAACCAGGGCGCCGATTTTTCCTGTGGCGTGGACGTAGTGACCGATGAGGCCTTCATGTGTGGCGCGCTCAGCTTTTTTGGCTGCAATCTTTTGTCCAGACTTGCGCAAAATCATGACTGCGGCGTCGTAGTCGTTGCTGGCTTCTTGTAATGCCTTCTGCGCAGCCAGCACACCGGCGCCGGTTTCTTCGCGCAGTTTACGGATTAAATCCAGGCTCATGCCGGCACCTCGTCGGTTGTGCCAACCGGAATTGCGGCGGCCGCGGCTGCAGCTGCTGCGGTGGCGCTTTCTTCAACACCGCGCTGGTAGTCTGCCTGGCCTTCGGTGATTGCCTCGGCCAGCACCTCGGTCACAAAGTCGATTGACTTGGTGGCGTCGTCGTTGGCAGGAATCGGGTAGGTCACGCCTTCCGGGTTCACATTGGTGTCGACCATGGCGATGATTGGAATGCCGCGCTTCTGAGCTTCACGTACTGCGGTCTTCTCTTGCTTCAAGTCCACCACGAAAATCGCTTCAGGCAATTTGGTGAGCAGTGAAATACCGCCGACCAGCTTTTCCAACCGTTCGATTTCGCGCTGGAACATGGATTGTTCCTTCTTGGTGTACTTGGTCAACATGCCGCTGCCGCGCTCTTCTTTGAGCCGGCGAAAGTCGTCGATCAAGCGTTGGATGGTGGCGAAGTTCGTGAATGTGCCGCCGAGCCACCGGTCAACCACGAACGGCATGCCGGTTTGTTCCGCGTACTTGAGGAGGATGGGCTTGGCCTGGCGCTTGGTGCCCACAAACAGCACTTTGCCGCCGCGCGCTGCCACCTGCTTGGAAAACTCAGCTGCAGCCAAAAGCCGCGCCTTGGTTTGCTCCAAGTCGATAATGGAAATGCCGTTGCGCTGCGTGAAGATGAACGATTCCATCTTCGGGTGCCAGCGGCTTGTTTGGTGGCCGAAATGCACGCCTGAGCGCAGCAAATCGAGTAGAGTGATGTCTTTCATGGGGTCCTTTCCTTAATACTTCTCCCTGCCGTCACGTCCGACCGGAACCCCTTGTTTCTGGGGCAGGACCGATTGGATCAGGCGGGATGTGAAATCAACGCTAAAATCAGCCCCGAGAGAATATCACGGCCGCCGCAGCTTGGCAAGGCCAGGCTTGCCAAGGTTGATTCCATGTGGTAGGCTCCTGAAGTCATGAAAAACGATATTCACCCTGCTTACTACCCCGCCGCGACCATCCGTTGCGCTTGCGGCACCATCCACACCCTTGGTTCCACCGTTGAAACCATGCAGGTGGAGTTGTGTTCGAATTGCCATCCGTTCTACACGGGCAAGCAAAAGCTCGTGGACACTGCCGGCCGGGTTGACCGCTACAAACGCCTGGTGGAGAAAAAGGCTGCTGGCGGCGTGAAACGCAGCAAAACCGTGAAGCGCGCCACTGCCAAGGCCGTCAAAATTGCCAAAGCCCAGCCAAAGCCAAAGGCTGACGCAGCGGCTGAATAGCTAACCACAGGTTCGCCCATGTCGGCGATGGATCAACGCATCGACGCCCTCACGGCGCGCCACAAAGAATTGGAAGCCACCCTGCAAGACGCAGCAATTTTGGCAAACCCTGACGAACTGCGGACGCTGTCCAAGGAATACGCTGAGCTTGGAGAAACATTGCGCCAGGCCGGTGAGTTGGCGTCGCTTGAGGCAGCGCTGGCAGAAACCGAAGCCGGGCTGCGCAGTGAAGCTGACACGGAAATGAAAACCATGATGACCGACGAGGTGGCCAGCCTGCGCCGGAAAATTGACGTGCTCGCGGCCTCGCTCACCGATCGCCTGGAACCGCCTGACCCCAACGACGCGCGAGACATCATCGTGGAAATTCGTGCGGGCGTGGGCGGCGATGAAGCAGCGCTGTTTGCGGCTGAGTTGTTCCGCATGTACGCGCGCTTTGCTGAACGTGAAGGTTGGAAAACGCACTTGCTCTCGTCAAGCCAGACCGGCATTGGCGGCATGAAAGAAGTTGTCTTTGAAATTCGCGGGCAGAATGTGTACCGCAAGTTGAAATTTGAGAGTGGCGTCCACCGTGTGCAGCGTGTGCCGGAAACTGAAAAAAGTGGGCGCGTGCACACCTCCACCGTAACCGTGGCTGTGCTGGTGAAGCCTGAAGCACTTGAAGTGGTGATTAAACCTGAGGATTTGAAAATTGAAACGTCAACGTCGCAGGGTGCTGGCGGGCAATCGGTAAACACGACCTACTCGGCCATTCGCATGACCCACTTGCCAACCGGCATTGTGGTCACATGCCAAGACGAACGCTCGCAGCTGCAGAACCGCGAGCGAGCCATGGAAGTGATGCGCGCGCGATTGTTTGCCCGCGAGCAGGAACGGCGCCAGTCTGAAGAAAAAGCAGCGCGGCGCGGCCAAATCGGCAGCGGTGACCGGTCGGAAAAAATCCGCACCTACAACTTTTCGCAGGACCGCGTGACTGACCACCGCATTGGCCAGAACTTCCACGGCATTCCGCGTATTCTTGACGGCGAACTCATGCCACTCACTGAGGCGCTGCAAGCTGCGGATCGTGCGGCAAAAACACAGTCGGCAGCATGATGGCGCACACGATCGCCGAGCAACTCTCGCTCGCCGGGATTGAACTTCGTCGTGCCCGCAGTGACCCGCGAGTGGCGATTATTTTGATGAGCGCAGTGGTTAAAAAATCCATTGCAGAAATCTGGACTCATCCGGAGCGAACCATCTCGGCCGCACAACGCAAAACATTTCACCAACTCATTACCCGCTGGCTGCATGATGAGCCCTTGGCATACCTGCTTGGCGAATGGGAATTCCACGGCTTGAAATTTTTTGTGAGCAAAGACGTTCTTATTCCGCGACCAGAATCAGAGCTGATCATCGACGAGGCGATCACCCTGGCACCGCGCGGTGTGCAGCTCATTGACCTGGGGACCGGCTCCGGTTGCCTGGCCATCACCATGGCTGTGAAACGGCGCGACCTGCACATTCAAGCGTTTGACCCTTCGGCTGAGGCGTTACGCATTGCCCGCCGAAACGTGGCGCGCCAGAGGGTCGGACGTCGCGTGGCACTCCATGCCGGCACGCTCACGGCTTTAGCCAAACACCCCCTGAAAAAACCTTGGGTGCTCCTGGCCAATCTGCCCTACCTCACCACAACAGAAGCACGGGCTGATGAATTGCAAAACGAACCCCGTGAAGCGCTCGACGGCGGCACAGACGGACTGGACATCTTCCGCACCACGCTCGCAGTTCTCGGGTCACTGCCGCTCGCGCCCCTGCTCAGTTTGTGGGAAATTGACCCGCGCCGAACAAAACAAACTGTGGCGCTCATTAAAGCCGCCCTGCCGAACAAACACTACGATGTCCTGCGCGACCTGGCCGGCCGCGAGCGAGTGATCCGCTGTTTCTAGTACGTCACACTGCGCCGACCGGGCACGACTTCAACCCAGGTTGTGCCGCGGTTCAAGGCAATGGGCTTGCCGTCTGCATCCACAAAGCTCGTGCGACGCCAAATCGTCTGCTTTTTCCACGCGCCTTCAATAACTTTTCCATCGCGGAATATTAGCACGCGGCCCGACCCCGTAGTATTGAGTGACAGCCGACCCTTTTCTGCCTGAACTTTTTCGTTTGGCAAAAATTCCACGACCACGTTTTTTGCTTGAATCACATTCTTGGTCAGCGCATCGCGGTGGGCGACGCCAGCTGTAGACCGAAAATACGTGTTGGTATCAGCGTGATACTCCCACTCCGCCTCAAATGCTTTGCCTGAAAATGCGACAATAATTTGTTTGGTCGGTGAGCCCCGTTCGGCAACCGCTGCATCATCTTTGTAGACCCACTGCTCATAGCTGGGTACCTGCGTGGCCAGCGGACTCGTTGCGACGGCAGTGTTGAGTTTTTCACTTGAGGTAAATAAATTGTGGGGCGCCGCAAGAGCTTTATCGCGCCAAAAATACTTGGCCGCTCCGCCAATGCCATTCAAATCCAGCAACTTACGTGCTGCCAATTCAATCAGCGCATCAGGTGCTCCGCCGGCGTGCGCGTACACTGCATTATACTCGGTTGCCCAATTCACGTAGTATTTCCGCGCCGATCGCACCGGCCCAAGCTTGGCCAGGTTTTCTGTGCCATCAAACAAGGCGAAAAATCTCGTCGCCCCACCTTCGGCCAATGTTTCAAAGACAACTTTAGCGCTACCCAACCCGGGTTGCGGCCTGACCACCGCCAAATTTTCAATGATCACGCCGATCGGCCACTTGTTTTCCTGCCCCGGCTGCACAACCACGCCATCCAAACGGCGCGCCGTGATTGCTGCGGCCTTTGACTCTTGTGTCGCGTTCCCGCCAGCGACAACCATCGACGTCAATGGCTCCACGGCATCAACAATGAGTACCCACGTCAGGCTCGATCCGACCACAACGACCGCCGCTGCTGCCCACCACGGTGTATTCATAAAACGCGCCGCCTCCAGCCAACGCCGGAACCGCGAGTGTGTTTTTTTAATTGTGGTTTTTTTTGTTTTGGCCATTGTGCGGTCTACGTGGTTGTTACCTTTCGGTCAGTCGGCAGAACTTCAATCCACGTCTGACCTGCGTTGAGCGGAATAATTTGGCCACTCGCGTCTTTGAATACAATGCGCGTGCTGCGGCCGTCCTTTGACCACGTGCCGGAAATTTTCAAACCGTCGCGAAACACGATAGCATCTCCACTACCAATGGTCGTCATGCTCAAGTGCTCGGCATCGGCAAGCTGCGTCTTCACGGAAATCACGACCACGTTCTTGGCTGCCAATTTTGTGCCATCAGCTGTGACGTGTTCCTTGCCGGCCAAAAAGCGATTGTAAAGGTTTGTCGTTGCGTCGTACTTCCACTGCACCTGGTAGTTGAATGTGGAAAACGGCACGGTAACGGTCTGCGCTGCCGTGGGGCGATCAGCCACTGCGGCGTCATCCTTAAACGTCCAGGGTGTGTAGGTCGCGGTCGTCACCTTTTTATCTTCTCGAGCACGGGCGAGCAAGGTGGAATCAGTGAACAACGTGTGTTCAATGGCGACTTTGCGTGACCGATCGCGCCAATAGTACTTACTATTGAAGAACTGGTCGAGGTCGCGCAAATTCACTGAGCGAATCAAGCTCATGGCTGCGGGCGAACCGCCAGCGTGCGCATAAAGCGCGTCGTATTCAGCCACCCAATCAATGTAGTAGGGCCGCGCCGAACGCACGGGCCCGATTTTCTTAATGTTGTTATGTAAATCAAAAATTGCCAGGAAACGCGTGATTCCGCCTTCAGCGAGCGCCTCATACACCACACCAGCCTCATCAAGACCGGCCTGCGGACGTGCGGCAAGGTAATTCTCAATCATGACACCAATGGGGAATGAGTGTTGGTTGTCCGGCTCAACGAGTACGCCATCAAGATCACGTCGCACGAGCGCGACCTGGCTCTTCCCGTTCGCGTTGCTATTGGTATTCGTAGTCGACGGAGTTTTTCTGAATGCGAAAAAACCCCCCGCCGCCGCCAGCACAATGATGACAAACCCCGCCGTAAAGGCCTGCACACGCCGATTGGTGCGCAAGGCCGTGAGCCATGATGTGAAAACGCTCATTTAGCCTCCTCAGCCGGGGCTTCGCCCTCAGCGTCTTCAGTTGATTTTTTCTCGACAGTTTCCACTGCTTCCACTTTTTCTTCAACTTTTTCTTCCAGTGAAGCAAGTTCAGCCTCGGATCGCGGTGCGCTGACCGTGGCCACAACTTCACCGGCGTTTTCCAATACGGTCAATGTTGCCGGAACCGTGACATCGCTCACACGAATAGCGTCTTCAAACGTTTTCAGCGAACCAATATCAATGGTCAATTCGTGAATGAGGTCAGCGGGCAGACATTCAACTTTGATGGTGTCCAAACTTTTCACCAACACGCCGCCCAATTCCTTCACGGCCGCAGATTCACCCACAAAGACCAATGGAATCTCGGCGGTGATCTTCTCACTCATGCGTACCTGGTGAAAATCCACGTGAATCGGCGTGTGAGTCAGCGGGTGCAGCTGCACGTCCTGGATCAACACTTTCACGGCGGTGTCTTCACCCACGGCTAAATCAACCAAGGTTGTTTCCCCGGCCTTCTGCCATAACTTTTGGAATGGTCCTGCATCAATGGACAGCGAACGGGTTGGGACGCCATGACCGTAGACAACAGCGGGAATTTTCCCGTTGCCGCGGACTTTTTGCGCCGACTTACCAAGTTCGCTCCGGGTTTCGGCGCGCAGTTGTAGATTTTCCATGATAGTTATGACTCCTTGTGGGTGGTTTGCGCGAACAGTGTCGCGGGTTGATCAAGTAGTGCGTGCATGTCGACCACATCGTCAATTGAGACTTCGGCCGCCCCCGCGAATTTGAGAACATCGTCGCTGGTCAGGTCTGTAACCAAGCCGACAGAGCTTACGCCCAAGCCTGACGTCAGAACAAGGGCCACCACGGCGCTGCCGCACTTGCGACACTCAAGGTGAAGCAGGTGGGCGTCGTCTTTTTCAACAACGATTTTTGCCGTGGTGAGATTGTAGTGTGTGCTGCAGAACGGACACGTCGAAATCACCCGCAAATGTCCTGACGAAGAGGAAAACGGTGAATTGGCGTTTTTGGGGTCAGTCATGAACACACCTAAAAATAACATCGCTAGTATAGCACGCCGCGTCCCAGGATGCAAGTTCTACCGCTGTTCCCGCCGCGCGATGCCCTCAATAATCCCCACAGCCAGAAGGCTGGCGATGAGCGAACTGCCTCCATAGCTGACCAAGGGCAGTGGAATCCCGGTAATTGGGACCAAGCCGATGTTCATGGCAATATTCACGGCGCTTTGCACGGCAAAAAGGATGAGAAAACCTGCAATAACAAGGAAATTATACGGATCGCGCACCCGCCGGAGCAACCCAAGCAAACGCGAAAAAAAGAACACAAACAACCCTAAAATCAGCAACGAGCCGACAAATCCAAGCTCCTCGGCAATCACCGCAAAGATAAAGTCTGTCTCTGGGTCTGGTAGAAAATTCAGCTGCGACTGCGGCCCAAGTCCCAACCCGCGGCCGAAGATGTGTCCAGACCCAACCGCAATAATCGACTGCGTGGCTTGGTACCCGCGGTTCAATGGATCGCTGTTTGGATTCAAGAACGTAAGGATGCGGTCGTGCTGAACTTGTCCGAAAAGCACAAACCAGGCGAACAATACAGCCAGCACCAATCCCCCGCCCAGCAGCAACAAGTGCCGCGGCTGGCGATGAACAAGTAAAAGGAGGCCGAGCCACACGCTCAGCAAAACAAGGCCTGATCCTACATCAGGTTGCAAAAAGACGAGTCCGAGCGTCACGCACGTCACAACCGCCGTGCGCAGCAAAACGGAAAATGAGCCAGGCCGGCCAAATTCATGAGCGAACAGGCGGGCCAGCAGCAACACGAGTGAAATTTTCACCAGCTCAACCGGTTGAAAACTCACCCCGGCCACCACAAACCAGCCACGTGTCCCGCGAATGGTCGTCCCAAAAATGAGCACCAGTACCAGCAGGGCCAGCGCACCGAGAAAAAAGAAGCCGGCGTACCCCCGGAAAAAACGCGGTTCAATGCTGCTGACCAAAATCACGAGAATTAACCCGATGGCGAGCGCGATGAGTTGACGAGTGAATTTGGCAAAACTGGGCGTGGCACTGTTGATGGTCAAACTGTAAATGGCGGCAATGCCAAATACCACCAAGAGGAGGGTGGCTGCGAGCAGAACCCAGTCAAGACGGCTGAGGCCGACAAAGAGTCGCCGGAAAAATCCCATGGTTTAGCGCACGACGACGGACGAATCGGTCGGATCGAGCGAGGTCAATGTGGTGACACGGGCGCCCGACGGTAATGTACCCAACCAGTTCACTTCGACTGCTGCCGGTTTTGTCGGGCCGATGTTCGTGACCGTCTGCGTGGCAAAGGCAACGGGCTTGGTGCCGTCAAGAACAATGATTTGCAACGCCACTGCTCGGTATGTGAATGCGCCGGTGGTCATCAATTGGAATGTGAGCCGCGTGGCATTGCCGGCTGCCACTTGCACCGGCGTGAACTGCTCGCCGCTGGTTTTGAATTTCGACTGATTGATAATCGTCAGGTCAGTCAAGTATTTCCACTGTGTGCTCACGACTTCGACTTGCACATCACTTGGTTTGAGGCTGCCGGTTGTGACTGACTCGGAGAGCGCGGTCAGGTAGCGTTCACTGTCGGGCATAAAGCTGACGTCGCGTTCCGTGGTCACCGTGCTGCCAAGGTGCAGCCGGTAGCGCAAACTTGAGACATACCAGCGCGGATTGGCATTCTTGGCGACCACAAACACGTCCACTTTGTTGGTGGCGATTTGGTTGACTGTGGCTGGCGCGAAGGTCACCGCTACGGGCTGGCGCGAAACAAGTCCCACGCCTGGAGTGAGGTCATTGGCCAAGGCAGCCAGCCGTCGGTTGATGGTGGTCTGGTCAGCCCAGAGTAAAAGCAAGGTGACAATCGCGGCAACAAATACCAAGGCCTCAGTCGCGATAATCAGCATCACCCACCAACGTCGAAGTTGGAGCTGGTGCATGAGCCAGAAGCTCTGGAAGCGGTAGGAAAAATCGGAAGATGCAGGCATGGTGCTGCGGCAATCGTACCACAGGCGGAAAGGCCAGAAAAGGGCGGGTTGAGGGGCGGCCGACGCTGTGGTAGACTTGGTGTATGAATCCCCACGATGTCCTCACCTACGCAGCTGCCGGCGCTATTGTAGTGCTGACCTTCTTTTTTGCCTGGCTGATGTGGGTGATTATTGCCATGCTGCGCGACACGCGGGCAATGCTCAGTGATGTCCGCTCGATGATGGACCGCGTTCGAGGCAGTATTGAATCGGTTGAAGAATTGCTGCGCTCAATTACAGAACGCGTGAGTCAATCCGGTGCCTTGTTCACGCTGCTCACCAAAGTGGCGGCAAACGTTACTGGCAAAGTTCGACGGAAGAAACGCTCTAGCGCCCCGACTGACGACGCGGCGTAACACGGCCGCTATGTCGGCAACGCCGTTCGTCCACCTCCACACACACTCGCACTACAGTCTGCTCGACGGGTTGAGTCGCATTGACCCCTTGGTTTCGCGTGCGCACGAACTTGGGCAAACCGCTCTTGCCTTGACTGACCACGGTGCCCTGTACGGGTTAGTGGAATTTTACCAACGCGCAACAAAGACCGGCATCAAACCGATCTTGGGTGTGGAGACATACGTGGCCAGCGAGGGGCGCTTGAACAAACGACCGAATGTTGACGATCGGCCGTACCACTTAATCTTGCTCGCCGAAAATGACGAAGGTTATCGGAATCTTTTGAAGCTGATTTCGCGTGCGCACTTGGAGGGCTACTATTACAAGCCACGCGTTGATTTGGAGTTGCTGGCCGAACACAGTAAAGGGTTGATCGCCTTGTCAGCGTGTTTGGGCGGACAATTGTCGCGTCAAATTTTAAACAATGATAAGGCGGCGGCGCGGACAACGATTCAAGAATATCAGCGGGTGTTTGGCGTGGATAATTATTTTCTGGAAATTCAACACCGGCCGAGTCTGCCTGAGCAAGCGCAGGTCAATGCCGCGTTAAAAATGCTGGGCAAAGAATTGGGCGCGCGCCTCGTGGCCACGAACGACAGTCACTACTTGTTACCTGACGATGATGCAGCGCAAGATATTCTCGTCTGCATCCAAACCAAGAAGAAGTTGGATGACACTGACCGTCTGAAAATGACGGGCGAGGATTTGTCACTCATGTCCGGCGACGAGATGGCCAAGAATTTCCCGGGCGACCTTGATGCCCTGGCCGCCACAGTGGACATTGCCGAGCGTTGCAACGTGACCCTTGAATTTGGAAAAACCGTGCTCCCCTTCTACGCCGTGCCTAATGGCCGCACGCCGGATGAAGAATTGGCACGTCTGTGCGAAGAAGGAATCCCCGAGCGCTATGGCAACGACGTGCCGCCAGAACTGGCTGAACGGCTGACATACGAGCTTGGCGTCATTGAAAACACCGGATTTGCACCATATTTCCTCATTGTGCAGGACTTGGTCAACTGGGCGAAAAACGAGGGTATTGTCGTGGGTCCGGGCCGTGGGTCAGCCGCCGGTTCACTCGTGGCCTACCTCACAAAAATTACGAACATCGACCCGCTGCGCTACGACTTGCTGTTTGAGCGGTTCCTCAACCCGGCCCGCGTAGAAATGCCTGATATTGATTTGGACTTTGCTGACACCAGGCGCGATGAGGTCATTCGCTACGTTGAAGGAAAATATGGCACTGACCACGTGGCGCAGATCATTACGTTTGGAACCATGGCGGCACGGGCTGCTGTGCGCGATGTCGGCCGCGTCATGAATTTGCCCTACACCTACTGCGATCGCGTCTCCAAGCTGATCCCGATGTTCACCGGATTGAACGACGCCATTACGACAGTGCCGGAGCTCAAAGAA
>Ga0265292_1001133_pt1 | contig 25713 bp, 24 predicted proteins | sample Munlanlewell296A_FD_189080 | JGI IMG/M metagenome (GOLD analysis project Ga0265292, IMG submission 189080) | Leachate microbial communities from a municipal landfill in Southern Ontario, Canada - Leachate well 296A | ecosystem: Engineered > Solid waste > Landfill > Unclassified | place: Canada... | reverse complement strand
CTTGCGGAGAAAAAGAATGGTGCCTTGACTTCAGCACCCCCGGGCATTTCGATTATGCCCATTCGATCGTTGCTACAAATGACGGGGGATGTGCTGTAATACTCAGATATACAGGCATTACTCCTCCTCAGACAGACCGGATTTGCCTGGCTAAAATTGATGCGGAAGGTATTTTATTATGGAAGAAATGTTATAATAGTACAGATCCGAATTTAATCAGCGAAGATTCAAGAGCATTATTAAGAACTCCAGATAAAGGTTACTTGATAACCGGAGTATGCGACTATTACGATGTTTCACATCATCTACACCCAAAACAATATTATATCAAGACTGATTCACTTGGAAATTTTCAATGGGAAACAGTTATAAATCCAGAAGATCCCTCAACCGGCGGCGATGCCTGGACCACTTTTCTAAATCCTGATTCTAATTATTACTATTCGTCTGTAAGCCATTATTATTTTGAGACTAATTTTTCCTCCCCTGCATTAATTAAAATGAGTTTGTCTGGTAATGTTATCAATATTTATAATATTGTAGACGGATATATTCAAGGCGGATTGACTTATGCTCAATTTATTAATGATTCAACTCTTGCAGCCATTTGTGCGTATGGCAATGAACAAAACGACATGGTTACACTTGCCGTTCAAATTGACACCGTTGGGAATATTACCAATTCGTTGGACTTAGGAACAAACACCCATGGAAAAGTTTTAGAAGTGACATATAATAATAAACTGCTATTTTTCTATTATATCCTTCAAAACGATCAATCCGATGTTTACCTGCGTAAACTCAACCAAAACCTCGAAGACGATACCATTTACACCATGCCTTTCACCTACGACAGCCTTTGCCCTTACCAGATACTTTCAGATACCATTGTTCAGGATGATTGCGGGTTGATCGTGGGGATTGAGGAGGAGGAGGAAGAGGAGCATGGAGGCATGGAGGCATGGGAGCATGGAGGGCTTATCATATGGCCGAACCCGGCACGCGAACAAATTCATGTACGATTTTACATGGACGATGGACGATTTTACAAGGATTTGGGATTGGAGATTTATGATATTTTCGGGCGGAAAGCCATTGAGATCAATGTACCGGATGGTCAAAATGAATTGCAGCTCAATGTCGAGGATTATCCGCCGGGAATTTATTTGATGATGCTGAAAGACGGGCGGACGGTGCAAGTTAGCGCTAAGTTTATTGTAACGAGGTAATTCAACATTTTGCGATCTTATCAAAATTTTAGCATCCTTTGCGTGAAACGACCTAACCTGGCAATGAAGATCATTACTTACAACATCAATGGTATCCGTGCAGCCATTCAAAAAGGGCTGTTCGCCTGGATGAAGGATACAGATCCCGATATTTTACTGCTGTAGGAAACCAAAGCGCCACCATTATGCCCGACGCCATGCACTCCGACCACTGCCCGGTTTTGCTGGAACTCCATTAGGAGCGGCCCGTCTGTAGCTCCGTCAGGAGAGCCCCGTCATAGAACAATGGAACAATTTTAAAAAGACAATAATCCTGTATTAGACGCGTTTTACCCCTAACACTCCCAACTAACCCTCAATTTATCGGCCAATTATCTCTACTTTTAAGTTCTTAAATCTCAAACAATTAAAAACTAAAAGGTATGAAAACAATCAGAAATCTTTTCCTGAAATCCGGGTTTATCACGCTTGCATTTTTACTCGCAACTACCGGTTGCAAGAAAGAAGATGAGCCGGCACCGGGTTTACCCCCGCAATCAAGCTTTGTGATGGACTTCAGCGATTTTTCAAACCCGGGTGACACGCTTGGCGCACGGGACCTGAGCACCTATCAAAACTGGGGCTATTCTTATGCCAACGTGGTCGTATGGCAAACCATCCTCACCGTCGGACTTGCCGTACCGGTAGCTTCCTTCTTAGAATCATTCAACCATGAAGCGGTATATCACCCTGACCAGAACAACTGGACCTGGTCGTATAATGTAACTGTGAATTTCGCTGTATACGAAGCGGAGCTCACTGGATATCTTGAAGCCGACAGCGTCGTCTGGGAGATGCGGATCACCAAAAGCGCAGAGTATGCTGATTTCCTCTGGTACTATGGCAAATCAGCGCTTAATGAAAGCGGCGGTTACTGGATCCTCCAGGAAAATCCATTAAGCGCAAATGAGCTCCTGCGTATCGACTGGCACAAATATGCCGATGGTACAGTTGACATCAGTTATACGAACATCAGGCCCGGTGATCCTGAAAATGGGGGATATATCTTATATGGAACCGCCACAACAGATTTCGACCGGTTTTATGATCTCTATAACAAAGGACAGGATAACCTGACCGAAATTGAATGGAGTTCAATCAATAAGAACGGCCACGTCAAAGACCCGAATCATTTTGGGGATGATTTGTGGCATTGCTGGGATACGAATCTGATGGATGTTGTGTGCCCGTAGCACAGTCGGCAGTTGACAGTTGACAGTAGGCAGTAGTTACCAGCAAGCATAGACAGACATTTGTTCAACTATCGGGCTGACATCAAAATAACCGAACTGACAACTTCTAAACCAACTTTCAGACGACTTTAACACGGCAGACAATTCCGCTGTAACTCGACACAGACCAACCCGACTTTTGCGACACACAAGCCGACACAAATGGTTTTAAAAATTTTTCCCACCGCACCTTTTAAAAAATAATTTTAGCCAACCCACACTGGCACATTTGGTTTTGTCCGACACACAAAATCAACCCTTCACAAAACCAAAAGAGCAAATTTTGCCAACCCTGCTAATATTGATACTTATAATCCGTGGACTTATTTGCATCTATTTAAGACCTTTGTAGCCAAATAATAAAAATGGGTACAACTTATTCTAAAGACGAAAAAGTCTATTTAGAGCTAATAGGAAACCGGATAAGGGAACTCCGCACAGAAGCAGATTTATCACAGGAAAAGTTGGCTTTTGCCTGTGACCTTGACAGATCTTATATAGGTTCTGTCGAAAGGGGAGAAAGGAACATCTCCGTTATCAACCTTAGAAAAATTGCAAAAGCCTTAAAAATCCAAGTATCCGTTTTACTAAATATTGAAGAATGAATAAAGATTTCAAAACTCCTCCTAAGTTAGTTAATACACTTACTCCTTCCGAAACATTATCGCAATACTTTTCAGAATTAGTTGGAAAACCATTTATATTAATAGGAAAAACACGAACAGACGGTTCAAATATACGCAAACTGATAGCTTCTGTATTGGAAAAGCACCCTTTACCTGAATTAGCAGAAACAGGACAGTTTGAAATTGTTCCTCCAAAAGGAAAAGGTGTACCTAAAATTGCAAGAGAGTTTATTGACACGTATATTGTAACCAGCGGCATATCATATAATTTACAGGTTTGGAACAGAGTTCCGGCAGCAGAAACATTGTTAATCAAATACGAATCCGGTGAAAGCCTTAAATGTACAGATGTGAGATTTGTTTTTGTCAGAATTGACACTACAAAAAATACGATTGCTTCTGTTATCATTCTTACACCGGACTACATTGAACAAAAGTTTGGAAAATTTGGAAAGCCAACTATCAAACATCAGCTCTTAATTTCCAGAAAGGTTCGAAAGGATATTTATGAAAGTGAAGACAAAATCCTCTCCTTTCCCGATTCTAAAAAGCTTTCCTATTACATTCAACATGATTACCTTCCGCCAAAATCAGGTATGGTCGAAGAACCGGATATTAAGCATTTATTTTCCATTGCATTATTGAAAAAGATGGTCGCTGAAAAACTAATTGGCTTTAAGCTGGATGCGGCATCAACTAAAAACAGAGGGCAAGCTTTGGAAAAGAAAGTCCTTGAACTGCTGGGCTATAAGATAAAGGAATTTGATTTGTTATATGGTGCGTTTCCTGACATAAGAAACCAATTGTTAGAAGTAAAGGTACAAGACAGCCCGACAGTAGATTTAGGAAAGTTTTCACCCGAAAAAGAAGAAATTGTTATCGAAGATTCAGGCTTGACAACCTTTGACGTAAGGTATTTGATAGCATTAACCAATCCCCTGACAGAAATAATAGAAGGCATTATACTTTCTCCTGGTGAAACGTTGGGAGAATTATTTTCTTACGTTAGTGCCGAAAGCTACAAGTGTCAGAGAGCTATTCCAATGATTTTCTTTGAGAAGTATTATGGAAAAGCCGTTTTCAATCCAGATTAAAAACAGGTGCAACACCAAAGGATTCGGCAACTTTAATTTCCAGCAGATTTTCCAATTCTGAAATTTCCTTCTTGTTGTCCGATTGATTTAATTTTTCAACAATTGAGATGATTTCTTTAGCTGTGTACGAATTGAAATCGGGTAATGGATACCTTTCTACATATTGAGTAAAATACCTTCTTCTACCGGAATACAATTTATTATTGAACACCAAATCGTGATATTTGGTCATTAATTTTGAGTTGGAAATTCCCTGAATCAAGAGTAATTTTTCAACATCTTCTTCTTTTGTTGCTACAATCCAATAACAATTACCATTTACTATTTTTCCACCTTTATCAAAATAAAATCGGGGTTTTAAACTTATATCAGGGAAAACAAGCTTTGGATATTTCCATTGGTCAGGACGGTGAGGAACCCACAATTCAAACCATTGTCTCCCCGCTTCAATAAGATATTTTCTTGCCTTTAATTTTTCTTCGTGTTGCAAGAAATAATTTTTCGCCTTAGGGTATTTTTCAATATCAACGGTTTGCTTTTCTCCATTAACAGAAACGTGCGGATAAAGCACTTTCAATTTAAAATTATCCGTAGCATTCCACGGTTCTACATTTTCTTGTGAGATTAAATCTTTCAGTAGTTCATCTTCAGGCTTATCAGCTTTGAGTTCTTCCCATTTATCACTGATGAATACTTTATCGGCAGTTGATTTGATACCTACTTTTACCTTAAAAAAATCCTCTACACGATTTTTCGCAGCGTTATCAATTTTTGAAACCCAATCCGATTCATTAATTGATAACATTTCCCAACAAGCACCGGAAGCAATTTTGTATTTTAATGCACCCGAAGATTTTTTATAACGTTTACTTCCTGTAGTAAAGTAGCCCGATAGATTGGCAGAAAGTACATCATATATGGATTCTGCCAGAATCAAGTCGCCTTTATAACCGTTTAGGTCCTCATATACTTTAATGAACTTTGCAGAAGAAGGACTTTTTTGCTTGTGTTTCCGTCCGATGAATATTGCAGGCAATACTGCCGCATCAAACAGCTTTGTATCTCCTAAATCAATCAATTCCAAAATCTCATAATTTTCAGACAGGAATTTACGGATACTTTCCCCACTTTTGGTTGATAAGTATCTGTTAGAAGTAATCACTCCAAGTATTCCGCCATCTTTCAGGCTTTCGGTCATTGCAATCAGGAAGGGATAGTATAAATCAACCCTTCCCTTCAAATTAAACTTTCGAGCAAGTGCCTGTGCCTGTTCCGTTCCAAGTATTTGTGTTCGGACATAAGGCGGATTTGCAATTACTATGTCGAAGCATCCGTTTACCGATTTTTCGGTTTCCTGAAAAAAATCTAAACTTCCTTGGTTTGAATTAATATCAATAGCTTGTAAAAAATCACCGTGAACAAACTCGGTCTTTTCAGAACCAAACCGCAACGTCCTCTCTTTAGCAAAGCTCAAATATTGAGCATTGGCATCGTAGCCTGTAAGTGAAAAATCAATAGCTGAATCAGAAAACGTATCGCCCATTGCAACAAGCAATTCTCCTTCTCCACAGGCAGGGTCAAGAACATTTTGATAGGTTGGATTGACATAAGAAGCAATCCTTTCCGCTAAAAAAACGGAAAGCTCTTTTGGGGTAAATGTAGCCCCGGCATTTTTTATTTGTTCCTTTGTTGCCATAAATAATCCTTATCAGGGCAAAGATACTTAAAATCATCAATCATACAAGGCGTGATCGTGTATATTTTTACTAACATCCACCAAAAACCTGTATTGAAGGCTATTTACTAAAAACTCATCTATGGCAACTTGAAGTCAGGATTGGCCTTGAAAAATGGCAGAAAGACTAATCCATCATTAGCTAAAAATCCTTTTACATTTTGCAGTTCTCTAAACGCATTACGGTGACAATGTCTGAATTTAACCTTATGACAAAAAGGGCAATAAGCAGTTCTTGCAGGGTTGTAATCTTTTATGATTAAATCAAACATTGCAATAAGTTCCACAGGGCTTTTCGCTTTCAGTTTGCTTTGGTAAAATTCAATCCTTCCCAAGATTCCGTGAGAGTATTCGCCATACAGATAATACCCCTCTCTTTTTCTGAATGTTTGATTTGCGAAGTATGGAATGGCAAAACGATGAATGTAATCCCCGACATTCAAACCCTCTTTGCAGATGATTACCTCATTGGGTGTTACATCAACGCAACACGATTTATTGTCCTCATAAACATGCCAATCAGCAATTTTGGGAAAGGCATTGCCAGTTTCAAATAGTTTAGGAAAACCAGAAGGGTAGTGGTAGCTACCCTTAATTTCTATTTGATAAGTATCCCATAATTTGCCTGTAGTATCAATAATATCAAGTTCCCCTTTAAGAATTTTCTCTCCATCAGTTTCAACAATACTTAATTTACGGAATACATCGGGAACTGCTTTAATATCATTCTCAAATTGCTCATTCTTCATTATTCAGAATACGGTTTTGTAGAAGACGGAATAATTGAAGCAAGTCCAATTGAAGCATTAGAAGTTTCGTCTTTATCCTCTCCTAATGGAAATCGGTCGCTTAAATGTTTTCTCCAGTATTCAGTTGCTTTTTTTAAATTCTTATCTTCTAATGCTCTTTTTGCATCATCAATGAATTTTGAAAGACAGTCCATAAAATAATCTTTATGAGCATAATTCTCTAACAAGTTTTCCCCTTTCGGAATAGTTGGACGATAACATGCGAAGTTACTTTTCAATGTTGCTTGAATATTAATAAGTGTTTCCTTTAACGCTATATCGTCTCGGTCTGTTCGATAAACAGCATTTTCAGCAATAAGAATTGTCATTATCATTCCACTTGGCAACGGTTTACTTTCATTCGCAAACTCTCTATTGTCAATCCATCCTTTGCCATAACGAGCTAATCTCCTCAATTGTGGTTCTTGTTCTGCCTTTTCATTAAACCAATCGGCGAAGGCTTTCGGGTCGCTATCAAACCAACCATCTCTTTTATGAGCAAGTTCAGGTATATCGCCTTTCTTGTAATAAATTGGTTGGTCAATATTATGGCCATCTGCAAACAAGGTTCTTATACAAGTGTTTTTATCAATCGCTTCTTTATCCGTATGACCTTTTACAGCTTCATAAACCCAATTATGGTAAGTAGTCGGAGTAGGTCTATCTTTCGGTTCTTTATCTCCTTCAAAGTAAATTCCGTCATCAACATCGTAATAGAGAACAGTTTTTTCTTCATTACCTTCCTTCACTTTTCGTGGAAGAGGATTTATAATAGTATCCATTGACATAGACCCTTGACCGCTAAATCTCGGCTTCGGTTCATCAGGTTTATTTTCCTTAAACCACTTCCTTATTTTATTGCGAAGTTCTTTTCTTGAACCCTTTAGTTTTTTTCTCCTTAAATCGGTCAGCCTGATTTCACCATTGTATGTTCCAAAATGAGTATTACAATTTGCCATAATTATTATTTATTTTTCGTGATTTAATTCTTTACTTGAAAATTTCAAATCAATTTTTCCCTTCGTTTGAAAGGGCATTCTCTCGGTGTAATATTTTCCAACCAAATGTTTTCCGCTTCCATTCTTAACGAGTTTCAATACTTCTGTTCCATAGTGAGGACAAAAACCCAATTCAAAATTCCCCTCATTCAGGTAATTATAAAGCAGGGAAAATGTTCCGTCCTTTTCTTTCACAATACTTGCTTCAATGCTTGTTGACTTTGAAGACGTGCTTCCATCTTTCTTTTTTGTCCATGAGTTTATCACTATATCAGAACCATTTTGAACAATTACTTTTATGTGTTCCAAAGTATCCGAAACGGTTTCGCACTTTTCATTTCTGAACTCATAAAGCAATGTGCCCTCATAACGACCGCAGAAATCCGGCACGGAATACATCCAACTAAAAGGTCTAACATTCCATAGGTAGCTATTAACTATTCCAAAAATTCCACCAATAAGGGCAAACACCGAAACAGAAATACCCCAATGGTTCTGAATGTATTTGTTGGCAGCAAATAAAGCCAAAGTCAATACTGTACATATAAATATGAAAGCCCCTGGCTTTAGGTATCTTAAATTGAATTTATCCATGCTTTATTTTTTTCTTTATAGACTTAATTACCAAATTCTAAACCATTAGATTGGGGCAGACATTTTGACATAATATCTACCCTTTTCAAATAAATATGCTAAAGATTCAGGCTTTTTCGCCACGAATGGCAATTTTTTTTCAGACCTTAGCATACTATTATAGAAAAGCCAATGAATCTTGCTGAAGCGATACAGTTGGTAGACATGGAAGAAATCATAGACAGCATGAATGCCTATGCCATAAGTCGTTTAAAATCCGTTGGGGTGAAGAACTTCAATGGCAGGCAACCCGTTGACTTTGTTGGCGACCTGATTTTGAAAGTAATGGAAGAAAAGCGGGATTGGAGTAAAGCCCAATGTTCTTTCAAAGAGTTTCTATTCGGATGCCTGAAAAGTGAAATCACAAATTTTTTTAATACCAACAAAAGTATTTATACAGATATGTTACCGGACATTCCTTCAAACGGCCCATCTTTCAACATCGAAGAAAAAAGGAATCAGGTTTCAGAGTTACTAAAACAAGAAGGTGCAGACGATGACGAGCTAACTGTTTTTGAATATTGGATGGATGGAGTATTCAAACCTGCCGAAATAGCAAAAGATTTAGGCGTGGATGTGAAAGAGATATATAATATTACCAAACGACTTGAAAAACGGCTGCCCAAAATTAAAATACAAGCAATAAATATCATATGAGCAACGAAATCAAAAATAAAATAATCGATGCTTTGTTCAACTTCTACTTAGAGGCTGACAAGGATACTATCAATGATTTGCTGAAAGATGATATTCAGAATCTTGATGATTACAATAAAAGGAAAAAGCAAATTATCTTTTTAGCGAAAGCAACGGCAAAGAAAAAGCATAATGAACATTTGTTGGAATTAGCCAATAAATTTCAGGAAGCTATCTTATCGAATATCGAGAAGCCTGTTGCTATTTTAAAACAGTTTATTCAAGGAAATGCTTCACTAGCCTTATATCGAAATCTTGATAAACTCTCTAAGGAAGATATTATTGAAATTATCAAGGATAAAAATCTTGTTCAATTACTAGAGCAATTAGAAGAAAATGACAAGAGCCACTAATGCACATATTCAAGCACAACAATTACTCTCAAACTGTGGGTTAGATGAAATCACCGATTTGGGAATGGATTTGTTTGTCGCTGGATTGGATGCCATACTGATTGAAGAAGAATTAACTAACTGTGATGGCAAAATAATTTTCGGAAAAAATAAAGCAGTTATTAAAGTAAATTCAAAAATCCAGTTCCCCGAAAGAAAGCGTTTTGTGACAGCACATGAAATCGGACATTTGATAATGCACAGGAATATGCAGCTTCCAGACGATACTTTCTCAAACTTCAATATCATTGCAGGAATGGAGAAAGCATTGAAGTTTGGAAAGCAAGAGTTGGAAGCAAATGAATTCGCCGGTGAACTTTTGATTCCCGAAAAATTATTTCTTAAAGAAGCAAAAGGGAAAAAGTTTTCACCCTTACTTATCAAACAACTTGCAGAAAGATTCAAAGCAAGTTTAACCGCAACAGTTTTCCGTTATCTACAATTTGACCTTCACCCTATTTGTCTTGTGTTCATTGATAACGGAATAGTAAAGTATTGGAAAAAATCAGACGACTTAAAAGTTTGGCTTGGTGATTACACCCGATTAACACCACCCGCTGATTCCGTTGCAGCCGAATACATAAAAAAGAATTACGAGTTTCTTTATAAGTTGGAAGAAAAAGTACAGACAATAAGTAAATCAACTTGGTTCACATTGAACGAATATGATAACGAGGATACAGATTTTTATGAATACTGTATTCCAACTAAGAGATACAAAACTATTTTGAGTATTATTTGGGAGGACTGACAACCAACCCACAGGTGTAAGCACATTTGCAAACCGCTATAAGCCAACTCGCAGACCAAAGTTTGCAAAAGAGCTTACACCTTTCCTACCCAAGAAAAATTATTTTTTAAAATCTCCTTCCCTTCTAAAAAATTTTAAATCTGCTACCGCACTGCCGACACAAACAGACCAAAACTCAAGCCGACAATAACAGCCAAACCCTTAACATACCTGACTCTCGCGACACGGACGACAAGAACGCCAGCTGGTAACATGGGCTAAAATCTGTTACATATTCACTTTCTGTCAACTGTCAACTTAAAAGAGCCCCTTCACCACATCTGAGACACTCCCTGCAAAAACCAGCTCGATCTTATACTTTTTCTGATCGAGCGATTTCCGGTTGTATTTGGAGATAAACATCCGTTTGAATCCCAGCTTTTCCGCTTCGGCCACGCGCTGTTCGACGCGGTTCACGGCCCGGATCTCGCCGGAGAGGCCGACTTCTGCGGCAAAACAGGTCTTGCTGTCGATGGATACGTCGGCATTGGATGACAGTATAGCCGCCACGACGGCCAGGTCAATGGCAGGATCATCCACCCGCAGGCCACCGGCAATATTGAGGAAAACATCTTTCATCCCTAGACGGAAACCGCTCCTTTTTTCGAGCACGGCCAGCAGCATGTTCAGGCGGCGGACATCAAAGCCGGTGGTCGAGCGCTGCGGGGTGCCATAAGCGGCCGAACTGACCAGCGCCTGGATCTCGATCAGCATGGGGCGCAACCCTTCGATTGAGGCTGCAATTGCCACCCCGCTGACGTCTTCTTCCCGCTGGGAAATAAGGATCTCCGAGGGGTTCGTCACCTCCCGGAGGCCGTTGTCATGCATCTCGTAGATACCCAGTTCCGAAGTCGGGCCAAAACGGTTTTTTACAGAACGGAGGATACGGTAACCGTAATTTCTTTCTCCTTCGAAACTCAGCACGGTGTCAACCATGTGTTCAAGTATCTTTGGACCGGCCAGTGAGCCGTCCTTGATGATATGGCCGATGAGAATAACCGGTGTCGCAGTCGTTTTGGCATAACGCTGCATTTCCGCGGCACATTCCCGTATCTGTGAGATGCTGCCTGCCGGCGAATCGAGAATATCTGTCTGTAAAGTCTGTATGGAATCGATAATAACCAATGTTGGCCGGATCTCATCAAGCTGATGTAAGATCTGGCCGGTGCTCGTTTCGGTCATGATGAAGCAATCCACATTCTTCACCCCTACCCTTTCCGCCCGCATTTTGATCTGCTGGGCGCTCTCCTCACCCGTTACGTAAAGGATTTTCTGATCTTTCATCTGCAAGGCTATCTGCAGCAATAAGGTTGATTTACCGATACCCGGCTCCCCGCCGACCAGGATCAGCGATCCCGGCACCAATCCACCTCCAAGTACCCGGTCCAGCTCCCCGTTCATCGTCGATCGCCTCTTCCCATCTTCTCCCTTTATCTCCAAAATCCTTACAGGTCTTGCACTCTTACCGTCTTCCCGCCTTACCGTCTTACCCTCAATTTTCACCACCTCTTCCACATACGTGTTCCACTCCCCGCAGGCCGGGCATTTCCCGATCCACTTAGGCGACTGAGATCCGCAGCTCTGGCAAAAGAAAACGGATTTAGATTTAGAGGACATGAAATAATTTAAAATTTAAAATTTAAAATTTTTGATGTCGAATACCCTTCTACAATCGGAATAGTAACTACTTCCCCGCCATTGGCTTTTACAATATCTGCGCCAACGATGATTTCTTTGGTATAATCGGCTCCTTTGACGAGCACATCGGGTTTGACGAGCTTTATCAGTTCGTAAGGTGTATCTTCATCAAAGAGTACAACGGCATCCACGATACGAAGCGAAGCCAGCACCAGGGCACGCGACATCTCGTCCTGTAGTGGCCGTCCAACTCCTTTTATCCTCTTTACGGAAGCATCGCTGTTCAATCCTATTATAAGCACTGCGCCCCTGTCCCGGGCCTGTGACAGATATTCGATATGCCCCCGGTGAAGTATATCAAAACAACCATTGGTAAAGACGATCTTATTATTTAAAAACCGCCACATGGCTAAGCGGTTTTCAAGAACTTTATGGTCTAATATTTTATTGTTGGTTACTTCAAGCGTAGTCATAACTTTTCTTCGTTTTTTTAAATACCAGGATATAATAGGATAATGTCCCCAAAACAAGGATCATAACTGACTGGGCCGCCCACAGGATGATAGAATAGGAAACCGCAGGTTCGGATTGGATCAGGAAAATCTCGGTGAGTATGGCTTTGACGATGAACTGGTATGCGCCAATCCCGCCGGGAACCGGGGCGACCATTCCCAGGCTGCCCAAAGCCATCACGGTTATGGCATCAAAAAAATTCAGACCTGATGTCGCCTCCAGGGCAAAGAATGCCGTGTAGGTCATCAGGGTGTAAAGCGTCCATATCACGAGGGTCAATCCAAGAAACGACCATTTGTGTTTAATCTTCATAATGGTTTTCGCCCCATCGAGCAGGCCTTTCAGGAAATCAATGACTTTGTTGTAAATATGCAGTTTTCTGATCCTGCTGAAGAATATCCTGAACAGTACCAGCGGTAAAACTATGACCACGACTAACAGGATAATGGCCAAAAACAGGTTATCCCGGTTGGCCATTCCGGTTAAATACGAAATGATGTATTTGTTTACGAATGCGCTGAGCATACTTAGCTGAAATAAAATTACAGCGATGATGATCAGCAGGAGGATGATCATATCGAAAACCCTTTCAGAGATGACGGTACCAAAAAGGGAATTGAAAGGGATGCCTTTCTTTTTTGCCAGGACTCCGCAGCGGGTTACTTCGCCAAGCCTCGGAAAGGCCGTGTTTGCCATATATCCGACCATCACGGCGTAAAAAGTCGTCTGGGTGTCAGTTTTATAACCCATCGAACGGATCAGGATATTCCAGCGCATGGCCCTTGCAATATGACTGAATACACCGAGAATAATGGAAAGCAGGAGCCATTCATACCTCGCAGCCCGGATCTCAGCCGCCACCTCCTTTACATCGATCTCTCTGAAGACCAGCCAGAGTAATACCAACCCTATCAACAGAAAGAAAAGATACTGGATAACGGTAAGAATGCGCTTCTTCAAGGACTTTTACTTTAGATGGTTGTTGGCATCCGGAATGGCAATGGCGGGTTGAAAATTCTGAGCTTCTTCAGGACTCATGGATGCATAGGCTGCAACGATCACCAGGTCGCCGACTGCCACTTTTCTTGCAGCGGCTCCGTATACTCCGATAATGCCTGAACCCCGATCTTCCTTTATTACATAGGTTTCAAAACGCTCTCCGTTATTTATGTTGAAAACATGGACTTTTTCATAATTGAACAATTTTGCAGCGTCCATAAGATCTTCATCAATACCGATGCTGCCGACATAATTCAGGCTGGAAAGCGTAACTGTCGCCCTGTGTATCTTTGATTTAAGTAATTTAACGTTCATCTCCAAGTCGTTAACCGGATAGTCCCGGTAAAATTTCAGCGGGCAAAGTTAGGAAATAAAATCATATTGTCAATCAAACGGACACTTCCTAATAATGCAGCAATACAGGCTATTGCTCCCGGTGTTTCTTCCCAGTCTGCTAAAGGCTGCAGTGATTCGAGATCTGCCAGTTCAAAATAATCCACCCGGAAACCTTTACTTTCTAACCTGACGGTGGAAATTCTCTTAAGTTCAGAAACAGGGATATTTTTTGCAAGATCCCTGGCATGGAGCAAAGTCTGGTATATTTCCGGAGCGATAGCCCTCTCATTTGCGCTTAGCCTCCGGTTACGCGAACTCATGGCCAGGCCGTCGGTTTCGCGGACAGTCGGGCAGGGAACTATTTCAACAGGTATATTCTCCATCCTCACCAACGATTGGATAATCCTGAGCTGCTGAAAATCTTTTTCCCCGAAATAAGCTCTGTCAGGCTGGAAAATATCGAAAAGCTTATTTACAACCACGGCTACCCCACTGAAATGGCCGGGCCGGTGCTTCCCTTCCATCACCCTTTCCAATGCGCCAAAATCATATTTTTTTGTAACAGGCTCCGGATACATCTCCTCAACTGAAGGGGCAAAAACAAGGTGGCATCCGGTTTTCTCCAGCAATTGCAGATCATGCTCAAGGGTACGGGGATATTTTGTCAGGTCTTCAGGGTTATTGAACTGGATCGGGTTCACGAAAATACTGCATCCCGCCAGGTCATTTTCACGGCAGGCCCTTTTTACCAATTCAAGGTGCCCCTGGTGCAATGCCCCCATGGTGGGTACAAAACCGATGGATTTACCCATGGATCTCTCACCGGACAGCCATTGCCGGGTATCTGCAATAGAATGATAAACTTCCATCTCTTCCTGCTAAAATCATTAATCACTGAAGAACATCAGGAGGTCCTTTTCCAGCGTAGAATACGGGGTTTCTATTATTCGTCCGATTTCCCTTCCTTTCCGGTAAACAATAAAAGTGGGGACCCGCTGGATATTATAGTTCACCGTTTCAACATCTCCTGCCTCTTTATCGCGGCTGACACAGATCAATTGGACGCTTTTCTTATTAAACCTGATTTTGTCAAGAATTTTGAAGAACTTGGGAACCTGTTCCTGGCTGTCGCTGCACCATGTTCCCAGTATAATAAGGATCTCAATCCCTTCCTGCTTTAATTTTAATTGATTTAAAACGGCTTGATCAGGCTCATAGATCTTGTAATACTCGTCAAACAATTTACCGAATTCGCCCTTTTCAAGCCCGTAACGGTCACAGTAACCGTACAGAATTTCTTTATCCAGCCTGGGATCGATGATCTTACGGTTAAGTTCCTGCGAAAAAACCATCACCGGTAGAATGGCCCAAGCCAATAATATGGCAGCTCTGACGTTATTTGACATATCTGTTTTGATTTTTAAACAAATATAAGTCAAAGAAGGTTTAGTTTGCCTGAATAAACAAAGTTCATTAAACCGCACAGCGCAAGAATTGTAAAAAACCACTAACTTTGCCTGAAATTTTCCATCATGGCCACCAACGACCGCTCCTTCAGTGAGAATCTTGACCTGCTGATCAAATTGCTCAGGAAACTCAAGGATAAGTCACAATTTGAAGGCATACCAGGGGTTCCCAAGATGTTTATCATGAATTTCGATTTTTTCTTACAGAATTATGATAAGATGAAAGACCAGATCTCAGAACAACTCCTTCAGCAATTCGGTGAACCGATCAAACAAATGGTTGCTGATATGGTAGAACAGTTGAAAGGGGAGCTGGAAGATAATTTGATACCCGATATGGAAATTCCTTCTGAAACTCCAGTAATCACAGGCCATAAAAGGACACTCTCTGAAATCGATAATTTGTTGAAAAATCCTTCTTTATCGCAGGAAGAGATCGATAAGCTCCTGGATGAAAGGCACCAGATAAGGTCAAAAACTGAGATCACCGATACTATCTAAAGAATAATTTTATATTTATTGGATTATTCAAACCGTACCGTTAATGATTGCCCGTTAAACGCATCGAATATCAGTTGAGAACCCTGTGAATTCTTTATTATCCTGACTTTTCCCTTTTTAGCAGAAGCATCTTTAATATTACCGGTAAAATTCAAGCACACGTCGTTAACAGTAATATCACCAGGTGCAATTATGTCAATATGCTGTTCCATTTTCTCAATGTCAACATAAAACTGAAGCAAATTCAGGCTCTTCCTGAAATCTGCCACTTCCAATAAAGTAGTGAGCCAGGTGTTATCTTTTTTGACATATTTTATCAGATTTATTAATGATGTCAGCGTTGAATCGTTATATCCAACAAATTTAGGATGTCCAAGGTAAACCATTAACCCCTTGTAAGGTTTTACAGCATGACTCCAAAAGTTTTCAAGGTATTTGCTATAAACCATAATGCTCTTTTCCAGTTGATTAGAATCAGGTTTTTGACCTTCCTTTATCGCATCTAAAAAATAGTAATCATCGTGATACGTTGGCGCTATTTCTAAAATATCCGTGCTTCTGTAGAATCCCTCATCTGTAATAACCAAATTATAAGGGATGATGCTACCGTGGAAAAAATCCAGGTTATCCGCTCCAATGCTCGATTCGAAATTATAATCGTGTTCGTCAAGGGCAAGAAGGCTCCAATACCCCGGATTAGTAAAAGGAAAACGGAATCCCCTGAAATCCATATCCCAGAAGTTTTCATTAAGAAGAATATCCTCCACCGCCCGGGGATATTTCAGGTCTGTGTGATTGATATAACCGTAACCGCTCGAGGCCAGAGGATATTCCCCTTTTATCAGTAAGGATTTGATATCCTCACTGACCAATCCATTCACAAATATAGTGGGTTTGATTTTTTCTACTTCGAGCATCTGAAAAACACGGTTATATTGATCAATCACGCCTTCAGCATTCAGGCTAACACAAAAAGCGTAATCGTGTGCAAGCGGCCAGGGGTTTAAACTGACATGAATACCGTTTTCTTCATTATACCTGTCAATCACATACTTATAAAATTTATCAATCTGGCCTTCACTCCATAACCCCCCATCGTTCCGGGGATGCAGAAAACCAGAAGATGCCAGTAAGAAGGCTTTTCCATTTCCAAATTTATTTTCTATGACTGCCCAAGAAGAGTCCTGTCCTTTTTTCCAGAATCCTAATATTTTATAATTGTCAGAAATAAATGAAACAGGGGTTAGTGTCCATAGTTCGCGCTCATCACCTGATAATAAACCACGTGAAATGTCCCACTGGAAATAACCCGGAATATTCCCCTCCAGACCAAAGCCGGTCATATTTTTCTCTGAAAGGGTCACACCGTAACATTTCGATAACTCCCAGTTTTTAGGGTTTAGCTGCTGGAATATAATGATACGGTCAGTTCCGTCAATGTAATTTCTCCCGACATTATCACCGGATATTAATACCCCGCCATTTTGCACAAACTTTGTCAGGTTGTGCAATTCTTCGTCCGACATATAACTGAGCGAGTATTGCCTATCGGCATCATGATAACCTGGGAAAGTCGACAGGATAATAATATTATATCTTGTCAATTCCAGGTAATCATATAAAATGTCACGCGGTTCCAGCCTGACAGTTGCTCCCATTTTGTTAAATGATTGAATAGCGACTACCACTCCCTGGGCAAGCTGTGAATTTTCATTACTTATTCCTGTTGTAATGAAGAGTACACGGGGCAGTTGTACTTTTTGTGTACCGGTTGCCGTTTCATTACCTGACGGGGAAGAACATTGAATGGTAAAAAAAATCAAACTGCAAATGATCAATACTTGTTGTTTCATTATTCCACCTTCTTTCTTATTCTACAATTTCAATTGTAACTTCTTTATTTGGCAATGCATTGAATATGAAAAACCCTTTCTTGTTCGAATAGGTTCCATCCGATTCAGAACCTTCCAGTTTGATGATCCGTGCATTGGATTTAAATTCCAGTGTCAGAGGATGATCATATACATCTGCATCTAGCCGGTTAATTACCTTCAAAAAGATCATATTTTTAAATTGTTCGGTCTGAATTGAAGATTCAATTCTCTCCTTTCTGTATTTAAACACGCTTGTTTCAGAGGATATCCAGTAATTACTGTTACGTAAAAGCCTCACTTGTTGGTCAAAATCAGACTTTTGGATAAACAATTTATCTGCTTTATCTTTGCTGATCTGGCGTGGGATCTCCGTTTGACTTTCATATAAATGGTGATATACCATAATTGTCCATTGCTGTTTATGGGACCTTAAAATACTGTCCAGACCGGATTGTGAAAAGCCGGCATGAACCACTGAATATTTTATCCCAGCGTAATTCGTATGTAAAATTCTTTCTTGTGATGATTTCCTCACGAACATCAGGGAATGGGGTGCGGGAATATCAAATGATGACTTATTCCAATGCAAAGATCGCACAACAGTCTCGGACTTTTCTTCAAGTGAGAAAAATTTACTATCATCAATTTTTACATTTGGAAGTGGTTGGAATGCAATATCATGGTCAATGGCTATCTCTTTCACCTCTTTGGTGCTTAATCTTTTTAAAAGGGCATCCTCTTCAAGTTCATAAAGCCTGGGTGCATCAACCAGCAATTCAGGAATGACGCCAAAACTGGCGCTTAACCCATACTTTTTCAAAACAGGCAATCCATACAGGTATTGCGAAAACGAAGCATTATCAAAGCTAATGCTGACAGCCCCGTCTTTGTTATTGAAATAATCTGTAATCCTGAATGATTCATTTTGCTGATCCTCAATAGCTGCATCCGTATTTTGAACCGATAAATTCTTAAAATAATCCTGTAAAGTAAAATAAATAGGTTTAAGGCGTTTGGTATATTCAGGCGTTTGCCATTTGTCCCAGATAAATGAATAAGGGTCATCTTCAGGATATTGTTTGACAAGAGCATTGTTTTTGTCGGTAACAAAAACAAACATTTTAAAAGCATCGGTTTCAACATATTCAATGTCACTCGTTCCCGCAATATCGTCAAGCGCGAATCTTTTTGCCGGGTCGCTTATATTTAGCAAATGCCAATCAAGCCTGATCTCCAGCGATTTATTAACATCATTAAAATACCAATCTGCATTTGAATATTCGGGATATGAAGAATTCCCATGAATTAGAGGGCTCCGGTCGACGACTACTGAATCCGTTCTTTGACCTGTTAATGATACCCGGTTTCTATTCGTTAACGAAAACTGATGGATAAATTTTCCATCATCGTTCATTTCAGAGGCATAAACGGGGATATGGCCGTTATATATATCAGTAAATACGGAATAGGGCCCATCGACCAGGATGAAAGCGCTGTCTGTCGATTTTAACTCAAGAAGAAATTCAAATCCGTTGTCGAAAACTTTAGGCGAAAAAGGCAACCTGTGATCTCCTTTTTCTTCATCATAAGTATCGATTGCCAGGTAAAAGTTAAAACGGTTAAAGTCAAATCCGGGGATAACCGAAGCGATATAAAAATAAGTGGCATCGGCATCACATAAAAGATTGATCTGTTCCTTCTTCAACATTCCAGTGTTCCATTCCTTCAAATCACCATCAATGGTTTTGATTTTGTTTTCCAAAGCAAGAATACCAAAGTTCTGCTCCGGATTTTCCATGTTGTGCCATAATTTTCTATCATCCGCCGGTTGCTCAAAATCCATGACCAGCCAATTGTGTTTGAACCATTCATCAATCCATTCGAAATAAATAGCGCCCGCGCATGAAGTGTTTACAATATCCTGAGTCAAGATAAGCGACAATCTTGCCTGATCGGCCTCCGAATGCCCTCCCTGGTGAAAACCAAAAGGCGAAAAATGGCTGTTGCCACGACTGGAAGGCAGGCCATATTCGGCAATAATCAATGGCATCCCCTGGGTATGTTGCTTTATATCTTTCAGATATTGGAAATAGGAATCTTTTGCACTATCCTGGCCTGGTGAATCAATGTATGAATCCTGCAGATATATGAAATCCGGATAATAAGGATACACATGATAGGCTGCATAAATGCCGGGAAAGAACAGTTCCGTCGCATGAAACTTCATGAAATCAATACTTTCCAGATCATTATCATATTCCCTGACTTTATTGTTTTCGATGATCTCCGTGTTGTGATACATTGGGTCAAGAGGAAGCCAGTTTACAAAAGAAACAGGATGCTGAAACCAGTATTGCTGCGTTTCATATAATACGGCGAAATCCATCATTTCAGCCAACCAGGCTTCCATCGCATTACCATCATTCATGCTCACAAAATCACCGTTATATTGTTTTACCGCATTGATTTGATTGGTTTTAAATACAGAGCCGGGTTCCCACTCCCTGCCAAGTAAAAGGGAAACCACATATCTGGAAACATCTGAAGAATAAACGCCCGAAGCCTTCCCGGCACGTTCTTTCAATACAGCATTCCCATGAATAACATCAAGAACATCGATAATCTCATTTTCAAAATCCCGGACAAAATCCGGATCGTAATAATTTTCACTTGCCGGGACTTCTGCCCAGACACCCTGCATTAAATACACAGGTTTATCAAAATAATGAAGGTTATAGTAAGCAAATGCTTCATAAAATTCCGGCGGCAATATGGTGTAAATCCGGATAATATTGGCATTCATCTCTCCGATAAGCCTCATCCATTCAAGGTATTCTTTAAATGTCAGGGAAAATTCAGCCGGGAATTTCCCCGGAACCGCAACACCCAGATTTACCCCTTTTAAAAACAGATCTTCCCATATCAACTGTTTGTCATCTTCCAGGTAGCGTATATTTAATCCCTTGAAATAATTTCCGGTTGCAATAAAATAGTAATCAGATTTCATTGCAATGTTTTTCAGGTCTTCATCTGAAAATTTCGATAACAGTGGTTTTGATTCATCTTCAACATAAAGTTTGACTTTTCGTTCTTCCCGGATAAACGATTCGAATTGCATCATTTTATACACGGTAAAAACCAGCAAAGCAAGCAGCAGTATTATAAAAATGAATTTACTCCTCATTAAAAAAGCATCTTAACAGCGATAAATCCGGTTATATTCTGATAATATGGATTGTAAAAATTACTTCCTCCAATGGAAACAGAAAACGGGTAATGGTTATATCCTAATTCAATATTTGAAGACCAGTTATCGACATTCATCTTAACTTTTTGAAGTTCATCGCGATTGACTTCCTCATAATTATATTCTGTACCAATATTATAAGAAAAACTACCATATATGTAAAATTTAAGGAAATCATAGTATATTGAAACTGAACCGCCTGTCAGTTTTCTGCCATAAGGTGAATAATAAAGCGGTGACTTGTATTTATAGTCCAGGAATGAGTGATTTATACCGACTTTGATTGCAGGCTTTTTCAATATTTTGCAGGTCAGGGATAAGCCATAAGCCTGATAAGGGTTTTGGCGAATACCGGAAGTATCGTTGGAAATGTAATCGTTGACAAATACAGCGTCTATCATTCCGAAAGTATATCTTGCATTAAGCCCTAAAATCCCATAGGATAACTGAACCTCATCAGTGACTGATTTTCCGCCAACCTTATTCCAGTAATAAAAGTAATCATAGCCGGCATTGACTGAATTTTTAATTGAGATCCTGCCTGCATTATAATTTAATTTCCAATTCAGTCCGTAAATTGAAACCTTATTGTCAGTATTGCTGTAGCCACCAAACACACTTATCTTATGATGCTCAGCAATCCAGCTCACTATGACCCATGAATTATTATACCACCGCGCAGTATCACCGGTATTATCCTTATAATCGCGATTTGAGTAATCCAGCAGAAAATTGGTCTGAATATGAAAATTATCATCTATTCTTTTTTCAAATCCGACTTTAGAGATCATCGCATTGATTTCATAATTTTCTTCTTTTTCAATTACCGGTCCAAAATGAATTGATAAAGCATAATCCAATTCACTTTGCACTGCCAGGTATTCTTTTTTAATTTCTTCATTTTCAGAGTCCAGATCCAGCGCTCTTTTGTAAAAAACAACTGCAGATTTTGGTTTTCCCATCCAAAAATACATCTTACCAATTCCGGCCCAGGCTTCCGAGTAAGTTTCATCGATCTGATTGATCTGCCGGTAGACCTCAATGGCTTGATTCATTTTTCCTCCATTGCCGTAAGCCTTAGCTAAATAAAAATGCTGCTGGATATCATCCGGCAGAAAAGACAATGCCTGTTCAAAATAATAAATGGACTTCCTGTCTTGCCCAAGCAAACCATAACATTCTCCCATCCCGTTCATTGCTTCGACGTCGGTCGAATCGTTTTTGTATAATTCATTGAAAAAGTTAATAGCTGTATGATATTCATTTGTAATGATATAAAGCCTTGCAAGGGCAAGCTTTGCGTCATAATCCGCTGAGTCGGCAGCTAAAATTTTTTGATAATATTCTATTGCAGACGCAAAATCCTTATCGGTTTTCGCCAGGTAGCCCAGGTATCTCCAATTTACAATCTCATTGGTTTGTCCAAAAGATGAGACAACCAAAAAGAAAAACACTAACAGTATGACCAATCTCCTCATAAATTTTTTACGCCCTTTCTTGCAAACTTATTCCAATTGTTCTTTTTCCTGATAAAACTTATCAACCCGTTGGTTTGGGCAGCAATTTTATAAAACGAATAAGAGAACTCGGCTAGTATGCCGGCAACCATAAGCCATAACCAATCCGAAAAACTCTTATACCTTAACGCATCACGGTTTACGGCATGCTGATGCTGGCTCCAGTTTTCAATAATTGCTGTTATAGAACTCAGGATGACCGCTGTTACAATCAGTACACTGAATATCATTAAAATTGCCCATTTATAATTGATGAGGCCATAAATAGCTGAGAAAATAATAAATATAAAAGTGAATATTTTTATAAGTGGTGAAAGTAACTCAAAGATGAAATAGTAAGGCAAACCGATCAATCCTGTGATACCATAAGCAGGCTCAAAAATCATCCGGCGATGGATTTTCAGTGTTTCAGCCAGTCCTTGATGCCAGCGGGAACGTTGTTTGAACAGACTTTTTCCATTATCCGGCACTTCGGTCCAACAAACCGGTTCAGGCACGAAAACGGCTTTGGCTTTTAATTTTTGATCCCGCTTATACTGCCACAACCGGACCACAATTTCCATATCCTCGCAGACGGTTTGTTTCCCAAACCCAATCGTGCGCCCGATATAAGGATGAGTATTATTTACCGTCAAAAAACCGCCGATTTCAAGCAAATCATTTTTTTTATACAGTGAGAAGGCCCCTGACATGATCAGAAGGGCATTAATCCGGCTAAGTCCGACTCTCGAAATCATGAAGGATTTTATGTATTCGATGATCTGCCATTGTACCCAGATATTGGAAGGCGTTTTTGAGCTGACTACCTTGTTGTGAACTATAACCATATCATTTGCTGCTGCCAGTTGGCCGCCTGAAACTATTGTGTATTTATTGTTGATAAATGGCCTGACCACTTCCTTTAATGCCCTGGAATCTAAAATTGAATCGGCATCAATGGTGCATATGTAATTACCCCTGGCAATATTTATCCCGGCATTGATCGAATCCGCTTTCCCTCCATTTTCCTTATCAATCAATATCAGTAAACCATCAGAAGACCGGTAAACATTCCTGATTGGCTTTGCTTTTAATTGATAACTTACACCCTGTTCAGTCTCTAAAAAATCAAAATTATTCCTCAAAACTTCAAATGTATCATCACGTGACCCATCATTTACGACTATGATTTCAAAAGAAGGATAATCTAATTCAAGTAACATTTTGGTACAGTGTACAATAGAAATATCCTCGTTATATGCAGGTACGATGATGGAAACAAAGTGACCGGAATAATCTCTTAAGTCAGGTTCATGCTTTTTCCTTCTTATAAAAACAAATAATGAATAGATAAAGAGGCCTATATCTATAATGAAATATAGTAAGAAATAGATAATCAATAATTTCTCGATTACTCGCAGGATTAAGATTTCCATCGATATTATTCTTTTGAAAGAATAAGTTGATTCTCAAGCACAACGCTGATGAACAGTTTATTGTTTAGTGTTTTGAAAATCCCGTCATTTAGACTGCCTTCAATTTTTACCCTTTTCCAGGGTATATCAACTTCCAAAGTCAGTGGCCGGTCATAAATGCTTCTATCCAGAATAGTGACCGTATAGATGAAAATCTTCTTTTTAAATGCGATGGTCCGAATTGTCGTATTTTCCCTTTCAGTAATATATTCTCCGATTTCACTTATAGGCGCTATCCAGTATCCTGCGGTCATTACAGCTTCAATTTGCTTTTCAAATGCTTCAGGGGGCAGTGAATAATAATTTGTTACTTCATGTGAACGTATTATTTCCATCTCTTTTGAATCTTCAGGAAACAGATGATGATACATCAAGATAAGCCAGTTTCCTTTTGCCTGACCGATCCATTTTTTGAACATTATTGAATCGGGCATTTCAATCCTTAAGATCGCTTCTGTGGCAAGTAAATACATGCTGGGTGGTGTGGATGGATTAATGGTATCAAGCCCAGTTCTTCCAAACAGATAACCAGCTTCTCTGGCTGCCTCCGGAATATTGCCAGATGCAAAGGAGTAGGGATAATTAAGCGTTAAGACCTTTGTATGTATCCTGGATTCAATGAGGCTTTTAATTTTTTCCATTTCCACAACCAAATCAGGCACAGGTAGTTGTTTGTCATATTTTTCATGATTGTAGCCATGAGCAGCCAGTTCATGTCCATGATCAAAAAGTTCTAACAATTGTTGCCAGCCCATTTTTTTTATTTCAAAAGAACCAGGCTCAGCAGAGTAACCAGGCTGCTCATTGACCCATTCACCAACGACGCTAAATGTGCCCTTTATTTTATACTTTTCCAGTAACGGGTAAGCTGATGTATATTGAGTATAGCTGGCATCATCAAATGAAATTGACACAGCACCCGGTTTGTTTTGATACCATGGAGTAATTTGTACCTTTATCTTATTGGCATTTTGACCAAAAGTATCAAATGTACAGCTGATCAATATGGCTAATAAAAAAGCCTTATTTTCTTTAATCATAAACAGTGCCGGACAAATTAAAGGTGATAAAAAAATCAACAGCAAATGTAATATATTAACTATTGCCTAAGTTCTTGTCTGGATTTGAAAAATAATTTTCTATCTGTGTTGCGAAACATTTATCTCTCCTGATATTATTCATTGGTTTATTTAAGCAGGATTTTTCCGTTAAAAGAACAATCCATGTAAGTAATTATTTATTTTTGCTATAAACCAATCTAAAGAAATGCGATGGAATTGATTTTTCTTTTGGGGCTTGTTTCTGCCCTTCTTCTCATTTATAACGGATGCAAACATGAACCGGAGGATTATATCCCTGATCCTGACCCGGGCCCTGATACAATTTAACAATGTAGCCATATATCAATGAAAAAACTACTTATCATCGTTCTTGTTATTCTAAGTAGCTGCTATTACGACAACGAGGAGGAACTCTATCCCGATCAGCCAAATGATTGCGATACGACAAACATCACCTTTTCAGGAACCATATTCCCGCTAATCAATAATAATTGTATCGGCTGTCACGGTGGTTCAACCCCGCAGGGGAATGTGTTTCTGTCAGATTACGCGACTATTTCTGCTGCGGCTAATATCCCGGTTGGGCAGTTTGGCAGCCTTTACGGCGCAATTAGTCATAATCCCGGTAATTCGGCCATGCCGAAAAACGGAACCCAACTTTCTGACTGCAACATTCTAAAAGTGAAAAAATGGATCGACGCCGGAACACCAAATAATTAGTTTTGAGGTTTAAGGTTGAGCCCCCTCCGAAAAGTCGGGGAGACGAATTTACAATATTTTAAAACATGTTTGTTTTCATAGTTATAAACAATTGAATGTCAATATCTTAATTTATTTTGTATGATTTTTCTTCTT